>Ga0307380_10004516_pt1 | contig 18770 bp, 13 predicted proteins | sample UN3MG_FD_202239 | JGI IMG/M metagenome (GOLD analysis project Ga0307380, IMG submission 202239) | Soil microbial communities from Risofladan, Vaasa, Finland - UN-3 | ecosystem: Environmental > Terrestrial > Soil > Coastal area > Acid sulfate soil | place: Finland: Risofladan, Vaasa | collected...
GTCTCGGAACAAAGAGGAAACCGAGTTGCCGCAAGACTTCAGGCAATCCGCCCCATGTTCACGACATGGCAAGCTTGAGAATTTCGCAAATAACTGAAGTCTGAAGCGGGCAATCCTTGACGGGACTCGTGCGAGGTGCTATAATAATGGCGATAAAAGCGGAAAAACGGCGACTACAGTCTATAGTTCATCTTCTTCAGAGGGAAATTGAAGTGCTGTAATGAGCAGGTCCGGCCTTTCCGGATTCTGATGAAAGTCAGATGAACACGGCTTATCAGCATTCGTAAACAAGGGTGGTGTGGTGCGACGGTGCGCGGGCGCTCTTCGATTTGAAATGTATCGGCCTCGAATGGAAACTGTGAGGTTTTTGCTGGAGAGCGGAGATGGGAACGGAGAAATGTCCATTCTGCGGGCAGGAGATAGACGCAGGGGCGACCAAGTGCTTTTTCTGCGGTGCGAAGTTAGATGAAGAATCGATTGAGAGGCGCCTCGAGCAGCTTCATTATCAGGAGGTCCTTCGATCTGCTCGAAAGATCCGCGGTCCCGTTGTGCTGGAAGTGATGGTCGTAGGCATCCTGCTTGGTATCGTTCTGTTCCACGGCGTCCCTGGCGGAAAGAATCCCTCCCCTCTCGAACACCGGTCGGAGAGTTCGACGGTTCGCCTGAATGCCAAGGTGACCTTTGCGGGAGCGAGATTTGTCATATCGAACAACGATTTGTTCGATTGGGAGAACATCAAGCTGGAGGTCGTTTCAGCGGACTTTGGGGAGCCTTTTTGCCTGACGGTTACCAGGATACCGGCAGGAGGAACATATACCGTCGGAGCCGCCGAATTCCGCAGGAACGATGGGACCCGGTTCAATCCGTCTTCCACGAAGTCTGAGCGATTTTGGATTCGTTGCGATACTCCGGAAAGAGGAAACGGCTCTTACCTCGCGGGATGGAAGTAGGTTGGACTGCCTGCGTTTCAGTGAGCTCCTCGCTGTCCGGCGGACGGTGCGATGTCAATCAAGCCTGGCGGGCGAAATTTCTATCATAAATTTACCGGTTGGAGTATTGACCGGCCGCAATGCGGGTGGCTAAAATGAAGCAAACCGGCAGATTTGGAGGCTCATTGCATGGTTAAACACAACTTATTCGCGACGTTATCGATCGTTCTCTGCATCGTTTCTTTCTGCGTCAAAGACTCCTGCTGTGCCGGCACCGCAAAGGGGGGCTGGAAAGCGTCACCTGAGTTGGTTGCCGAACTCCAAAAAAGGCGATCGCAGTCAAACTATGATGAGCAAAAGGTCCCGAAATACGACTTGCCTGATCCCCTTGTGGCGTCCGACGGCACAAAAGTGGCCGATGCGCAAGCCTGGCGGAAGAAACGCCGGCCTGAAATACTTGAATTGTTCCGGGCCCAGGTCTATGGTCGTCCGCCCATCGACCGGCTGAAAAACATAACGTTTGAGGTTTTCGACCTTGACCGGGAAGCACTTGGAGGCGCGGCCATACGCAAACAGGTGTCGGTTTACTTCTGCGGCGAAAAAACCGGGCCGATGATGGATATACTGATCTACCTGCCCAATGCCGCCAAGACACCCGTTCCCACCTTTGTCCTCTTGAATTTCGGCGGCAATCACACAATCCACCCCGACCCGGCCATCAGGCTCTCGGAAACCTGGATGCGCGAGGGGCGAGGTGTTGCGAACAAGCGCGCGACGGAGGAATCCAGGGGCACCGCCGCCTCAAGCTATCCGGTCGGGATGATTCTCGATCGGGGTTACGGGCTGGCGACGATCTATTACGGCGATATCGACCCCGATTTCGACGACGGCTTTAAGAATGGTGTGCACCCGGTCTTCGACGAGACGCGCGAAGGTAATCGTCCGCCGGACGCATGGGGTTCCATCGGCGCCTGGGCCTGGGGATTGAGCCGGGCCATGGACTACTTTGAGACCGACGCCGACATCGACCAGAAGCGTGTTGCCGTGCTCGGGCACTCGCGGCTGGGGAAAACGGCTCTTTGGGCCGGGGCTCAGGACGAGCGGTTTACCATCGTGATATCAAACGACTCCGGCTGCGGCGGGGCCGCCCTGAGCCGTCGGCGGTTCGGCGAGACGGTGGAACGCATTAATACGAGCTTTCCTCACTGGTTTTGCGAGAATTTCAAAAAGTACAACGGCCGAGAAGATGATCTGCCGGTGGATCAGCACATGCTTATTGCTCTGATTGCACCTCGCCCCGCGTATGTGGCCAGCGCGGACCGAGATCTGTGGGCTGATCCGTTGGGGGAGTTTCTGGCCTGCAACCGTGCCGGCCCTGTTTATAGTCTGCTCGGTGTGGATGGATTGGGAAGCGACCGGATGCCTGACCTCGATCGCCCCATTCAAAAGGGCATGATTGGCTACCATATCCGCTCGGGCGGGCACGCTCTGACTGAATACGATTGGCGGCAGTACATGGATTTCGCCGATGTGCGGTTCCTTGCCAAAGGCTCCAGATAGAGTCTCAAGCGCGTTTGTCCGCCGAGGAAAGAAACTTGGCTGATGATTTCCCGGATTTCTTGCCTTTAACCTGATCTGATACCAGGGGAGGGGATGGTTATGGATTAAGAATATCCGTGCAGATGGCAAGGATGCGGCTATCCAGCCGCTTCAAGGCAGGGCAATGTATGCCCCAGCCCACTTTGATGTTTTCGCAGCGGAAGACTCGATTAGGTGCAATTTCGTGTGAGAGGATGGGGAAAAAGACAAAAATTTTGAATTTTTCCATTTTTTTGCGTTTTTTGTATTTGCACTCTTGGCCTGTTTAGAATAGAGTATTCGGTTTATATTACTCGAAAACCTTGAAAGACAACTGATTCCTGCGCTCTGTCTGTGGGCGGATGGGGCAGGGAAAGGGGTGTAGTTTGTGTTTTCCGGTTTGCCACCGGGTGCAAGAGTTGTATCGACCTGATTCACTGTCACAGCATTGGTTGGTGAACAAAGTGTTGCTGCTGTAGCTCAGTGGTAGAGCGCGTCCTTGGTAAGGACGAGGTCATGGGTTCAAGCCCCATCAGCAGCTAAATGCAAGTGGGCCGAGCCGAGAGAGCGTCTGCAGGGCAGAAGCGGCTTTAGCCAGGGCTGTTTTGCACGAGAGGTCAGTAATCTTGGCTGTGAGTTGACTATATGAGGTAGAAAAGAAGTTTTCTTCAGGAATCAAACAGGGAATAGTAAATGCTAACCCGGCACATTGGAGGTTTATAACAAGATGGCTAAGGCTGTATTTGAGCGGACAAAACCACATGTCAATGTTGGAACGATCGGTCACGTGGACCACGGCAAGACGACTCTGACGGCGGCAATGACGCGAGTTATGGATTTCAAAGGGCTGTCCAAGTTCAAGTCTTATGACGATATCGCCAAGGCGTCGGAGTCCCAGGGCCGGCGCGATGCGACAAAGATTCTGACGATCTCTACGGCACATGTGGAGTACGTCACGGAAAATCGGCATTACGCCCACATAGACTGTCCCGGCCACGCCGACTACGTGAAAAATATGATTACCGGGGCCGCCCAGATGGACGGTGCGATTGTGGTGGTCAGCGCCGCCGATGGCCCGATGCCGCAGACCCGGGAGCATATTCTGCTTGCTCGCCAGGTGAATGTGCCGTGCATTGTGGTCTTTCTCAACAAGGTGGACCTCGTGGACGACCCGGAGCTGATTGATTTGGTCGAGCTGGAAATACGGGACCTGTTGAATAAATATGAGTTCCCGGGCGACGACGTTCCGCTGATCCGGGGATCTGCTCTTCCGGCCATGAGGGCTGAGAGTATAGACGATCCGGCCTGCAAGCCGATCATCGAGTTGCTCGATGCAATGGACAAGTACATCCCCATTCCGCCGCGTGAGGTTGATAAGCCTTTCCTGATGCCGGTCGAGGACGTTTTCAGTATCAAGGGCCGAGGGACGGTCGGCACCGGCCGCGTGGAGCGGGGCAGGGTCCGCACGGGCGAGGAGGTTGAAATCATCGGACTGGCAAAAGCGACTCGCAAGACTATTGTGACGGGCGTCGAGATGTTCAATAAGACGCTCGATGAAGGTCAGGCCGGCGATAACATTGGCGTGCTGTTGCGAGGTGTGGAAAAGAAAGACTTGGAACGCGGGCAGGTTATCGCGGCTCCCGGCAGCATTACGCCGCATACCAAGTTTGAGGCTGAGGTTTACGTCTTGACCAAGGAGGAAGGCGGCCGCCACACACCGTTCTTCCCGAATTACAAACCTCAGTTCTATTTCAGAACAACCGATGTCACGGGCGGGGTCCTTTCGCTGATGAGTCGGGAGGGCAAGAGTGCAGAGATGTGCATGCCGGGTGACTACATATCGATGGAAGTGGAGATTATTTCCCCGATTGCCATGGAGGAAGGGCTTCGCTTTGCGATTCGTGAGGGTGGCCGAACGGTCGGGGCCGGCGTGGTAACGAAGATCCTTGCATAAGTATTTCTGAGTGACTCTCTGGGATCTGCGAGCGTGAGCAACAGGGGTGCTCACCTCGGCCGGACGTGTCCCGGTGGAAATGGGCGCGGTGAGCCGATGCTTCCTGCGTAGGTGGCCCCGTTTGTTTGGGAAAGGCTTATGGCTAAAAAGAAAAGCAAAAGGGAATATGTCTGGCTCGAATGCAGCCAGTGCAGCAGCAGAAACTATCGCACAGGTGTGAGTGTTGCAGAAGGTACGCCGAAATTAGAGCTTAAAAAGTTCTGCAAGAGCGAGCGTAAGCATACGGTTCACAAGCTTCGACGCAAGTAACGGACCTGTTGAAGAACGTGAGTTTTGACACCTCAGGCGAGTGTGAGTAATAAAGGAAATAATCAACAATTCGCTGTGTAGGCCAGTAGCTCAACTGGCAGAGCGTCGGTCTCCAAAACCGAAGGTTGGGGGTTCGATTCCCTCCTGGCCTGTTTTGAAGCGCGAAGTGAGATGCGAGACGGGTAAGTTCGCTTCCGGCTTGTGTATGCGAGGTGAATATGGTTTTTGATATTTACAAACGTGGCCAGGGCAAATATACGAGGCTCTGGAGTGCTTTTGCCGTGGCGATTATCGTCGGATTGGGCTGTCTGCGGCTTTACAGGAAGCTGGAGGCGGCCTCGTGGGGCTTGAGCACCAGGGCGACGCTCTGGATTGCTACGATGGTTCCCGCCGGCCTGTTTGTTATTCTGGCCTTGGTGATCTTCTGGCTCGTCAACAAATCCTCGGTTGCTGATTTTATGATTTCTGCCGAAGGCGAAATGAAGAAAGTGAGCTGGTCGAGCAAGCAGGAGATTACTGTCTCGACATTCATCGTTATCGCAGTTGTAGTCATCATGGCGGCCCTTCTCGGAACCACGGATGTGGGCTTCAGTGCGATCTTTACATGGCTCCTGAGTTGATGTCGTATCTCAAGTAAGATATGAGAGAAGGTCTCAGTATGCAGTGGTACGTGTTACGAGTTGCAGCGAATAAAGAAGTGCAAGTCAGGGACGCTCTGATGCAGAAGGTGGACAGGGAGGAGCTGGGCGATATTATAGGCCGAATCGAGGTTCCCATTGAGCGGATCAAGCGCATCCGCGGGAACAAGCAGACGGTCCACAAGAGGAAGCTATATCCGGGCTACGTATTCATGGAGATGGAACCGACCGAGGACGGCCGAGTTCCGGAAAAGGCGTGGTTCATGATCAAGGGGACCGGCGGAGTCGGCGATTTTATCGGAACCGAGGGCATGCCGACGCCCATGCGGGATACGGATGTGGCAAAGATGCTGCTCGAGGCAGAAAAGCCCGATGAAGCGCCAAGCATCAAAGTGGAATTCAAAAAGGGTGATATGATCAAGATTCGAGAAGGCGCTTTCGAGAATTTCGAAGGAGTCGTCGATTCGATTGATTCGGAGCGAGGGATCGTGAAGGTCATCGTGACGATATTCGGCCGTAGCACGCCGCTCGACATAGAGTACTGGCTGATCGAAAAGGTGTAGTTGCATTCTCAATCGAAAATTCCGGGTGTCCGGATCAAGAACCTAAAAATCAAAGGGTGAAGAATGGCCAAAGAGGTAGCAGTGAGAATTAAGTTGCAGGCGCCGGGTGGACAGGCGACACCTGCTCCGCCCATCGGGCCCGCTTTGGGCCAGCGCGGCGTCAACATAGGTCAATTCGTTTCGCAGTTCAACGAGCGAACGAAGGACCTGAACGGCACGACGGTGCCGGTGGTGATCACGGTCTATATGGACAAGAGTTTTACGTTTGAAGTCAAGAGCCCGCCGGCGGCGGTGCTGCTCAAGCAAGTGGCCGAAATCGCCAAAGGCAGCGGCGCCCCGAATAAGGAGAAGGTCGGAAAAGTCACCGCCGAACAGGTTCGCAAAATCGCGGAGACCAAGTTCAAGGACTTGAACGCTTATGATCTGGTGCAGGCCGAGAAAATCATCAGAGGGACGGCCCGAAGCATGGGCGTAGAAGTAATCGATTAGTGAGAAGATCGTAGTCAATGTGAGATGTATTCCATGCAAACGAAAAGCAAGAGATACAAGAGTGAATCGCAACAAGTGGGCAAAGACGCGGTCAGCCTGCGTGAGGCGGTCGAGAAGATCAAGTCGTTGAAGTCGGTGAAATTCGACCAGAGCGTCGAATGTGTGGTGCAGTTGGGCATCGATCCCAAGCAGGCCGATCAGTTGGTTCGGGGCTCTGTGTCTTTGCCCCACGGGATTGGCAAGCAGAAAAAAGTGATTGCCTTCTGTGACGACGCCGATGTCGAGGCGGCCCGGAAGGCGGGCGCCGTTGAGGCCGGCTGCGACGACCTGGTCAAGAAGGTTTCGGAGGGCTGGTCGGATTTCGACGTAGCGATCGCCTCGCCAAAGGTCATGGGAAAAGTGGGCAAGCTCGGTCGCGTGCTCGGGCCGCAGGGGAAGATGCCTTCACCGAAGAACGGCACAGTAACGGCCGATATCGTCACGGCAATCTCGGAGTTTGCTGCCGGTAAAGTCGAGTTTAGAAATGACGCGGGCGGCAATGTTCATGCCGTCGTTGGCAAGCAGAGCTTCACGCCGGAAAAACTCGTCGAGAACGTCGAGGCGTTTGTTGCGCATATCAAGAAGATTAAGCCTGCTGCGGCAAAGGGCACCTACATAAGGAAAGTGTGTTTGTCTTCGACGATGGGCCCCGGCATCGCCCTGAGTATCTGAATCGAAAATCATAATGTGCCGGGCGGGGCTTGGAGTCTCGCGTGCAAAATCCGAGACGAGCACAAGAGGGTTGGTTCTCGATAAGGCGGCAGAGGGCACGGTGATGGTTGAAGTCGTGTAATGTCTTGTATTCGCGTTTTCAGTGTGTTTCACGTTTGGGTGTTTGATTTTCTTGCATCGACAAATGTGTTTTTGGCAGATAGGTAAAAAGTGCAGGTGATAGGATGAGCAAGTACGTAAAAGGGTTGCTGCAGGCGCAGTTAGAGAAAAAAGTCGTTGATGAGAACGTGCGGGAATTCCTGGTGGTCAGCATCAAGGGCGTCAAAGGCAGTGACAACAATCTGATGCGGGGTGAGCTCCTGCAGAATGGAATTGGCCTGGCGGTCGTCAAGAATTCTCTATTCAGAAAAGCGTTATGCAGCCAGGGGATGGAGCCGGCGGCAACATTGTTCGGCGGTCCCTGTGCAGTCGCCTACGGCGGCGACAGCATCGTCGATGTGGCCAAGCGAATGGTTGAGTGGGCCAGGAAGATTCCGCAGATTGAGTTGAAAGGGGCCTTTCTCGACGGCGCGGCGTTGGATGCCAAGGCCGCGGAAGGACTCTCCAAGATGCCGACGCGTGCCGAGTTGCTAAGTCAGGTCGTCATGTTGGCGCAATCGCCGGCAAGGAGACTGGCCGCGATTTTGGCGAGTCCGGCTCAGACGATTGCCGGTTGCATCGATACGATTGCCGAGGGTGGTGAGAAACAAGCGGCGTAAAAGGAAATACAAACTGCCTGCGTGGCTGTCCCTTATGACAACGGGTCAAACGAGACGGCGTAGTCTCGGCTACCACCAGGTCTTAAGTGATAGGAGTTGACAGAAATGGCGGAAGAACAAGTAAAAGAATCACAAGAACAAGAGACAGCGGAAGCGACCGAGTCCAAGCCGTCGGCCAAAGAATGGAGCGGCGACATCAAGAAGCTCGGTGACAAAATAGTGGCCTTGACATTGATGCAGGCCAAGGAGCTGGGCGACTATCTCAAGCAAGAGTACGGTATCGAACCGGCCGCCGGTGGCGCCGTTATGATGGCGGGACCTGCTGCGGCCGGACCGGCTGAGGCCAAAGAGGAGAAAACCACCTTTGACGTGATTCTGAAGCAGTTCGGCGATAAGAAGATTCAGGTGATCAAGGAAGTCAGAGCGCTGACCGGACTGGGATTGAAAGAAGCCAAAGACCTTGTGGAAGGCGCTCCGAAACCGGTCAAACAGGGACTCAGTAAGGAAGAGGCCGAGGCGGCGCAGAAGCAGCTCGAAGCTGCCGGTGCCGTCGTGGAATTGGCATGAGCAAAGAGCAGCTCGCCTCTGTCCTGGCAGGGGCCGGCATTTGGGCCGGATGAAACTGCTCCTGCGTAGTAGTTGGGGCATTTAGTGCTGGAGATGAGCAATGCGCGAGAATAAGGCAAGCCCGGTGATTCGTAATTTTGGCAAAGTACGCGACGCCGTCGAGATCCCGGACCTGGTGGCGACACAGAGGAAAAGCTACGATCTGTTCCTGCAAAAAGACGTGGCGCCGACCAAGAGAGCGGGCATCGGACTGGAAGCTCTTTTTCGGGAGACGTTTCCTATCGAGAGCTACGACAAGAAGATGCTCCTGGAGTATCTCTACTACGAGCTGGAAAAGCCGCATTATACGCCCACTCAGTGCCGGCAGTTGCGCCTGACGTACGGCTACCCGATGAAAATCTGGTGCAGACTGCGAAGCAAAGAAGGCCAGGACTTGGCCGAACAGGCGATGTATATCGGCGAAATACCGGTCATGATAGGCGGCGGCGAATTTATCATCAACGGGGCCGTGCGCGTCATTGTGAACCAGCTTCACCGAAGTCCGGGCGTTGACTTTCTCATCGAGAGCAAGGAAGGCGACAGAGTGCTGCACGGGGGCAGAGTGATCCCTGAGAGGGGCAGTTGGATAGAAATAGGAGTCACGAACAAAGATACGTTGGTGGTCCGAATTGACCAATCCAGCAAAATACCGGCAACGGTTTTCTTACGCGCCATGGACGCGCGCTACGGGACGACAGAGCAGATTTTGCGTTTGTTCTATCCGACGGTCGCCGTGCCCGCGGAGAAACTGACGCCGACGATGTGGGCGGTTGAACCTGTTGTCGATACCGACTCCGGCGAGATTATCGTCAAGGCCGGAGCGCAGATAAGCGACAAGATTTCCCTCGTTCAGGAGGCGCTCGCAAAGTCCGCGGCAAAGGGCGACAAAAAGCCGAAAACGTCCAAGAAGACGAAAGAATCCGAGACCATAGAGGTGATAGAGGGTGTTCGCGACACCATCATTCTGAACACCCTTGCGGAGGACAATTGCCAGCGTCATGAAGAGGCCCTCCTGAAGTTCTACGTTCGATTGAGGCCCGGCAATCCGCCCAACGAAGAGAAGGCCCGGCTGTTCTTCGCCGAGAAGTTTTACGATTCGAACCGTTACCGTCTGGGCAAGGTGGGCCGGTTCCGCATCAATCGGAAATTCAACCAGACCGTTGACGAGAATGAGATGACGTTGCGCCCCGAAGACTTCCTGGGCACGATGAAATACATCGTGGCGCTGCGGAACAACGAGGGCGAGGTTGACGATATCGACCATCTGGGCAACCGAAGGCTGCGGACCATCGATGAGCTGGCCGCCGACGAAATCCGAAAGGGCCTGCTGAAGCTGCGCAGAACCGTTCAGGAACGCATGAGCATGAAAAGGGACAGCGAGGAGGCCGTGCGCATCGCGGATCTGGTCAATTCAAAAAGCGTCTCGAGCAGCATCAACTATTTCTTCGGTCGGGGCGAGCTCAGTCAGGTTGTGGACCAGACGAACGCTCTGAGCCAGTTGACCCACGAAAGGCGTTTGTCCGCTCTGGGCCCGGGCGGGCTGAATCGACGTCGGGCCGGGTTTGAGGTCAGGGACGTTCACATCAGCCATTACGGCAGAATCTGTCCCATCGAAACGCCCGAGGGAACGAATATCGGCCTGATCGCCTCGTTGGCCATATTCGCTTCGGTTGACGAATACGGATTCCTGCTGACGCCGTATCGCAAAGTCAAGAACGGCAAGGTAACTGAGGAAGTGCAGTATTTGCGCGCCGATGACGAAATGAGAGCGGTATTTGCCCCGCCCACCTCGGTGGACCCGGGGACCGGCAAATTGCATAAGGGTTTTGTCCTTGCACGGGAAAGAGGCGAGCTGGCCCAGGTCGCCAGTGAGAAAGTGGACTACGTTGATATTTCCCCCAAACAGATTGTGGGTATCTCGGCTTCGCTTATCCCGTTTCTGGAGCACGATGACGCCAACCGCGCGTTAATGGGCTCGAACATGCAGCGACAGGCGGTCCCGTTGCTCAAGACGGAGCCGCCTCTGGTCGGCACGGGTATGGAAGAGGTTGTGGGTCGCAACTCCAGTATGGTCGTCCGTGCCGAAAATGCCGGCGTAGTCACCGCCGTCGATGCGACCCGGATCGTCATAAGTCACACGGATGAATACAATCTGGCCAAGTTTCTCGGGTTAAATGAAAGAACCTGCCTCAATCAAAAGCCGGTAGTCCAGCTCGGCGAAAAAGTCAAGGCCGGGCAGATCATCGCAGACGGGGGCGGCACCGCGAATGGCGTGCTCTCGCTCGGCAAGAACATCCTGGTTGGATTTGTTTCCTTCGACGGTTTCAACTTCGAGGACGCGATTATCATCAGCGAAAGGCTGTGCAAGGACGACAGCTTCACGAGCATTCACATCGACGAGTTCACAGCGGAAGTGCGCGAAACGCGGCTGGGCAAAGAGGAATTCACCCGCGATATTCCCAACGTCAGTGAACGAGCGCTGCGGAACCTTGACGAGCACGGAGTGGTCCGCGAAGGGACCCGCATTTGTCCCGGCGATATTCTGGTCGGCAAGGTCGTACCCAAGAGCAAAACCGAGCTGACGCCCGAGGAAAAGCTGCTGCACGCCATATTCGGCAGGGCCGGGGAAGACGTCAAGAATGATTCACTGGAGCTGCCCAGCGGGTATGAGGGAGTGGTGATCGCCACGGAGCGATTCACCAGGCGAGGAGCGGGCACGGATGAGCAAAAGAAAGCCCTGGCCGCCCAGGTTAAAGAATATGAAAAGAAAATGAGGGCCAAAGAATGCCTGATATTCAGGCAAATGACCCAGACCATCCAGGGCAAGTTCGAGGTCAACATTATCGACCCGTCCACGCGCCAGAAAGTCGGCGCCAGCGCTGATGACGAGGTCATTTACGAGCAGATCGAGAACTTCAGCGCGAAGTGGGTCAAGCCTGCCTCGCTGCGGGATGACGTTCAGAAGATCGTGGACAAGTTCTGGATCAAGATTACTGATCTTCAGGAGGAAAGGAAGCAGAGAATTGAGACTTTGAAGCATGGTGACGAGTTGCCCAGCGGCGTCTTGCAGATGGTCAAGGTCTATGTTGCGATCAAGAGAATGTTGTCGATAGGCGACAAAATGGCCGGCCGGCACGGCAACAAGGGTGTCATCGCAAAGATTATGCCCGAGGAGGACATGCCGTTCCTGGCGGACGGCACGCCGCTCGACATCTTGCTCAATCCGCTGGGTGTCCCCAGCCGAATGAACGTGGGCCAGATTCTCGAGACGCATCTGGGATGGGTGGCAAAGGTGTTGGGCTTCAGTGCTGTCACCCCGGTCTTCGACGGCGCTACCGAAGAGGACATCAAGAAGCTTACCAGCGAGGCCAACGAGCGTATGGCCAAACGAAAGGCGGAGCTCGAAGCGCAAAAGCAAATACCACCCGCGGATGAGTCTTTTGTGAATGTGCCGCCCGTTCTGAAAACTCAATTGTACGACGGCCGCACGGGCGAGCCGTTTGACCAGAGGGCAACCATCGGATACATCTACATGATGAAATTGCACCATCTTGTCGATGACAAGATTCACGCGCGGGCAACCGGGCCCTACAGCCTGATTACACAGCAGCCATTGGGCGGTAAGGCCAGGACCGGGGGGCAGAGATTCGGGGAAATGGAAGTCTGGGCCCTGGAGGGATACGGAGCCGCCTATGCACTACAGGAAATGCTCACCGTCAAGAGCGACGACGTCGAGGGGCGGACGAAAATCTATGAGTCAATGGTCAAAGGGCAAAACACGCTTGAAGCCGGTACGCCGCTGTCGTTCGACGTACTCTGTAATGAGATACGAGGACTGGGACAGAACATTCAGCTCGAAAAGAAACGGCTTGGAAGCACCGCTCTGTAAGAAGGATTATGGATTGTCGAATTGCCATGAATCGCTTGTAAGGGGCCTTACATGTTAGGAAGTATTTACGATCGCATAAATGATTACGGTTCGGTTAAGATTTCGTTAGCCAGTCCGAACGATATTCGCAGTTGGTCCTTCGGCGAGGTGCGCAAGCCTGAGACCATCAACTATCGTACGTATCGACCGGAAAAGGACGGCTTGTTCTGCGAGAGAATCTTCGGACCCGAACGCGACTGGGAATGCGCGTGCGGAAAGTATAAAGGCACGAAGTTCAAGGGAATCATTTGTGACAGATGCGGGGTCAAGGTCACACACAGCCGCGTGCGAAGAAAACGGATGGGGCATATCAACCTGGCCGCGCCGGTCGTCCATATATGGTTCTTCAAGGCCATTCCCAATCGGCTTGGGAACCTCCTGGCCATGAAGAGCACGGACCTTGAGAAGATCATCTACTTCCAGGAATATGTCGTCACCGATCCCGGGCAGACACCTCTCAAGACCGGGCAACTGCTCACTGAAGAGGAGTACAGAGACGCCAACAGCAAGTACGGCAAGGCGTTCAAGGCCTCGATGGGCGCCGAAGCCATCAAGGCTCTGTTGGAGAATCTGGACCTGGAAGAGGTCAGCGCCCAGCTCAGGCAGGCGATCATCAAGACAAACAGCAAGCAGAAAATCAAGGAGCTGACAAAGCGGCTCAAGATTCTCAACCAGGTGCGGCAGAGCAAGAACAAGCCGCAGTGGATGGTTATGGAAGTCATCCCGGTTATTCCGCCGGATTTGAGACCGTTGGTGTTGCTCGAACGGGACAATTTCGCCACCAGCGATTTGAATGACCTCTACCGCAGGATCATCAATCGAAACAACCGATTGAAGAAGCTCATGGACCTCAACGCCCCCGAAGTGATTATACGCAATGAGAAGCGGATGCTTCAGCAGGCGGTGGATTCACTGATGGACAACGGTCGCTGCCGCCGGTCCGTCCTGGGCAGCAACAATCGGCCTCTGAAATCCCTGACGGACATGATTAAGGGCAAGCAGGGGCGTTTTCGCGAGAACCTGCTCGGCAAGCGCGTGGACTACTCGGCTCGGTCCGTCATTGTTGTCGGCCCCGACCTGAAACTCCATCAATGCGGGTTGCCGAAGAAAATAGCGATGGAACTTTATCAGCCGTTTATCATTCGCAAGCTCAAGCAGCATGGACTGGCCGACACGATCAAGAGTGCCAAGCGAATGATTGAACGACGAGACGAGCAGGTCTGGGACATCCTGGAAGAAGTCATTCATCAGCACCCTGTACTGCTCAACCGCGCCCCCACGCTGCATCGTATGGGTGTTCAGGCGTTCGAGCCCGTGCTGGTGGAGGGCAACGCCATCATGCTCCACCCGCTGGCGTGCAGGGGCTTCAATGCGGACTTTGACGGCGACCAGATGGCCGTGCATCTGCCGCTGAGCGTCGAGGCGCAGGCCGAAACTCATATCCTGATGATGACCACCGCCAATATCTTTTCGCCGGCCAACGGCTCGCCTACGGTCGGGCCGTCACAAGATATGGTGATGGGCAATTACTATTTGACCCACATGGACAATCGCGAAGCCTCGGAAACTGAGAAGCTCAGTGTATTTCGGGATACCTTCGAAGCCATGATGGTTCATGAAATGGGCAAGATCGGCTTGCACACGATGATTAGGGTCCGGCTCAACAAACCGAAGGTTATTACCGATACGGATGAGGTTCACAACGCGACGGTTGTTGAGACGACGGTTGGCCGATGCATATTCAATGATATGCTCCCCGCGGGAATGCCGTTCTACAACACAACAATGTCTCAGCGAAAACTCAGCCGGGTGATCAGCGATTGCTTTAAGTTCGCCGGCTCGGCCGAAACGGTGGACCTGCTTGACAGAATAAAGGACCTGGGTTTCAAGTATGCCACACTGGCGGGCTTGAGTTTTGGGATTACGGACCTGAAGATTCCCCCACGGAAAGCCGAGATCATTGAGGAGACGGAGAAGAAAGTCGCCAAGATCTTGAAGAACTATAACGACGGTGTGCTGACCGAGGGCGAGAGATACAACCAGGTTATTGACGCCTGGACAAATGCTCGAGTGGCGGTCACCAACGAGATGATGAGAGGTCTCAAAGACGACAAGAAGGATGATGGCACCCCGTACCTGAACCCGATATACCTTATGAGTGACTCGGGTGCCCGAGGAAGCGTCGATCAGATTCAGCAGCTTGCCGGGATGCGAGCGCTGATGGCCAAGCCCAGCGGCGAGATCATCGAAACGCCCATTAAGTCGAACTTCCGCGAGGGTCTGACGGTTCTTGAGTATTTCAGTTCCACGCACGGAGCGCGTAAGGGACTGGCCGATACCGCCTTGAAGACGGCCAATTCGGGCTATCTGACCCGCAAGCTTATCGACGTAGCGCAAAACCTGATTGTCATCGAACGTGACTGCCAGACGTTGCAGGGTATTACCAAGGGCACGGTCAGCAGGGGCGAACAGGTTGATGTTTCTCTTTCTCAACTGATTGTGGGCCGAACGGCCAGGGACAACATTCGCAACCCGATTACGGACGAGATGATCGTTCGCGAGAATGAGGTGATCGATCCGGAAGCGGCGGCCAAGATTGAAGCGCTGGGTCTGGATGCGGTCAGGGTCAGAAGTCCGCTGACGTGCGACAGCCCGATTGGGGTCTGTGCCAAGTGCTACGGCTGGGATATGAGCACCGGGCGGCTGGTCGAAGAGGGCTCGGCCGTCGGTATCATCGCCGCACAGTCGATCGGCGAGCCCGGAACGCAGTTGACCCTCAGAACGTTCCATACCGGAGGTGTCGCCTCCAGAGCGATTCTCGAAAGAGAGCAGAGAGCCACTTATGCCGGGAAAGTCCAGTATCGCGACATAAACGCGGTTCAGACCAAGCATGACGATGGTATGACGGTGGTGATCGCACTGAAGCGAAACGGCGAAATTGCCCTGCTTGACGCGAAGGACCGGGAGCTTGACAGGTTCAAAGTTCCCTACGGCGCCGTGGTCCATGTTGAAGACAACCAAAAGGTCAAGGCGAGCGTTACTTTGTTCACGTGGGACCCCCACCGGACGCCGATCCTGGCGGAAATTTCCGGCTTGATACGATTCGTCGATGTCATTGAGGGCGAGACCATCGGAATCGAAGAAGAGCGCAAGGGACAAGCAGGCAAGCCCATAGTCATCGAGCACAAGGGCGACAAGCATCCGCAGATTATCATTGAGGACCCGGACGGCAAGATACTGGACGTCCACTATTTGCCGGCGGGAGCTAGGATCGAGGTGGTGGAAGGTCAGAGGGTTCAGGCCGGACAGTTGCTTGCTCATCAGCCCAGGGCCACCGGAGGAACCCAGGACATCACGGGAGGCCTGCCCAGAGTGACCGAAGTCTTCGAAGCTCGCAAACCCAAGGACCCCGCCGCAATGGCTGAGATCAGTGGAAGAGTCGAGCTGCGAAGCGACAAACGCAAGGGCAAGATGACGATTACCATCCGAAGCGAGTCTGGTATGGAAAAAGAGCACCATGTCCCGCGTGACAGGCATCTGAACGTTCACACGGGTGATTTCGCCGAGGCCGGTGACGCCCTGACGGATGGCCCGTTGGTGCCGCACGATATTCTGCGAATCAAAGGCGAGGAAGCCCTGCAAAGATATTTGACAATAGAGATTCAGAATGTCTATCGCTCGCAAAACGTCAATATCAATGACAAACACATCGAAATCATTTGTGCCCAGATGATGCGCAAGGTCGAGATCGAATCGGTGGGCGATAGCGCATTTCTGCCGGGCGAGGTCGTTGACAAGTTCGTCTTCAGAAGAGAGAACGAAACGCTGACGAACAGTATCAAGATTGTGGATCCCGGGGATGCATCGGAATTGCAGGCCGGCCAAATCGTCGACAAGAAAGACATGGCCAGCATCAACGAGAAGATCGAAGGCATTGGCGGGCGCGGAGCGACGGGCAGGAAACCCAAACCGGCAACCGCCAAGACTCTCCTTCTGGGTATCACGAAGGCTTCACTGTGGTCGGAAAGCTTCATCGCAGCGGCGAGCTTCCAGGAAACCACGAAAGTCCTGACTGAGGCGTCTTTGGCCGGCAAAATTGATGAGTTGCACGGTCTGAAGGAAAATGTAATTCTCGGCCACCTGATACCCGCCGGGACGGCTTTCAAACCGTATCTCGACATGAAGGTCAAACACCTCGTCGAAGCTCCGCTGCCGAAGGAATTCGAAGAGGCCGAGGAAATCAAGGAAGCCAAAGAGGCCGAGGCAAAGGCCGATGCTGCCGTCAGGGAAGCCTTGGGTATCAGTTGAACCTGAGCCTGCGGCCGGTGCGCATGGGTTTGGCGTCTTGTGTGACGTGGGGATGGATTTTGAGGGCTCCGGCCTCAGGCGTGCCGGGGCTGGCGCTGAATTTGCCTGGCCAGAGCGGCGATGGCCTTAAGCTTCTCAACGTCCAAGGGTTCGTTTGCACGTCTTGAGTCGGTTGGTCGCTTCGGGTTCACTGCGAGCATTTCTTCGTCCCGCTCTCGTGGATTCGGGCCGCCTCGGGATAGTCTGCTGGCGGACAGAAGCTCAAGGGGCGGCCACTTTGGATGCTTCCTGGCTTGCATGGGTTCTGTGAGGGTGCCGCCAAATCGTTGAGCGGCTACCGCGTCCGGTTGCCTCCGGAGTGTTTCTTTGACCTGGTCGAGTCTGCCGAGCTCTTGCCGGAGTTTCTTGCCGGCGGCCAGCAGCTTGGCCATCCGCCGTCGAAGGTGCTCCTCGGTCTTCTTTCCTTGGTTGATTTGGGTCCGGAGTTTCTCGTTGACGGCTTTCAGTTCGTCCAGTTTCTGCTCGAGATATGCCTCAGTTTGTTGGCGCTTGATGATTTCGTGCTGGAGTAGTCTGGTTCTCCCGTTTGAGGCTATCGACGGTTCTGCCGCTTTCATCGCGCCGTTCTTTTTTCCGGCAAGAAAGGCCAAACGGTGTCTCTTCGAGTCCGTCACGTCCGCCCGGCCATAGTCGCCGGCGGCTAATTTGACTCCTATGATGGGCAGACTTTGTCGAATCGAATGTGCGGATGTTCTGGCTTTTCTTTCGTCTCGCTGCTTCTTTGCCACCCATAATAGTGGCAGCAGGACGACCCCGGCTGCCGCCAACAGTTCCCATTCCTCCCATTGGTGCCGGTAATAGAGCCATGAGAACAGTTGTGTGAACCTGTCCACAAAACTGTGTATGGTCATCACTCTCTGTCTCCGAATTTGAGATTTCTGGCTGCTCCTGCTGACAGTCTTCAGACTCTGGTTTTTCTGTGGCGGAAAGCCTGATATGGAAAATAAAGAAGCCTTCTCACCATTCCTCCACTAATACAAATGATATTATACCACGATGATCGCCAAATGTCAAAGGGAAAATTGCCCTGCCGAACAGCGGCAAGGCTGGCCTTTGGAGCGATCCTGGCCTGTTTCGCGGGCGATATTCATCTCGGGCCGGCCGATATCGGAGTCCGCGGAGACTTGCGTGAGTCCCCGGTCTTGAGGTTGGAGAAACTCAGCGGCGGGTTGTTTTGCGTTATCCGCAAAAATTTTTCCACTAAAGGCCCAAAAATGTCTTGGAATCCAAACCGCCGATATTATAATAAGGGGCTGTTTTGTCGATGACCAGGAACGGTAGTATAGTCGTTAGAATCAGGGATTAAGAGTACTATGCCCACGATAAATCAGTTAGTCAGGCGGCCCCGGGCCAAATCGAAACGTAAAAAGCGGGTATCCGATATAAGTGGTTCACCGCAGAAGCGGGGCGTATGTCTGATTGTCAGGACCCAGACGCCCAAGAAACCGAACTCGGCTTTGCGTAAGATTGCCCGCGTCAGGCTCACCAACGGCAAGGAAGTTACCGCCTACATACCCGGCATCGACCATAACCTTCAGGAGCATAGCACGGTCATCATCCGGGGCGGCCGCGTCCGCGACCTGCCCGGCGTTAGGTATCACATTGTCCGGGGCGTCCTCGACTGTGCCGGCGTGGCTAACAGAAGACAGGGCAGAAGCAAATACGGAGCAAAGAGGGCAAAATAAGTTGCCCGGCGGTAACCGGTTAGAAAGTGGATGTCCGGTTTGCGACGGAAAATTGAGGAAAATAATGGCTAAGAAGTTTACTGCTTCAAATCAGCAACTAAAACCGGACCCGAAGTTCAACAGCAAGCTGGTCTCGAAATTCATCAACTGTTTGATGTACGAAGGCAAGAAGAATACAGCCCAGAAGGTCTTCTACGATGCCATGGATATCGTCAGCAACAAGGTCAAGGAGGCCGAGGCGCTTGAGGTGTTTG
>Ga0307380_10004517_pt1 | contig 18767 bp, 19 predicted proteins | sample UN3MG_FD_202239 | JGI IMG/M metagenome (GOLD analysis project Ga0307380, IMG submission 202239) | Soil microbial communities from Risofladan, Vaasa, Finland - UN-3 | ecosystem: Environmental > Terrestrial > Soil > Coastal area > Acid sulfate soil | place: Finland: Risofladan, Vaasa | collected...
ATGCAGTGCTGGAGAATGCGGCTCGTTTCGCCCCTGAAGCAAGTATTGACGGCGTCCTCGTTCAGCAGATGATCAGCGATGTGGTCGCCGAGACAATCGTTGGGGTGATGGTCGATCCTGGGTTCGGTCCGGTGGTTGTCTTTGGCCTGGGAGGGGCGTTTGTGGAATTGTTTAAGGATCGAGCCCTCGGGATCCCTCCGTTCACCACGGAGGAGGTGGAGGAACTGATCTCTCGAACAAGAGTGAGTCGCTTGCTGCACGGTTTCCGCGATCAGCCACCAGGTGATGAGCAAGCGCTGGTGCAGGCGATTATTCAGGTCGGGAAGTTTGCCCTCGATTGGAAGGATCGGATCCATGCGGTCGACATAAACCCTCTCCTTGTGCGCCCCCGGGGCAAGGGAGTGGTCGCCGCTGATGCGTTGATCGAGATTAATTCTGTTGGGAGTGAGGAAGAAGAGGTGAGGATATCAACACAATGAAGAAAGTATTGCTTTCCGGCAACGAGGCGATTGCTCGTGGCGCCTACGAAGCAGGCATACAGGTGGCAACAGGATATCCTGGGACGCCCAGCTCGGAGATTCTGGAAACGGTATCCCGTCAATACGGAAAGGAGATCTATGCGGAGTGGTCCACCAACGAAAAGGTGGCCATGGACGCTGCTGCTGGCGCGGCCTACTCCGGACGGCGTTCTATGGTGACCACTAAAGAAGTGGGGATGAACGTCCTTGCCGATTCTCTTATGTATACCGTCTATACCGGGATCGAGGCGGGACTGATCGTGGTGACTGCGGATGATCCGGGGATGTTCAGCTCACAGAGCGAACAGGACAATCGCTGGTACGCTAGGCTGGCCAAGCTTCCATTACTCGAACCGGCTGACAGCCAAGAGGCAAAGGACTTTGTCGTCCAGGGTATCTCCCTCTCGGAGAGCTTTGATACCCCAGTGCTCCTGCGTACGACAATGCGTGTCTCCCACTCCAAGAGTGTGGTAAGCCTGGGCAAACGGGCAGAAGTGCCGGACAAGGTCGGTCCGTTCGTGCGCAATCAGGAGAAATACGTGTGCACCGCGATGTGGGCCAAGAAACGCCATCCAGTGGTGGAACAGAGGCTGCGCGAGCTGGCACAATACGCTGAATCCTCGCCGTTCAATAGGATAGAGTGGGGTGAACGGTCACTGGGGATCATCACTAGTGGAATTACCTATACCTATGCCAGAGAGGTGTTTCCTACCGCATCCATTCTCAAACTGGGGATGTCCTTTCCTCTCCCTGAGAGACTCATTCATAGCTTTGCTGGGAAAGTGGAGAAAGTTTTGGTTATTGAGGAATTGGATCCATTTCTCGAAGAGCAAATCAAGGCGATGCAAATCGAGATAGTGGGGAAAGATGTGTTTCCCCCCTGCGACGAGCTCCTCCCGGATAAGATCTACTCCATTGCTGTTAACGCGGGATTCCTCCTCGAAGAAGATAAGATAACAACGTCAACAGCGCCCTCTGCTACGGCGCTGCCTCCCCGCAGTCCGGTCCTCTGCCCAGGCTGCCCGCACCGGTCCACTTTTTACCTATTGAACAGGCTAAAAGTCCCAGTGGCGGGGGATATCGGTTGTTATAACCTGGGGTGCCTTCCTCCGTTCAACGCGCAGCACACGATGGGCTGTATGGGAGCAAGCATCGGGGTACTTCACGGTATGGCGATAGCCGGGGTTCCGGAGAGGGCAGTGGCCACGATTGGCGACTCCACATTCTTCCACTCTGGGATGCCGGCGCTGGCGAACATGGTCCACAACCAAAGCCGCGGCGTGGTCATCCTGATGGATAACGGCACCACAGCAATGACTGGGCACCAAGATAACCCTGGAACCGCTTGGTCATTGCACGGGAAAGACGTTCCCCACATTGAGTTCAAGCCGCTATTGCACGCAATGGGGGTAGAAAAGGTGGTGGAAGTCAATGCGTTCGATGTCGCGGAGGTAGAGGACGGTCTTAAGGAATGCTTAGACTATGACGGTCCCTCAGTATTGATTACCAAGGGATTATGCGTGTTTATCTCCCGTGATCCGCAACTGTCTTACATTGTCGACACGGATACCTGTGTTGCTTGTGGAGAGTGCTTCAAGCTTGGCTGCCCAGCGATCGTCAAGTCGGATGAACACAACCCAAAGACCGGTAAGGCAAAAGCGAGTATCGATCCTACATTGTGTACCGGCTGTGATATCTGCCGACAGGCATGCCCAACAGGAGCGATCCATCCCCCGGTGCAAACGAAGAGGAGCAAGACATGAAAAAGATAGACTTCCTTGTTGCTGGCGTGGGAGGGCAGGGGACCATATTGGCGAGTGACATCCTGGCTGAGGTGGGCATGCGTGCAGGGTACGACGCAAAGAAATCTGATGTGCTTGGACTTGCTGTACGTGGAGGAAGCGTGCTAAGTCACGTTCGTTGGGGAACAAAGGTAGCCTCTCCGGTCAACAGGAAGGGGAGAATAGACTATCTGCTTGGATTCGAGCCGCTGGAGGCTCTGCGGGGAGCGGAGTTCTTGCAGCCCCAGAGTAGCGCATTGGTGAACATGCAACCGATTCCACCTGTCTCGGTAAGTAGTGGCGACGATGTTTATCCTACAAGAGAGAAGCTCGAACAGATACTGGAAGCAGCAACAGAGAAAGTTTACTTTGTCGAAGCAACACGAGAAGCGGTTCGATTGGGATCAAGCAAGGTGATGAATGTGGTGATGCTTGGAGCATTCTCCACTCTTCTCGAAGTGCCAATAGAGGTCTGGGAGGAACTGATTCTAAGTCGGGTTCCGTCAAAGCATGTTCAGCTAAACAGAGCTGCTTTCATTGCTGGTCGTGAACTTATCCAAGGAGCGTAGCTAAGCATGAAGATTCTTGTTATCAACCCGAACAGTTCGGAGCACATGACGGAGCACATCCGCGCAGAAGTCCTAAGGATCAAACGGGACGATACGCATGTAATGGTTATTGCCAACGCAGGAGCCCCGGCAGCGATCGAATCGGCCCGTGATGTGGCGCTGGCTGTCCCCGCGCTATTGGAACAAGTCAAGCGGGCGAATGAAGAAGGCTATGACGCCGTTATCCTTGCTTGTTTCTCCGATCCTGGGCTGCAAGCAGCGCGGGAGGTCTCTGATATCCTCGTACTAGGGATCGAAGAGACAACGCTTCATGTTGCAGCGATGCTCGGACACAAGTTCACAATCCTCACCCCTCTTGCGAAGCGTATCCCAGCTAAGGAACGCGAAGTACGAGGATACGGACTTGAGTCAGCGTTGGCCTCAGTGCGCGCACTGGATCTCTCCGTCAGCGAAACCGATGCCGACCCCGAGGCGACGAAGAAGCGCATCCTGGAGGTGGCTCGCCAGGCAAGGGATGAAGATGGCGCGGAAGTGATTGTACTTGGCTGTGCCGGGATGGTCGGTTACGCCAAGGATGTCGAGCAAAGGTTGGGTTTAGTCGTCCTGGATCCGATGGGCGTAGCGTTCAAAATCTGCGAGGGACTTGTGGATGCTGGAGTGCATCTAAGTAAGCGAGCACTGTACGCGACGGTGCTCCCAGAGGGTGCATAAATGCGGTGTATCTATTTCACAATGTGGAATCATGGTTTGCATAGTGGTCACTTTCGAGTATAATAAGAATGTGAGGAGAAAGACATGAGGATCTTGGTCATCAACATCAACACTTCCACCTCGATCACCGAAAAGATGCGGTCACTTATTGAGCATGTGAAACGCTCTGATACCGAGGTTGACGTGATTTGTCCAGAGCACGGACCAGTGACTATTGATTCGTCATATGATGAAGCCTACGCTGTTCCGCCAACACTCGAATTGGTACAGGACGCTCAGGACAAAGGATACGATGCCATCCTTCTTGGTTGTTTTTGCGACGCTGGCGTTGAGGCTGCGCGAGAGATCTCATCGATTCCGGTAGTCGCAATGGAGGAAGCGACGTTTGCGGTCGCCCTTACTCTTGGGAACAAATTCGGAATTCTCACAGAGAAGCGTCCACGAATCGCGATGAAAGAACAGCACGTTCGCAAAGCAGGGCTCCTTTCCCGATTGGCGTCAATTCGGGCGCTTGGGCTTTCCACTGCAGATCTTGATGCCAGGCCAGAAGAGACGAAACAAGTTGGTTTCAAGCTTGCTCAAAAGATGGTAGAGGAAGATGGCGCCGAGGTCATTATTATGGGGTGCACAGCGATGGCCGGTTATAATGAGGATCTTGAACGCGAACTTAACGTTCCTGTTCTCGACCCCACTGCAATCTCGTTCAAATTTGCCGAGATGATCGCAGACATGGGGGTCCGCCACAGCAAGGTAGGACTTTATCATTCGCCGTTGCTTGAGGAGTAGCAATAATACATATCCATATACTAATGGGGCAGGTGAAAGTGATGAAAACCGTACTGGCAAAACGGGTGTCTAAGCGTATACTGACAGTGCCAGAAAGCGAGCGAGAACATCTTCTTACCATGGCTCAAGGTCTAGATGACGTCATAATGTTGGGAAGAGGGGACCCTGACTTGGAAACCCCACCTCATATTATTGAGGCGGCAGTCAAAGCACTCCGAAATGGGTATACACACTATACACATTGGGCAGGGATGTTGGAACTTCGTCAAGCAATTAGTGACAAACTGAAGCGGGATAACAAGCTTGCATACAACCCTGATACGGAAATCGTGGTAACCACTGGTTTGCAAGAAGCAATCTTCGTGATATTACAGGGACTTTTGAATCCCGGTGATGAGGTTCTAATTGCCGATCCGCTCTATATGTCTTATGATCGGGCTGTAAAGCTTGCTGGAGGGAGAACGGTTTTCATACCGACCTATGAGCAAGATGATTTTGCCCTTAAGCCAGAGGCAATCTTGGAACATATCACTCCTATGAGCAAGGTTCTTGTGTTGGTCAGTCCGAACAATCCGACAGGGGCTATCATTCCTGAGAAAACATTGGAAATAATCTCTGATATTGCTAAGGATAACAATCTCCTTGTCATATCCGATGAAATCTATGAAAAGTTAATATATGATGGTTCTAAACACATTAGCATCGCGTCGTTCCCGGATATGCATGACCGGACTATCGTTCTCAATGGATTTTCCAAAGCATATTCAATGACTGGATGGCGAATTGGATACATGGCCGCACCCGCCGACTTCATCAAGAAGATCCAGATATTGAAACATACCTTAACAATTTCTGTTAACCACGCGGCTCAAGCTGGGGCAATTGCTGCCCTTACAAGAGGCGAGGAATGTATTCATCAAACTGTCGAGATATACAGGGAGAGGCTCAATTTCTTGATGTCTCAATTAGACAGAATGGGGTTGACCTACGGGTACCCTTCAGGGGCAATGTATATATTTACAAATATTGCTTCTACGCATCGGACCTCGAGTGAGTTCTGCCGTGACTTGCTGATGGATAGCCACGTGTTGCTCTTTCCTGGTACGGCCTTTGGCAATGCCGAAGGCTATGTTCGAATTCCATGTCTAATCCCTATCGAACAGATGCGAATTGCTGCTCAGCGGATGGGAGACGTAGTTCGTGACTATATTAGCAATGACAGGGGTCCCAAAAATGGAGGTGGGTAAATGATAGCAGTCACAGGAGCAACGGGTTTTCTGGGGATCAATCTGGTTAAAGAACTCCTCTCTCTCGGTAAGGAGGTACTTGCTCTAGACATATCAGACTTTCCACCTGCGAAAAAGGCGGTTTTCTGTGACAGCGAAAAGCGTCGGCTGGAATTTGTCCAATGTGATATTCGCGAGGAGAAACCCCTTCGCGGTATATTCAATGCACACCGTATTGATGCGGTGGTCCATGCAGGAGCTGTTACTGTGTTGGGGGAAGAAGACGCAACGAAGGCGCGCCTCGTCTTGGAAGTGAATGCAATGGGAACGCTCAATCTTCTGGAAGCAGCGAGGGTCGGAGACATTTGTAGATTCGTTTACGTGAGCTCATCTGGTATTTACGGGAGCTTCGGTCGTGGGGTGATCCCAGTTCATGAAACCATTCCTTATTCCTCCTGGGGACTATATGTGGCGGCAAAAATTTACAGTGAGCTGATGTGTCAGCGATTCAATGACTTTGCTCCCTATCAGGTCGTGATTGGACGGATCGGCTCACCGTATGGCCCTTGGGAACGGCCAACAAGCACAAGGAAGAACATGTCGATGCTTTACAAGATGGTACACATGGGATTTACAGGAGAAGAGGCCCGCATTTGGGGGTACGACTCGACACGTGACTGGACGCACATGCGGGATATAGCCCGTGGAATAGCGCTTCTTGCAACCTGTGATCAAAAAACGATGAACCATATAGTCTATAACGTGACCACCGGTGAGAATGTCTCTACAGGATATATTGCCGAGTGTATTGTTAAGGTGACACCACATTTCAAATATTGTTTTGTCGATAGTGCTGAAGAAGCTAATGTGATTGCTCGTCTTCCAAATCCGCGGGGACCTCTTGATATTACACGCCTTCGCCACGATTGCGGTTTTGAACCCATATTTGACATTGGCACTGGCTTGAAGGATTACGCGCAATGGATTCATAATTATGAACTACGTTAATAGGCCTTGGATACTCTACCCTGATAGTTCAAATGTAGTAAGCCCACCCGAGGTGGAGAACTCAGATAGTAAGTTGAGGCTATCGATGGCATGGAAGTGGAGAGGAATATCGAAGTGACGAAACTCCCGAGAGTAGTTGTTGCTGATGTGCAGACGGAGGAGTCTGAGGAACGATGGAGAAACGACTTGAAAGGGTTACATGTTGATCTTGTTCTCGTCAATGATCCCTCAATTGGAGCACTTTTTAGAGCAGCTCGCGGAGCCCATATTATAATCAGCAAAGACCGACCGATTGACGAAGCACTGCTCGAGAGGGCGGGACCACAGATTCACTTGCTTATCAAACTAAGTCATTGGCCTATCGGTATTGACACCAAGGCCTGTCAACAGCGGGACATCAGATTGAGGATGGTCCCTCAGATTGGGCGCATCACTGTTGCCGAGCATGCGATGGGTCTAGTGCTTGCCTGTGCTCGGGCGATAATCCCAGGTCATATTGGAGTTGTAAATGGCTCATATCGCGGTCTGGGATTAACACCCTGTGTGACCACAGAGAAAAGTTTTGCATTTAAGTGGCTGCCAGTGAAGCCGTTTGAGCTATATGGCAAGACCCTGGGGATTATTGGATTAGGAGAAATTGGGAAGGAGCTAGCGGTACGGGCGCGAGGGTTTGGTATGGAGATTCTCTACTATAAACGAACCCCCCTCTCTAGGCCATGGGAAAAAACCTTGGAAGTCAGGTTTTCCGATTTTCGTACTCTCCTTGAGCGCTCTGATTTTGTCTCTCTTCATGTGCCGCACATAGAGAACACGAACAAGATGTTGGGAAAGGCTGAGTTCCAGATCATGAAACCAACCGCCTACTTGATCAATACCGCACGCGGCGGAGTGGTTGATGAGGACGCTCTTGTTTGGGCGCTCAAGTCGGGAGAGATAGCTGGAGCGGGACTAGATGTGTTTGCCAACGAACCGTTACCGTTTGATCACCCACTCTTGCGACTAAATAATGTGGTACTGAGCCCGCACATTGGCGGCGGTTCTGGAACCGGGCGAGCAGTTTTGGCACAAGAACTTCGAGAAATAATACAGGAAGTAACGGATTTATGAGGCTGCTCACTTGGCTAACTAGTTAAAGAACTTAGACAGTAAGTCCAATGAGCATAACTAATGCAAAGGGAGGTGAAAATATAGAGAACAGGGCAAGAAGTTTAGCTTGTAGCTGCTCAAGGAAATAAGATTAAGGAGGAAAGAATGTCTAAGCGAATATTGTCAGTTAGTTTACTTATTTTGGTGGGTGTTTTGTTGGGACAAGTTGTTGGGATGGCGGGTGGAACACTGCGCGTGGCAAAGACATTGGACGCAGTGAGTTTAGATCCACATGACGCATCGGCTGGACCTTCACAAGAAGTTTACGTCAATATCTACGAGACTTTGACATTGATAACCGCTGATGGAACGATAGAACCGTGGCTTGCAACGTCCTGGGAACGGATTGATGACTTGACGACGCGCTTCTACCTACAAGAGAACGTTAAGTTTCATGACGGGACCGATTTCAACGCTGCTGCAGTCAAATTCACCATCGAGCGGGCAATCGATCCCGATAATCCGGCGCGGGTCGCGGGTGAGATAGGGGCGATTGCTGGCGTTGAAATCGTGGACAACTATACGGTAGATGTGATTACCTCGGAACCGGTCAGTACGGTTCCGCTGCTCGCGGCACACATTATTACAATCGGGATGGTTAGTCCTACCGCGGTTGAGAAGTATGGTGATGATTATGGTCGCCATCCTGTTGGTACTGGACCTTTCAAGTTTGTGGAGTGGATTTCGAATGAGCGTATCGTTTTGGAACGGTTCCCTGATTACTGGCGTGAACCGGCAAATCTCGACAAGATAGTTTACAAGATCATACCCGATTTACAGTCTCAGCAGTTCGCGTTGGAAACAGGAGAGGTTGACCTCCTACTGGACCCAGAGCCAGCCCGAGTAGCTGCCTACAAGAGTTCACCTAAATTCACCGTATACGAAACGCCGGGCCTGCGGGTCATGTTTTTTGGGTTTGACATGGCGGAGGGCCCAACTGCTGACAGAGCGGTTCGGTATGGCATAGCACATGCCATTGATGCGAACCTGTTGTGTCAAGCAATTCTCGAGGGCACGGCAGTTCCCGTGAACAGCTTTCTAGCTCCCGGGTACTTTGGCTATAAAGACGTCGATCTGCAGGGGCGTTACGCTTACGATCCCGACAAGTCAAAGGAGATTCTGGGGACGTTGGGTTGGGAAGACCGAAATGGGGATGGCCTTGTCGAAAATACAGCTGGACAGACGCTCAAGATGACAGTCTATGCTCCGGAGGGCCGGTATCCCAAGGACCGCGAAACGGCGATTACAGTACAGTATATGCTGACGAAGGCTGGTTTCGACGCGAAAGTACTTATCGAGCCTTGGGCGACTTATATCGCATCGCTATCGAAGCCCAACCTCGCCAATGGAAGCGAAAAATACGACATGTACTTGATAGGTTTCGCTACTTCCCCTGATGCTTCACAATTCCTCAACACTCTATACCTTTCTAAGATGATACCCCAAGCTGGTTATGGTGGCTGCAACTGGACCTATTGTGAGAATGCCCAGCTCGATAAGCTGCTTGAAACTGCCCAGGCTAGCTTCGATCAGGAGGACCGGGCTAAATTATACGGCGAGGCCCAGGAACTGCTAGCGGACGAACTACCCTCCATTCCCTACGCGGTTTTGGAGGAGATCGTTGTAACAACTACAGCGGTTAAAGGCTACCAGATCCATCCTCTCGATTTTTATAAGGGATACTTTTACCCCATTACAATAGAGGAGTAGAGAGAAACGGGAACGGGGACAGTTGTCCCCGTTCCTTTTAGTGAGCATTAGTCAATAAGGAGCAAGAAGTGGGCGGGTATTTGATTCGTCGTTTACTGTGGTTTGTGCCAACAATTCTTGGAATAGTTCTTATTATTTCTCTGATGCTAGAAATGATACCTGGCGATCCGGTGCTGATGATGCTTTCCGAAACGGCAAGCACTGAAATGAGGGTGGCAGTGAGGCACCAGTTAGGTCTCGACAAGACATTTCCCCAACGGTTTGGGATCTATGTATGGAGACTGGTTCATGGCGACCTGGGGAGATCTTTCATGAGAGGGGAAAGAGTGACCAAGCTTATCGGCAAGACTTTTCCTGCCACGGTCCAATTAACTTTGGGCTCACTTGTTTTTATGTTGTTGATAGGAGTGCCCATTGGGGTTTTGTGCGGGCTCTATCCTAGATCCAAATTTGATTTCATGGCTCAAGGAATAAGCTTGGTTGGAGTATCGATGCCCGCGTTCTGGATTGGCCTACTACTGATCTATTTTTTCGCGTATCTTGCAAGGCTATTCCCTTTGGGGGGTAAAGGTGGAATAGCGAGTTTGATCTTGCCTGCGTTTTCCCTGTCATTGTCCTCTATAGGGTTTATAACAAGGACTATACGCGCCAACCTGCTTGAAGTCATGGGTATGGAATATGTTACTACTGCCCGAAGCAAAGGTCTATTGGAAAGCACAGTGATCTGGAAGCACGCGCTTAGAAATGCTATACTTCCAGTTTTTACGGTTATTGGCCTCCAATTCGGCCGACTACTTGGTGGAGCTGTAGTCACAGAGGTGGTATTCTCTTGGCCGGGGATGGGGCGGCTAATCGTAGACGCTGTTAACACTCGAGATTACCCTTTGGTTCAAGGGGCAATAGTTGTTTTTGGTCTTAGTGTTCTTTGCCTTAATCTCTTGATTGATGTTTCCTACACATTGTTAGACCCGAGAATAAGATATGGTTGATGTAGGACTTAACCACATCGAGTATGGCTGGCTAGCTTTTCACATTCTCAATGGGGGCCCAATGGAACTAAGTTTCCGCTCTAGCATGAGGTGGGTTTTATGAAGTGGGGTAACCGCTTCCTTGACCATCCAGGCGTGGTATTCGGGACGATCGTTCTCGTCCTGCTACTTATTGCTGCTGTATTTGCTCCATACTTAGCTCCATTTGATCCTATGGAGCAAAACTTGCTTGACAGGAGAAGTCCTCCTAGCTTTAAACACCTTCTGGGAACGGATATTTATGGGAGGGACATGTTAAGTCGGATCCTCGCTGGCAGTCGTTGCTCCTTATTGGTAGGGTGGAGTTCGGTTCTAATCGGCCTGGGAATAGGAGGGGCTTGTGGGCTGATAGCGGGCTACTATGGGGGAGGTTTGGATGACTTAATCATGCGGTTTATGGATCTCTTGCTCGTATTGCCGGGCCTGATTCTTGCCATAGTGATAGTGACAGCGTTGGGGCCAAATCTTCTTAATGCAATAATTGCTATAGGGGTATGGTTTATACCTAACTACGCCCGTCTTGCACGAAGCTCCGTGGTTTCACTTCGGCAAATGGATTTTGTAGAAGCGGCAAAGGCCATTGGTTGTAACGGGTTTCGGATCGTCGCACGCCATATACTTCCAAATGCTCTGTCAAATCTCGTTGTTTATTCAACATTGAACTTTGGCACAGCATTGCTTTTGGAGGCAGCGTTGAGTTTTCTTGGGCTTGGCGTACAGCCTCCAAACCCTTCGTGGGGCTCGATGGTAAACGAGGGAAGGAGCTACCTGCAAATTGCTCCTCACTTGGTGACCATCCCTGGACTTGTAATCATGCTCGCGGTGATCGGCTTCAATACGCTGGGCGAGGGTCTGCGAGACATTCTCGATCCGAGAAGCGCGCTTAAATAACGTAATCAGGAGAGATTCAGCAAATCCATCTAACAGGATGAAGCAGAGAGCGATAAGGCGGCTAATGCGGGAAGCAAGATTAGTGTAGCTGGTCAAGGAAATAGCCACTTGGAAGGCTCTGGTGTGAAAAAGGATAGCTTAATTCAAGAGAGAGGAGAGTTTAAGCATGCAAATACTCAACCCAGAAGGCATATATAATTTTCCGGGCTTTGCCTCTGGGGTCAAAGTTAGCAGTACGATCTACTCGGCCGGGCGCGTGCCCATCGATCTTGAGGGTAATGTGATAGCCCCTAACAACGTCAGGACTCAGACCGAACATATTATGGAAGATCTGAAAGTTATCTTGACAGAGGGAGGCGCAACCTTTCAGAACGTAGTCTATATGCACACTTATGTGCTGCACAGCGATGATAAACCAATCATACATAAGATTCGGCAGCGTTACTTAGGAGATCACTTCCCCCCACATACAGGAAGTATCATAAACGACCCTTCTTGGGTGGAACGCGGCATCAGAGTGGAGATTGAGTTGATAGCGGTGTTGGAGGATTAGGATGTCTTCTACAATATCAGTAGCAGTGGGTGGTGCGCTCACACAGGTCTGGGAGCTTGACCCGCTTATAGGGAGATACCAAATCAGCCTTGTTAAAAGGCTAAGTAACTACCTTGGTGTAAGCTCATGTCTAGAGATGTAAAAGTCCCGTTCTATAACCATGCGGCAGAATATCGGAGTATAAAGCCGGATATCAATCGTGTAATTACACGTGTACTCGAAAGCGGCAGTTATCAGAAAGGGAAGGAAGTAAAAGCTTTCGAAGAAGAATCTGCGGAGTATCTTGGCGTGAAGCATGCCATCGCGACGGGATCCTGTTATGATGCAATGTTCAGAGCGCTTCTAGCACTTGGAGTGGGATATGGAGATGAAGTCATTACGGTAGCTAACACTGATATCGCAGGTACTGCGGCCATAAGTCATACTGGGGCATCCATTGTCTGGGTTGACGTCGATGAGCGAACCTACAACATCGATCCAACAAAGATTGAGGAGAGGGTTACGCCACGAACAAAAGGCATCATAGTCGTTCATATGTATGGGCATTCCGCAGACATGGATCCCATCATGGATGTGGCCCGACGACATGGTCTCTGTGTTATAGAAGATGCGGCACTTGCCCTGGGAGGTCGGTACAAGGGGAAACGCGTAGGCACGATAGCCGATGTGGGCTGCTTCAGTTATGCTCCTTCCAAGATCTTGGCTGGGTACGGGGATGGAGGCATGGCGGTAACGGATGACTCCAAGATAGCTGAGAAGATACGTAAGCTCTTCATTTACGAGGAGTCAGAAAGTAGATATATCTTTGTTGATGATCAAAGGATCCACTCAGGCTATCAGTTTTCGACTGAGGGATATCACGAGCGCATGGTTGAATTAACAGCAGCTTTCTTGCGAGTCAAACTGAAGAGGATCAATGAGTGGATTACTAGGAGAAGGGAGATTGCAATGACTTATAGCAAGCTTCTAGCCAATTTAGATGTTGTTCTTCCCATAGAATCGGAAGTCGTCGAGCACGTTTACCGCAACTATACGATTAGAGTGAAGAACCGGGACGAAGTAAGGTATCGGCTGGCGAAAAGGGGTGTGGAAACGGGGATGCATTATGTGCCTCCGCTTCACCTACAACCAGTTTATCAGCACCTTGGATACCATGAGGGTGCGTTGCCAGTCACAGAAAGCGTCGGGGCTGAGCTGTTCACTCTTCCGATTTACCCCCAACTCAGCCAAGAACAAATTGAGTGGGTTGCTTTGGCACTAAAGGAGGTTATTCATGAAGTAAATGGGTCGTAAGTGTTACATCATTGTGATAGTGTAGCATTGAGTGTACGAGAAAGATGAGCAGCAACGATTGTTCTTTGGAGCAATGCGGGGGTGCACAGCTGAAATGACAAATATTATTGTTATTGGAAGATCGTGTCTCATTATGGAAGGAGGTGCTGAAAACCAAGAAGACATACCAGGTGTAGTTCTGAACTACAATTGATGTTATTTACCACAATAACTAACGTTACTTTATTTGAAGGAGGAGTAAAGATGCATGTTGATATGCAAGATGTTAAGGCCAAAGAAATGTCTGAGGCTACAAGCGAGAGGATTTTGCTGCCTCGCGAAAAGAGCGCGACTCAACAAGTAGAGGTTAAGCATTGGACAGTGGGCCCAGAAGGGGAAGTAGAAATCCCCTCAGAGGAGAGATGTGAAGCTGCGGTCTATGTACTCTCGGGACGGGGTCTAATGCAAGGAAAGCGCACGGCTACGAGAGGGATAATTCTTTACACTGACATGGCAGTTTGGTTCGCAAGGGGTGGTTTTGTGCTATCGAACTCGGGCGAAGGTGAAATGCGTGTATTGATGATCTCCACCAAGACAGATCGGGAGCATTATGAGTTCACACGTCCGCGAATGAGTTATTTCTGGCACGCTGACTTTCGCCTGCAAGCTGGTTACCATGCCCGTTCATTCTGGAAAAACGAGGATTTGACAACTGCGGGAGCACTCAGGACCCATGGTCTTGAGGTGGAAACGCTCGCTCCAGGCTACGAGGCAGCGCCTCACACAGATCCGGAAGAGGTTCTCTACGTGCTACGGGGAAAGGGAGAGATCCTCTCAGAAGGCGAGCGAAGAAAAGTAGCAGCGGGGACACTTTGCTACCAGCCCGCCGGGACACCGCATGGAATTTGGAACACAAGCCACCTAGATAACATGGAATACTTGGTCATGGAGTTTAATGAGGCAAGCAAGCGTTATGCACCGCTTATGGGCTGATCGTGCGCCAAAACAAGGAGGTGATATAGTCAATAGCGATAGTTGCAGTTAGTCTCTTCCATTTTAAGGAAAAAATACCCATATACTTCATTAAAGGAGATTGCTGGAATGCAGACTCATAGATCTTGTGTTGGGAATGGGCTCTGTGGTGCTCATAAAACCCTTACGGGGAGATTCGCACATACCGATCCTTGGGCATAGCAGTTCGGTTGGAGGAAGGAATGAGCGAGGCACCTACGATTGGCTTGCAGTCGGTATCCACTTATCGGATACGCGGGCAGATCCTGTGCAGCCCTTATGAGAAGGTGATCTTTCCGGGGCGGATGACGATTTTCTGATCGACACCCACTGTCATCTCGTTTTTCCTGGAGATGAAAGCTGGGGCGACGGATACATCGAGAGCAATTCCAGTGAACGTTTCCTTCTAGTTGCGGTCGAGAATTGCCGGAAAGCGCTCCGTGCAGGGATTACAACGCTGCGCGATCTCGGGGCACCGGGGCGGATTCTCTTCCAGCTACCCGAGGCGATACAGGATAGGGTCCTAGATGGACCTCGCCTTTTCCTTTCGGGGCCACCGTTGACGCCGACTGGAGGCCATGCATATGACCTCGGCGGAAAGGTAGATACGCCTGAAGAAATTGTTGAACAGACCGGCAGCGCGCAAAGATCGGAGTGGCCGTGATCAAGGTCATGGCATCCGGTGGCGGAACAAAGGGAACTTCCCCCGGGAAAGCTTCTCTTACTCGGAGTGAACTTGAAATGATGGCTGAAGAGGCCTATGCTCGAAGGCTCCCGATCGTTGCACATGCGACCTGCCCTGATACGGTGCGAAACTGCCTTCTGGCTGACTTCGACGGCCTAGAGCACGCGAACTTCCGGCAAGGAGATAAGATGCAAAACAACTATAGCGAAGAGATCGCTGCATTGATGGAGCGTGATAACGTCTTCATCGCTCCGACTCTGCAGACATCGTGCCGCACGCTGCACGAGTTATCCAATCAAACGGATGCGGTACGAGAGAGACGGAGGAAACGGGTAGATGACGCGTTTACCAACCTCAAGAAGCTGCAGCAGTTTGACATTGCTTTTGTTGCTGGCACCGATGCGGGACATGCTCAATCCATTTGGCGATCTACCCCTTGGGATAAAACTCATGGTGGAAAACGGCATGGATATTCAAGAAACCCTTGCTTCCGCGACGGTCAATGCAGCAAGAGCTCTAGACATCAAGGACAGCGTTGGCACGCTAACGCCGGGAAAGAAAGCCGATTTTGTGGTTCTAAGAAGCAATCCGTTGGAGGACATCTCAGCGCTTGGCGAGGTTGAGGCAGTCTTCCTGGCAGGCAAGCGCATTATATAGTCGGAGGTGGCGCTATGGACTGGAACAAGGCACAGAAATTACAGCAGATGATAGGGAGATCCCCTCGGGTTAGGCTTGCTTATCTGCCTACCCCTATCGAAAAGAGCGACCGCTTGGCCAAGCGGCTTGGCGGCATTGAACTCTATTTCAAGAGAGAAGATCGAACTGGGATCGCCTTGGGTGGAAGCAAAGGCCGCCAGTGTGAGTTTCGTCTTGGCCCTGGGGTAAAGCAGGACGCAGATACACTTATCACTGGAGGCTCGCTTTCTCCCAACAACTTAAGTCTCCAAACCGCGGCAGCAGCGAGAATGTTAGGTTGGGAGGTTTATCTCGTCTTTCGGACTTCAATCGATCAGAAGGAGATCGTCTATCAAGGAAATCGTTTATTGGAGTGGCTTATGGGTTCCCATATGGAACTGTATGATGTGGAACTTAGTGAGCAATCAATCATCATGGAAAACCTTGCTGAACAGTTACGCTCCAAGGGACGGACTCCCTATATCACAGGGCTTGCCGATTATTACCTCGGAGCCACTGCCTATGCCAACTGTTTGCTCGAGATTTGCAAACAGCTCAAAGAAGCAAATCTTCAGATTGATTACTTGGTCTTGCCTTCCGGCGGCACAACCGCGGCGGGCCTCTACGTTGCAGCCAGCTATTTGGATGTTGATTTCCAGATTCTCGCCGTGAATTCTGGTTACTATGAAGTACCCGAGATTCCACATATCACTATTGACCAAATCACATATATTGCCAATCGGACTGCTGAGTACCTACAGCTTGATGTGCAACTCGACAGGTCACGTCTTGCCTGCTACACTTTTGAAAAGAAAGAGGTGACAGAGGAGCGCGTAAATGTGATGAGGGAAGTAGCAAGTTTAGAGGGAATATTTCTAGACCCCATCTATACCGGAGCTGCGATGGAAGTCCTATTCAAATATACTAAAGAAGGCAAGCTGAAGCCGGGCGACAAAGTTCTGTTTATGCATACTGGGGGTGTTGCCTCATTGTTCAGCTATTGTGAGAAAATTCTGCGAGGAGGAACGAATCTTGAAAGGTCACACCATCACCACCTTAACTTTAATGGTTAATTCTCAGCTAATGTCGTTTGTAGGAAGTGAAAGTGGATTCACGCAAGGAAGTAAAAGCTGATATAAACCCGTATTTAGCTAGGATGTAATAACTGCTATGTTGTAGGTGATGTAGTATGAGTTCATTTTTTGATTTCGTTCCTGATCGGCTAAGCTCTGATAGCGTTAAATGGAATCGGTACGGGAAAGATGTGCTGCCAATGTGGATAGCAGACATGGATTTCAAGGTTGCCAAGCCAATCATACACGCCTTGCATGATCGTGTTGATCATGGGATTTTTGGTTATCCTGTTGAGCCACTGCAATTACGTGAGATCATCGTCAATCGACTTCGTCACCTCTACAATTGGAGGATATCCCCCGATGCATTGGTTTTTTTGCCTGGTGTTGTGTCCGGTTTTAACCTAGCGTGTCATGCCTTGACGTTGCCAGGGGACGGTGTTCTAATGCAAACCCCTATTTATCCTCCCATCCTCAATGTGCCGGCAAATGCTGGTCTCACTCGAGATGAGATGGAGCTAACACGAGAACCAGATGGTCATTACACGATCGATTTTGATCGCTTTGAAGCAACAATTGCACCCCGAACACGTATCTTTATCCTGTGCAATCCCCATAATCCAGTGGGGAAGGTTTTCCACCACGGCGAACTTGAACAGATGGCCAGGATCTGCCTTCGCAACAACATCATAATCTGCTCTGATGAAATCCATGGCGAATTGCTTTTCCCGGGACATTGCCACGTTCCAATTGCTTCCCTGGCTCCCGAGATCGCTAGCAACACCATCACACTGATAGCGCCAAATAAGACGTTTAACATTGCCGGGCTTCGCTTTTCGGTAGCAATTGTGCCAAACCCGCGGTTGCGAGAGAAACTGGAGGCTGCTAAACAAGGCTTAGTCCCTGGTATAGGCATAATGGGGTATGTAGCTGCCTTGGCTGCCTATCGCTTTGGTCAGCCATGGCTGGATAACTTACTGGATTACCTAAGAGTCAACCGGGATTTCCTCATTCAGTACGTAACCACCCAACTACCCAGCATCGCCATTAGCCAACCTGAAGGAACCTATCTGAGCTGGCTTGATTGCCGCAAAGCGGGATTTACTGGAAGTCCTCATGATTTTTTCCTTAATAAGGCTAAGGTTGCGTTGAATGATGGCTCGACCTTCGGGCGAGGTGGCGAGGGTTTTGTTCGTCTGAATTTCGGCTGTCCGCGACAGGTGCTAGTTACAGCTCTCAATCGAATTCGACAGGCGTTACTTTCACATGAAACACTAGGAGAAACAAACCGGTGAGGTCGGAAATGGCCCGGCAAGTTAGACCACGGCTTACTCGGATCTCGATCAACACACTTTTGATCAGCGACAATTATTCGGTTCGTCACAGGAATGTGTGCATGGATTGGGGGAGAGGCAACTGGGCCATGCAGTGATAGAGGTTGCGGATATAGTTCTTTGCGGTGCGGAATCCGTAAGCCTTGTGACTGATCACCTTTGCCTTGTTGTTTAGTCCTTCCACAGTGCCGTTGTTGAGTGGCATGTTGAAGTAGTTCAATAGGTCCTTTTGGTGGCGGCGAAGCATCCAAGCGAAGTCCCGCATGGGTTGGAGGCGGGAATGGGTTGCCCACCAGAACCACTTGTCGAGATAACGTCTAGCCCTGTCGGGATTGGTGTAGTCCCAGAACTCCCGGAAGGCCTCTTTGAGCAGGTAAGCACGGTTGATCTTCAGGTTCAGTTGCTCAAGCTCTGATAACCGCTCCCGCTGTTTGTCGGTGAGGTTCCACGGGTTCTTCAGCCAGATGTAACGTGTCTTGACCATCAGCTGCTTGTGGTCTTGGCCCTTTTCCCTGATCTCATCTCGACGCACCTGGTCGACCGCTTTGGTGAGGTGCGAAACGATATGGAACTTGTCAAACACCAGAATCGCGCCAGGGGCTCTCATTTTGACAACATCGGCGTACGGCTGCCACATGTCACAGCAGACGCCTTCGAGTCTCTCCGTGTGTTCCTTGCCAAACCAGTCAAAGAACCCTTCCAGCGTCTCCTTGGCGCGACCTTCACCGCTCCACAGCAGACGTCGACTGTTCAGGTCATAGACATTGGTGACATACACATGCCCTCGTTT
>Ga0307380_10004518_pt1 | contig 18765 bp, 12 predicted proteins | sample UN3MG_FD_202239 | JGI IMG/M metagenome (GOLD analysis project Ga0307380, IMG submission 202239) | Soil microbial communities from Risofladan, Vaasa, Finland - UN-3 | ecosystem: Environmental > Terrestrial > Soil > Coastal area > Acid sulfate soil | place: Finland: Risofladan, Vaasa | collected...
CTCTGCTATAGAAGTATTAAATGAGGTATGCAAAACTTCTATAGAAAAGATAACCCACAAAAGCAAGATCCGGGAATCAATAAAATCTTTAGAAGAATTTGGTCAAAGAATTAATGCATTTACCTGGGATAGCAATCATCAGGATTGGTCGCATATAAGTGGATACGATATATCCATTTGGGTATGGCTGGCAGAGAAGAAAATTAATTATAAATTAGGTGAGCAAGCGGGATTGATTTGGCACAAATATGTCAATTATGCAAATCTAAAAAATAAGGAAGTTTGGCCCACTATTGCAAAATATCCATACGATTTAAAGATATCAAATCTGTCAAAAAGAATTAAAAAAAGTCAATTCAAACGTTTTGCATTGGCTCAAGGAAAAGGATGGTTGTACGATTGGTATCAAAATTCAGATGAGAATGCAGATAAAAATTTTGTAAAAAGTCAATTGCGAACGATGAATTACAGATCAAAAATTGATTTGTTTCAATGGACCAAATGGTTGAATGAACAAAACAAAAAATACCCATCCGACCTGCGATTATCAGAATGGACAGCATTAAAAATAATAGAAGAAATTGGAAAATTATTGCTAAGTTTTAAAAACGTTGCTAGGGATACAGAAGTACCATACCACCCAGGAAACTTTTTTATTCCTAGAAACTGGATAACTCAAAAATACCCTTTAACTTGGGATGCTTGGAGGAGTCATATAGAATCCAATACCCCTATCTTGCAAAATAGAATAGATGATTTAATTGAAGATCCTCGATATTCATCTTGGATAAATCAGGAAGGTGCAGAATATAGTCACATTCGAGGGCCTGCTCTTTTATTGTTAGCTCTTTTAAGACGGTCATTTATTTGGCCTGAAAAATGGAATCCTCCAGGTAATTGGAGATCTCAACAACGTTTCCCTTTTACATTATTAAACGACGTCCGCTGCTCCTCTAATACTACTTCGTTGCTATTAGGCTCGCTGACATCTAGGGCTCGAGAAACAGCAATGCTAAAACAATTGAATATGTTGACCCATTATGGCGAAGACGATTCTCTTGACGATCCCGAACCAATTGTAGCAGTCGATGAGTTTTACCTTAGAGTAAAAAATTCACGTCAACATTTAGAAAAATATCAGCTTACGGTCAAAAATGGTGAACCTGTGCAACTAATACCCGTAAAATTAGAATTATTGACAAAGCCAAGCATAATAAATGATGAGGAAGAAGAATAAGTATGTCTTCATTTTACGAAGAAATACTAATAGTAGGTGTTGGAGAAACTACAGTAGATCGAATTGCAGCTTGGAAAAATAATAGTCCTCCGCAAATGCAAGCTTCCGAGCAAAAAATTGCATGGTCTGAAATAAGATATGTAATGAGAACTCTTTATTACGCTTATCAAAAACCACACATCATAATATTTCCGGAATTAGCAGTGCCAAGAGGATATTTAAATTTATTGGGCAAAATAGTAGTACAAGTTGGATCAATAGTAATATGCGGTATAGATTACAATTTAGATTATAGAGCCAAGACGGTAGCTAATGAGGGGGTGATTATTGTTCCTCCTTATTGGCCAAGTCGCAGTAAAAGTGGATATGCAAAGTTTTTCTTTTTAAATAAAACTTATCTTGCTCCTACGGAAAAAAGTCATATAAAAAATATTGGATGGAGTTATAATAAAAACAAAACGCATTGGGTATTTAATACTCGTAACTATGGCGATTTTGGTGTTTGTATATGCTACGACTTTATGGATATTGAGCGGCACTTAATATATAAGGGGAAGCTACATCATTTATTTGTTTTGGCATATAACAAGGATATTAACTCTTTTTACCATATCGCAGAATCACTATCACGAACGGTTTATTCTAACGTTGTTGTTTGCAATACAGGTTATTACGGTGGCTCCGTTGCAATTTCACCTTATCGTATAGCACATGAAAGAACTATTTATAGACACGAAGGAAAAAATCAACTTGCGGTACAGACATTCCATCTTCCTATAGAGTCACTGCATTTAGCGCAAACAAATCCAGGCAGGAAAACAGACTTTAAAGCTGTTCCTCCAAACTATTTTCGAGATTAGTACAGTAATGATTTTGACCAATGGTGGTTACCTCGTATTATTTCCGCCGGAATTACGTAAATAAGTAAGTTTAATTCTAATGGCCTGCATCCCATATTCAATCTTAAAATGCATATTTGATCTTCAGAATAATGCCCTTTGAATACTCCGGGGCTAGAGTAAAAGGCTCATAACATACTATCCTGTTTGCCCCTGGCGGCGAGTCTTTCGGCCAGGCGCACCAGGAGCCGCACACCGAACCCCGTGCCGCCGGCCGGTTGGTAGTGGCGTTTTTTTTCGGCCCAGGCTGGACCGGCGATATCCAGGTGCACCCATGGTGTTTTCCGGACAAATTTCTCCAGGAAAAGCGCCCCGGCAATCGCCCCTCCGAAACGGGTGGCGCCGATATTTTTTACATCGGCGATCTCGCTTTTGATATCATCCGCCAGATCCTGATCCAGCGGCAGCTCGCTGCATTTTTCACCGGCCTCTCTGGCCGAGTCGAGCACAAAAGAGAGCCAATCCTTGTCGTTTCCCATGGCCCCTGCGGTATAGGGTCCAAGACCGACCACGCAGGAACCGGTCAGGGTGGCGAGGTCGACTATTCTGCCTGCGCCGAGCCTGGTGATCGCCCAGCTCAAGGCATCAGCCAGGGTAAGGCGTCCCTCTGCATCGGTGCTTCCCACCTCGATCGTGGTACCGTTCATCGCCCGGACCACATCATCCGGCCTGTAGGCCCGGCCGCTGGGCATGTTCTCGACAGCAGCCACTACTGCAGCCACCCGCAGAGGAAGCTTCAAGCGGGCGATCACTGTAATCGCGGATATTACAGCCGCTGCACCGGACATGTCCATTTTCATCGTAGCCATGTGTTCACCGGGCTTGATATTGAGACCTCCGCTGTCGAAAGTCACGCCCTTGCCCACCATGACCAGCAGGTCTTCCTTTCCCGGAACTCCGGGGGGATCATAGACCAGCTCGATAAAGCGGGGGCTGTTCTCGCTGCCCCGGGCCACGGCGAGAGCCGCAGCCATTTTTTCCCCGGCCATGGCCTTCTCATCCAGTACGCGGACTTTGATTCCCTCCACCTCCGCGGCCAGCTCCCCGGCCCTTTTTGCCAGATTCTCCGGTGTCATCACCTCAGGGATCTCGTTTATCATGTCCCGCGCTGTCAGCACGCCCTGTGTCACCAGAGCTGCATGGCGGGCTTGAGCCTGGAGCTTCTTTTTCTTCCCTTGGGGCCTGCCGGAAGCATCACAGGCAAAAAGTCCCGCCATTTCCGGCCCGGAATAGGATGGCTCCTCATCTTCTTTGCTCTTGTATTTTTCGAACCGGTAGAGTCCGAGCTCGAGGCCCTCCAGGAAACCGCCTACAGCCTGATCTAATGTAAAGTCCGCACCTTCAGGCAACTGGCAGGCAGCCGTAAGTCCGCTCACCCGGTATTTCTGCAAGCTTTCGGCAGCCCTGCCTCCAGCGCGGCGGAATGTTTCAGGGCTTAGTTTTTCGACCGGGCCCAAACCTAAAAGAGTCACTCTCTGGGGACCGATCCTGCCCAGGGTATTGAAATTCAAGCTCTGGCTGTCTTTGGCCTTGAATTTTTCCTGCCCGGCCAGTTTTTCCAAGGCACCGTCAAGCGCCAGGTTCAGCCCGGACACCAAAGGATCGTCCAGAACCTTACCCTGCAACACTGGTAACAGCAGAAGATCAGTCGGCGAGGTCAAATCAAAGCGCTCAATAAACTCAATTTGCATTTTGTTCCTCCACGGGTTCCTTTCTCTAAAAGCCTACGCCCCCCGGCAGCGGACTTGGGGGGCGTATCGATAAGAGGCTTGATAAATGAGCTTTTTCGCTCAGGGGAAGCGGGAGATAATCTCCCTTTTCTTCTTATTTAAATCGTCAGACTGGTCCTTTTTCCTGGAAGCTACACTGAGAAAAACCTTTTTTTCTTTTTCGTAGAAAATGTTGCTTGCGCTGGATGAATAAAAGTCGGCCAGCTCATCCAAAGTACTGGCGTAATAAGCCAGAATGCGGATCGGGTTGAAAAAACGGTCAAACAGTTCAGACACTTTGCTGGCCGGATAGAACTTTTCGCTTCTGGTTTTTTGCAGCTCCTTGACATAGTCATCGAGAGAAATCTCCTCGATGTTTTCCGTACTCTGAGCTGATTCAAGCGAACCCAGCAAATCTTCAAAGGATTCCAGGTTGGCTTGAGCCTCCTCTTTAAACTGCTGAAAAAACGCAGCAAGTGCATTTCCGCCTGATTTTTCAACAAAACGATCCAGGAAATGAAGCCCATCCTTTTCAACCTGTATGGCAAGTTTGATCAACTGGATGTCCTGACTGCGATTTTCTCTCATCTTTAGATCTACCTCTGCTAAAAGTCAAATGGATGCAGGCTTCTCGAAGTTCCCTTCTTGCGATCATCGCAATCTCGCCTCACTCGAGGCAAGCAGCGCACTGCCAGCCGAATTATCGGCATTCCGTAAATGGAATAGGATCTAACAGGCAACCCCCCGTTTAATATCGCTTTTGAATCTTGTGTCAGTATCGCTTAGGGATACGCCGGAAGCAAAATCTTTTATGTATGGAACTCTCAAAATATTGCAGGCTAAGAAAGTTGTCAACATTTAATAACAAACACTCATCTCCGTATACGGACACAACGGAACATTAAAATTTCACGGTAATCCAAGCTGAAGGTGTAAAGGGGCAGAGGCACAGGCACAAAGTCTATGATACAGCCTATCCTGCAAATAAGATATTAAACAGTAAGGTCTTCAAGTTCAGATCGAATGGGATAAACTAAGGATTTTCATGTAAATGGCTGGTATTATTGATTGACAGCGGGGGCAGAGAAGATGAGTGCCGCACAAACTCTCAGGGCAGAGCCTTTATCTTGCGCAAAGTCCATTCGGCGGCAAGAAGGAAGATCAGGAAGAAATAGATCAACACGCTGAAAGCGAGCCTGGAGGAGGTTCCGACAATCTCCTCCTTATCTCCGGCGGTTATTTGTGCCTGGCCTGTGAGGTCTGCGTCAATTTTTCCTCCGCTTGTCCGGGCAAGTCTGGCGAGAATAGAGGTGTCAGGCGCAACTAGAGCCATCTCCGGGCTGTAGCCTTCCACCGCAAAAACACCTCCGGCAATTTGTGGAGAGTCGGCGGAGTGCAAGATTCCCTGGTAACTGTATACTCCAGGGGGCAAAAGCCCTGGTTCGGCACTCAGGCGGCCTTCCTCTGGCCGGAGGCTTACCAGTGTCACTGTATCTCTTTCGCCTTTTTCATTCTCTTTCCACACTGTTACAGTTATTGAATCTTTCTGTTGACCGGCTGCTTCTTTTACTGCTACCGCTCCTTCAAGAACCACTTTTTCACCGCGCTGGAAAACATTCCGCCGGGGTCTGAGCACAAGCTCTTCGCCTTTTTCCCCGGACAGCAGCCATTCCGTGAGGGCTTCCCAGAAACGGTGGTAGCGCTTATCCCTGCGGTCAGAGGCGTCCTGGCTAAGCATGTGCCAGCGCCAAAGACCCTGGGCGAGCACAGTGGCTACATGAGTCCCTCCCACAGGATAGGCGGTCAACAGAACTTCTCCCTTCTCCTCTGCCTGCCCGCCTGGGGCAGCGCTTCCTCCTGTGCGGGCGAGCACCGCCACGGAATATTTAAGCGGCAGGCTCCGGTACACCCACTCGACCGGGGGAAGATCTGCGAATTGACTCCCCTGGCCCAGGCCGGTAAGGATATTGTAGCGGTCCAGGGTGAAAAGCACAGAGGGCACATCCGGGGCCTTCAGCTGCACCAGGGTAGCCTGCCTGTCCGAGAAAGGGAGATATCCGGACAGCTCCTCAGGCAGCTTGCCGGTGTTCAGCTCACCTGCAGGCCAGAAAACCAGAGCAAATCCTCCGCCTTTCGCCCTCTCTGCCAGACTGATCAGAAAGGAGCGCCCGAAACGGCCCAGCTCTCCATGGAGCAAAACCAGCTCCACATCCTCAAGCTCTGCAGGGCCCGGCAGACTGCGGACCGAGAACCGGCCCGCACTGTCCTGGCCCCGGATAAAATCTCTTCCATCCTCTGATTTTAAAACCAGGAGAGCTCCAGCATCCCAGTCATCATTGAGCGACAGTAGACGCCGCAGGAAGGTGAAATCCCAGTCCGGTGAATTACTGACCAGGAGCATTTTGCGTTTGGACCTGGAAACCTGCACCTTGATCAGCCGCTCGTTGTTCAGGGTAGTCCACTCTCCTTCCAGCCGTCTGATAATAGCCCGCAGCCAGTAGACACCTGCATCCGGTGCAGGCAGGCTTACTGTCCGGGCGACGAATCGGGCAGGCCCGGCCCCGAGCTCGATCCGCTCCTCGCCGATTTTTCGACTGTCAAGGAAAAAGTCACAAACCGAACCCTGTGGATAGTTCTTATCCCCTGATTCTGGCAAGTACACAGCCACGGAGAACTCGAGATCGATCTTTCCGCCTGCAAAAGCCGGCCGGCTCTGCTCGAGACTCGACAACCCGAGATCAGGGACCTGGGGAGCAGCGCCCACGACCACAGCTTCTAACGGCGCAAGCCCTTCCGCTGAATATACCGGATCAGCTCCGGCGTTAATACAACCGTCCGAGATCACGTAAATCCTGTCCCAGTCCTTCGCCCCACGCAGCCTTAGCTCATCGAGCGCGGTTGCGAGGTTGGTGCGGTCCTCCACCCCTTGCTCCAGACTGTCCGGGAGCTCGAGGCTTTTAAGCTCCGCGCCGAAACTGAACAGGCTGAGCCGGTTTTCCCCTTGTGCGCCATGTACCAGCTCACGCATCCTGTCCAGCCTCGAGGGGGACCCGTCACCTCCCCTCCCGTCAGCCGGAAGGAGCATGCTGGCTGATCTGTCCAGAAGAACCGCTACCCGCTCAGGCCTTACCAGATGCCTGGATACTTTAAGAACCGGCTCGAAAACCAGAAGCCCCACCAGCACGACCACTGCCGAGCGAAGGGTGAGAAGCAGCCAGCGGTACCATCTCTCAACCGGCGGATAGGTCCTGTGATAGGTCCACCAGACAACCATTAGGGCAATAACCGGCAGTCCCAGAAGGAGCCAGGTTCTCGCTCCCTGAAATTCAAGGCTCAATCCCTCCAACACAGCCTCGCAAAAGAAAAATTCCGTTTCATTGGCAACTCGAGATAACTGTTTAGTCTCAAGGTTCTAATGCAGTGACAAGTATGATTTACATGGTTGAGTCTTTTTTGTCCAACCTATTCATGTTTTATAGCCTGTTCAAGTGTAACTCAAGCCTTTTTAGTCAGCTTCTTTAAGAAGGCGGCTAAATTTTCTTGCAGTGATCACTCATTACTCATCGCTTCTGTGATTTCTCTTTTTTTACAGGAATGTCACTTATTGTTGCAGTCTCCAGCCTGGCGCGGAGCTCAGGTCTTAATCCCCAGCACCCGCATGGCCTCGCCGACAGTGCGGAACGATCCGGTCACCAGCACGGGCCTGCCGCCGGAGAGTTTTTGCGCAAGCTCCAGAGCCTCCTTCATCCCGGCCGCATCGAGAACCTCTGTCCCTTTTGAGATTTCCCTCAGGTATTTTCTCAGCTTCCGGGGACTCACTCCTGAAACACGTCTGTCCCCCAGGGAAAAATCGACCACTGGGAAGATAAACAGGTCCGCTATTTTGAGCAAATGGCCCAGGAACCTGGCAAAGTCTTTGTCCCCGGCCAGGGCGACTACAGCCACGGCTTTCCCTGCACCGTAGAGGCGCCTGAAAACATGGACCAGCCTGGCTGCTGCGGATGGATTGTGGGCCACATCGAGCACAAGCTCTGTCCCCTTTTCAAGCCTCAATCTTTGGAAGCGGCCCGGCCAGTCAAGGCTCTCCAGGGCGCTGCGTGTCGCGGATTGATCCATTTTCAAGCCTGACCCGGCCAGCATGAACCCTGCGGCCCACACTCCCAGGCCGACATTTCTCAACTGGTGGCTGCCGTAAAGCGCCACCCTGGCCCTGTCCAGTTCCAGGCCGGGGCCGCGGTAGCTGAAAATCAGGCCCTCTTGCTCGAGTCCTGTCCGCCTGATCCGCACCGCGTCATCAAAGAGTAACAGAGGGCTTCGGGCTTGTGAGCAAACCGAGGCGATAACCTCGAGGACCCTGCTGCGCCTCTCCCCGCAAAGCAATGGCACACCGGGCTTTGCAATCGCGGCTTTCTCCCTTGCGATCTGTTGCAGACTGGCGCCGAGATATTTTGTATGCTCGAGGCTGATCGAGGTGATCACCGAGAGCTTCGAGTCGATCACATTGGTGGCATCCAGCCTGCCGCCGAGGCCCACCTCCACTGCGGCGACCTCCACCCCCCGCTCGTGGAAATAATCAAAAGCCAGGGCCGTGACCGCTTCGAAAAAAGTTATCCGCTGCCCGTTGATATAACTGTAATGCCTGCTGACCCAGGAGGCGATAAATTCCTCGGGCACGGGTTGTCCGCATACCTTGACCCTCTCGCCCATGGAGGCCAGGTGCGGACTTGTATAGAGGCCGCTCGTTGCGCCGTGGGCTCTGAGCATGGCTTCACACACCGCCGCACAGGTCCCTTTGCCGTTAGTGCCGGCTATGTGGCAGGATAAAAAACTTTCCTGGGGATTGCCGAGGCGGTCGAGAAAGGCGCGGATGTTCGAGAGGCCAAGCTTTACTCCGAAACGCTTCAGGCTGTAAAGAGTTTGCACCGCCTGAGAGTAGCTGAAGCGGACCATGGTTTAAAGTTACTCCAGAAGCTCATGGTAATTCTCGCGCAGTTTCTCGAACGCCCGGACAATGTCTTCAAGGCCCTCGCGGTCGGCCAGCAGGAGGTTCTGCAGCAGCCAGACAGCCTCGCTCTCGCAGGCCCGCTCGGTCACCGGGCAGTCGAAATCCGAATAGTCGATAACCTGCCCGCGGAATTCGTGGCGCGTGATCAGGTCATAGGGGCCTAGATTCTTCTCGAGCAGCAAGGGCTGCTTGAACAACGGGATATAATAGCCCCCGTGGGCCGGCCGGATGCCCTCTGCATTGAGGGCTTTGATAAAGATTGCCTTGGGCAGCCCGCCGAAAGCGCCGCTCTCATACCGCAGCATGAAAAGGTGGCAGCTTGTCGAGGTCACATAATCAGGCAGCGCGATCGGCTTTATCCCATCGATCAGGGCCAGTCTCTCTCTCAGGAACTTTGCCCCTGCCTGGCGGCGAGCGATCATCTCCGGGTAGCGCTCAAGCTGGACCAGCACCACAGCGGCCTGAAGTTCGGTCAGGCGGTAGTTGCCCCCGAGCCGGACATGCTCGTGCCAGGCACCGCCTGTTCTCCTGCCGCAGTTGACAAAAGAATGGCAGCGCTCGGAAAAATCCGGGTCATTTGTAACCACCATCCCCCCCTCGCCTGCAGTAAGGTGCTTGGAGCTCTGGAAACTGAACGCCCCGGCCTTTCCCAGGGCGCCGACCTCCCTGCCCTTGTACTGACTGCCCCAGGCCTGGCACGCGTCCTCGATCACCACCAGCCCATGTCTGGCGGCCAGGCTGTTCAGGCGGTCCATATCAGCGGGCAGGCCAGCCAGATGAACCGGCATGATGCCCCAGGTCTTATCCGTGATCACCTGTTCCACAGACTCGGGACTGATATTATAGGTTTCCGGATCGATATCCGCGAACACCGGGACAGCATTGGACTCGAGCACCGCGGTAGCCGTGGCTACAAAGGTGTAGGCGGGCATGATCACCTCGGCGCCGGTTTGGATCTCTGCGGCGAGAAGGGCAGCCCGCAGGGCATTGGTACCGCTTGATACGGCGATCCCGAATGAGGCATCCTGGTAAGCGGCGAACCTTTTTTCCAGCTCTTTCACCCTGTCCCCCTGGGCCATGCCCCACCTGCCGCTTTCGATTACCCCTCGAACAGCCTCCAGTTCCTTATCGTCCCAGTAAGGCCAGGCGGGGTAGGGGGAGCTCCGGACCGGATTTCCGCCTTTTAATGCCAGTTTGGCCATTGAAACCTCCATTTATATTGAAATGGGAAACTGCCAGTGACAGATCAGTATACCTGCACTTTTACACCGGGAAGCCTGGTGCGAACCTCGCCGGCAATCTTCTCCAGCTTACCGGCGCTTAAGGGACGCAAGGCCTTGTCAGCAGGGATCCGGTCCAGAGTGTAAACCTGCACGGCAGCGGGATTGATTCTGGCCAGTTGTCCGATCCAGGCCTCCACTTCCTCAGGCAGCGCATTGCTCACCGGACCCTCGAAAAAAAGTGTCTGGATCTCGACAGGTTTTATCCGGGCCAGGCCCTGGACAATCTTTTCCAGAGTGATCTCCTTTCCGGGCCTGTTAACCTTTTGAAATGTAGCCTGGGTGCCGACATCGAGCTTCATGATCTTCCGGTCGATATACTCGAAAGCCGCCTGGACCCTTGGGTCATCAATGGTCGAGGAATTGGAAAGGATACACACCGGGACCTTGGGCTGATAGCGGTCCCTGAGCCTGGCTGCGGTTTGCGCGATTTCGGTGAATGAAGGATGGAGGCTGGGCTCGCCGTTGCCTGCCAGGGTGATCGCATCGAGGTTCGAGATTGAGGGGAGTGCATCCGTGAGCGCTTTTTCCACCTCGCGAACACCGGGGAGCTTGAGTTTTTCCAGCGCGGTGCGGCTGGACTGGCTGGCGGTCCAGCCGTACTGGCAATAGAGGCAGTCGAACGAGCAGACTTTATGCCTTGTGGGCAGGATATTCACGCCCAGTGAGCGGCCCAGTCGCCTTGAGTTTACCGGGCCGTAGATTATGCCTGTCTGCAGAGGCCTGGCCCTCATTTTTACCTTTTAACGAAAATTACCCTGGCGAAACGTCTCTTGCCTACACGCAGGAACGCTTCTCCCTGTGGCTCGAGCTTGTGGTCCGTATCCCGAACCCGCTGGTCATTCACGAAAACCGCTCCCTGACAGATCAGGCGGTTGGCTTCACTCGAGCTTTTCACCAGGCCCATTTCCCGCAACAGACCCGCAAGCCACACCGGCTCCCCGCTGGCAGGGAACCTGAATTCAGGTACCTGTTCCGGCTTGTCCTTGCGCACAAACACCCGCTCGAAATGCTCTCTGGCCTGGGCTGCTGCCTGGTCACCGTGATAAAGGGCAGTAACCACAAGTGCCAGCTCGTGTTTCATATCGCGGGCATTGGCAGAAGCCGATTCGAGCTGCGCTTTTATTTCTTTGAGACTGTCGAGCGGGACAGCGGAGACCAGCTCGAAATATGTGTAAATAAGTTCATCCGGAATGGACATGATCTTGCCGTACATTTCCCGGGCCGGGTCGGTTATCCCGATATAGTTGTCCAGGCTTTTCGACATTTTGTGCACTCCATCCGGGCCGACGAGCAAGGGCATGGTCACCACCACCTGCGGCTCCTGTTTCCAGTGCCGCTGAAGTTCCCGGCCGACCAGCAGGTTGAATTTCTGATCTGTGCCCCCGAGCTCCACATCCGACCGCAAGGCCACCGAGTCATATCCCTGGAAAAGTGGATAGAGGAATTCGAGGATGGAAATCGGCTTGCCTTCGGAGTATCGCATGGCAAAATCATCGCGTTCGAGCATGCGCGCCACTGTATACAGGCCGCACAAGTGCAGGACTCCCTCCACACCCAGCGAAGCGAGCCAGCGACTGTTAAAATCCACCACTGTAAGGTCTCGATCAAGGATCTTGAAGACCTGTTCCTTGTAAGTCTCGGCGTTTTTAAGCACCTCTTCTCTGGTCATGCGCTTCCTTGTCTCGGTACGGCCGCTGGGATCGCCGATCATACCGGTGAAATCGCCGACCAGAAAAACCACCTTGTGGCCGAGAGCCTGGAAATCGTGCAGCTTCTGCAGGGAAACCGTATGCCCGAGATGCAGATCCGGCGCCGTGGGATCGAAACCCTGCTTGACAGTGAGCGGCTTGCCGGTATTACACGAATGCTTAATTTTGTGTTCGAGTTCCTCTTCGGAGATAATTTCCACCGTGCCCCGGCGGATTATGTCCATCTGTTCATTGAGCGGGGGGAATGCCATGGTCCGCTCCTTTGTCTCATGTCGTTTTTCATTCAAGACCGGTCCGGCAAATTAAAAGACAGAATTCAATAACCAATATTCCTATAAAACGCAAGCCATTTATTAAGATTCGGACTATTAGCTGAGAGCTTGCCAGAATCGGCTTCAAGGTTTATTTTCCTATCTGAAGAATTTTCCAGGCGAGGTTCAATGGCAACCCAGAGCGGTAAAAATAAACCCAGAGCGGACCAGAGACCGGTATTCAGGAGTCTGGTCAAGGTGACCCTGCTCGTAGTCACGAGTACGGTTTTCTTTTCCATCGGCATGGGTTACGAGCTTTTCAAATACTTCAGATCCGAGCTTCCTTCGATTGCCAAAATGGAGCTTGATCCGCCCAATCTGGTGACCCGCCTCTTTTCATCAGACAGCACCCTGATAGCCGAACTGTACACCGAGCGCCGGGTACCGGTGCCGCTGGATCAGATTCCTTCCGAGCTGAAGCAGGCTCTGCTCGCGGTGGAGGACCGCAAGTTCTATTCGCACTGGGGTATCGACCTCTGGGGTATTATCCGCGCCTTCTATACCAACCAGGTCACCGGGAAAATCGTCCAGGGAGGCTCCACCATTACCCAGCAGTTGGCTCGCGAGCTTTTCCTGACCCGCGAAAAGACTTACACCCGCAAGATACGCGAAGCGATCCTCGCCTGGGAAATCGAGAGCACCTATACCAAGGACGAGATTCTGGAGCGCTATTTCAACCAGATTTATTTCGGCAGCGGGGCCTGGGGTATCGAGGAGGCCGCCCGGACTTATTTCGGCAAAAAAGTGAGCGAGCTCGACCTGGCTGAATGCGCGGTTCTTGCCGGACTGCCCAATGCGCCAAGCCGCAACAGCCCTCTGGTTAAAATGCAAAACGCGCTGGACCGTCGCAACTTGGTCCTCGCCTCCATGGTGGAAACAGGCTTTACCAGACCTCAGACCGCCGATTCGATCAAGGCGCTGCCCATAAAGCTCAACCCGCAGAAAAACAGGGGCTGGATCGCCCCATATTTCATCGAGTACGTCAAGCAGCAGCTTCTCAAGGACTACACGGAAGAAGAACTTTACCGGCTCGGCCTGCAGGTGTACACGACTCTGGATGTACGCATGCAGAAAGCGGCGGAGAGGGCTGTGGAAACGTACGTCGAGACCATAGAAGCGGGCAGGATCCGGCCTTTCCACTACCGGACCCGCAAGGAGATTATCGGTAAAGACTCGCTCTCCACAGAGGAGAAGTTCAATACCCTGTATCTGCAGTCCGCGCTTTTAGCCATGAATCCGAAAAACGGGCATATCAAGGCCATGATCGGCGGCAGGAACTACTGGGAGAGCAAATTTAACCGGACTGTACAGGCAGTGCGCCAGCCGGGCAGCGCATTCAAACCGTTTGTCTATACCGCGGCGATTGACAATGGTATCCCGGCCAGCCAGGTAGTGGAGGATTCGCCCATTTCGATCAACCAGGCGGATGGCACGATCTGGCGGCCATCCAACTATACCGGTGATTTTCTGGGGCCGGTGACCATTCGCACCGGTTTGACCCGCTCGATCAACCTGGTGGCGATCAAGACCCTGATGACTGTAGGTGCCGAAACAGTAGGCGCTTACGCAAGGCGCATGGGGATCAGTACTCCGATCCCGAATGTCGAGTCGATTGCTGTGGGCAGCGCGGATGTGTATCCGATAGAGCTCATAACCGCCTTCACGGTTTTTCCCAACCTGGGAGTCAAAGTCGAGCCCCTGGCCATTACTGAAATCCGCGACAGTAACGGGAACCCGCTGCGCAAGTACATGCCGAGCCGGGAAGAGGTACTGAGTCCCCAGACATCCTTCATAGTGCTCAGCATGCTGCGCGATGTAGTGGATCACGGCACCGGGATCGCCGCGCGCTCGCTGGGTTTTTCCATTCCTGCAGGCGGTAAGACAGGAACCACCAATGACTACACCGATGCCTGGTTCGTGGGCTTTACTCCAGATCTGGTCTGCGGGGTCTGGGTGGGATTCGACCAGCCCAAGAGAATAGTCAACCAGGGAACCGGCAGCGTGCTTGCGCTTCCTATCTGGGCGGAGTTTATGAAAGCGGCCTACGAGAAACTCGAGGTGCACGATTTCGAAAGCCCGCCGGATGGGCTCACCACCCGTCTGATTTGCAAATCCTCAGGGCTCCTGGCCACCCCGTTCTGTCCACCCGAACTGATCTACACGGAAATCTTCAAGCTCGGCACAGAACCCTCTGATAACGAGGATTGCTACGTCCACAAACCTTCAATTTACTCGCACTGAAAAAAAAGTAAGATTTATAAAAAACACGTAAAAAATTAAAAGAAGTTAAAAAACAAAAAAGGACAGGTACACAAAAAAAGACATAATAATTATTTCCTGAAAGCGATCTATTAAAACAATTTTGATTAAAAAAAATAAATGCCTTTTCCGATTAGAAAAAACATTGCTCTAGAATTCTTTCTGGACAACAATGTTTTAATATTATATAATGAATTCAAAACGATAGAAAATAATTAGAACTTTCTTGGACCTAAATGAGGTATTGATTTGGGATAAGGAGAGGTATCGAATGATATGCTACAATCTTTTGATTATTAAACCCATTCGTAAAGCTATTTTTTAATAAAATTATAACTCAATAACTCTCAAATAAAAATGGCTGTGATTGAAAAAAAAGACTGCTTAGTGGCAATGTTGTTTGGGTATCATTTTGAAAAAGCTAGGCTAACTGTTACTAATTCTTTTAGCGATATTGCCGATGCATTTTTAGATGCAAATGACAAAAATTTAAAAATATCTATTAAAAAGAATGAATTGCAAATAAAAATAAGAAATATATTAATAACATTTACGTATAATTTTTTAATTATAAATACTATACTGGCAATAAGTAAACCATTATTTAAACTTTTACCTGATTCAGACAATGAAAGTGATGGTGATAATAAATTTGAAAACAAATTAATTCCATTTATTTTTCTAGATGATAAAATAAGGGAGGCTGAGTTAAGGGATTTTGAAAAAAAGGATTTTAGAAAAGATACTTTAAAAAATTTCTCTTCTACTTTAAAATTGATAGAACGACTTTTACCACAAGGACTGCCTGCTGCAAGATTTATCGGTCTTGTAGAATATTATTATATTCCTTTAAATGAAGTTAAATGGACGATTCTTGAGAAATTTAGAAAACAAGCGACCTTTCCTGGCAATATTCAGGCAAAAAATTCCGAAAAAATAGCACAAAACAGATATTATTTTCCTAAGGATAAAGAAAACAATGAAATATGCTTTATTTTTAAATTAATCGATCCAGACAACCATAAAGATGAAAAAGCCTTTATTGCTGGAGCAATGTTTGATTATCAACTTATTCCAAGTAAAGCTTCTACGTTAGAAGAAATGGGTGGAACAGATTTTGTAATAGATAAATTGGCTCTTGAAATTTCTAATATTATTAATATTTCAGATTTTATAAAATTCGAATGAGGATTAATACAATGGATTTAACTGAAACTCATTTAGACTTGAAAGAAAAAAAAATAAACGCAGTAGAGAACATACCAGATAGAGAACCACATAAATTGGAAAACCTTAGAGTAAAACTAATTGATTGGACAGCTGGTGCTGCTATAGCCAGTATGACTATTGGAACTTATACAGCAAGCGTACGAGGTGATGATATATTTGATGTATTAGAACAAAAATCTCTTGTTAGTCAAGTTTATCCAATTAATATTGTAAGTCCAAAAGCCAAAACTGTTGCTGATGATCTTAAAGAGCTCCTTGCTCAACTCGACGAAGTAATTGGTTTATACCCGGCATTGGTTGTTGGACTTGAGGAGAATTTATCTGGAGACCCAGTAAAAGCAATAATTGATGTTTCTGTCGAAGGAAAACAATATCAAATCAAAAAACCATTAACCAGTATCCCTTTTCCTGTAAAACTCTACTCAAGAATCGACATTGAAGTTCGTCAAATAGGATCTTCTAAAAAGTTATATTTAAAACCTTTCAAACAAGGGCACTTGGATGAAGAAGAGCAAAAATTAATTAAAGAATTTTTAAAATAAGAGAAAAGATGCTTGAAATAATAGTATTGAATGTAGGCTTGGGAGATTCTGTTGTAATAAAAACCCAAGATAATTCAGGATGTTATTATTCACTTATTGATTGCAAAAAAATTGGTGAATCTGTACCTTCTATAGAATTTTTAAAAAAAAACAAAATAACGCACTTAAATACACTCTTTATTACCCACCTTCACTATGATCATATATCTGGCCTTCCTGATTTAGCAAATTATCTTGAAAATGAAGATTGTACTATAGATAATATTGTCATTCCGAATTTACCAGGCGATCCGGGAGATTGGTTTTTTGTATTAGAATATCTATATCCTGATACACTTAAAACATTAAGAAAATCAATACTAGAATCATTAAATAAGTTAAAAAATATAAATGTTAAAAACAAAGCAGATGGTATTCCAACTATATTGACAATGAATTTTGAAGGAAATACAAAACCATCTGCATGGCGAGATCATCTACATAAAAAACTCGATTTTGTGGCATTATCCCCAAATGCAATAGATTCATTGGCTATATTAAGGTCTGCAATAAAAAAATCAGGTGATTCTGGGGAATCGTTTAATTCACTGTGCCATGTTTTTATTTTTAGATATTACGTCGATTCAATAGAATATTTGTTCTTATTCACTGGAGATCTTGTGGGCCAGCGTAATTGGCGTAATGTTACAAATCGATGCTTAAGTATAACAAATAAATCAATATTAAATACACTATGTTTTTTTAAGGTATCCCATCACGGGGCTTATCAAATAGGCCTTAAAACCTGTTTGGAAAAAATTATTGCTGTCTATAGGCCTTTTCTTGCTGCTATAAGTTGTCCTGCAAACAACCCTAAACATCCAAGTGAAGACACGCTTAAATTTTTCCAAAATCATTTTGAAAATTGTTGTATTGCTTGTACAAATGTTTCGGCATATTGCCAAGACAAGTTAAAATCACCTCAGCAAATAAATCCTTTCTTGTTATCAGCACAGGAAGAATTATTTCTAGATTCTATAAAAGCCGAAAAACATACGTCAATAAATATATTACAGGGTGTATGCGCAGATTCTTTCGTATATAAAATTGATAGAAAAGGATTACATTATCTACCAGGTTCTGGTAATAGTTGTATATTGACTAATTGTGAAGAGTGCTTTAATCTTAATAAGTTTACTTTTTAAGTAAAACTCCCCACTTACAAGGAGGGACATCAAAAAGGAGTTACTAGCTAATTTACTAAAGCCCTAAAAAGCATGTCATTCATTAAAATATTTCTATCAACCATATATTTGATTTGTTTTATAATTAATAATTACATTTTTAACTGTTACCATTTATTATTTTGCTTTGTAAACGTGCATTTTAAAACTTTATTTTTTCATATAGGTTTACACATTTTTTTAACTATAATGTCATTAATTGGATAAACCCGCCATTGAGAACTGCCGATGAGTCGTTCCTCATTTTCTGCCGGAAGCAGGTATTTGTCATTCGATATTACCCCCTGAAGGAGCGTTCCTGATGCGAGTTCCAGCCCGGTTTCTATATTTTATCATCGCCCTGACATTCTGTCTGACATGTTCCCCTGTCCGGGAATACGATGTGGTTATCCGCAATGGCACAATCTACGACGGGAGCGGCTCTCCAGCCTTTGCAGGAGATGTGGCGATCGATGGGGACTCGATCGCCGCGCTGGGACCGCTCGCAAGAGCCGCCCGCGGCCGCACAGAGATCGATGCCGCGGGACTTGCCGTCTCCCCCGGATTTATCAATATGCTCAGCTGGGCCAATGAGTCGCTGATCGAGGACGGCCGCTCGCAAAGCGACATCCGGCAAGGGGTGACCCTGGAGGTCCTGGGTGAGGGCGAGTCAATGGGCCCGCTGAACGAGAAAATGAAACAGGAGCTGGTGGACCGCCAGGCGGATATCAAATACGATATCGAATGGACCACCCTGGGAGAATATCTGGAATACCTCGAGCGGCGGGGAATCTCGACCAATGTGGCCTCGTTCATAGGCGCGGCCACGCCCCGCATCTACGTGCTCGGTTACGAGGACCGGGCCCCCACCCCTGAGGAGCTCGAGCGGATGTGCGGGCTGGTGAGGGAAGCCATGGAGGAGGGCGCGCTCGGGGTCGCCTCCGCGCTGATCTACGCCCCGGGTTTCTATGCCGGCACCGGGGAGCTTATCGCCCTGGCGCAGGCATCGGGTGCTTACGGCGGCATGTATATCTCGCATCTCAGGAGCGAGGGGAACTCATTTCTGGAGGCGGTTGACGAGCTGATTGAGACTTCACGAAAAGCCCGGGTCCCGGCCGAGATCTACCACTTCAAGGCCGCCGGGCATCCCAACTGGGACAAGCTCGAGGCGGCGATCCAGCGCATCGAGGCGGCGCGCGCCGAGGGATTGCGGATCACTGCGGACATCTATCCCTACACAGCCGCCATGACCGGTCTGGATGCCGCCATGCCCCCCTGGGTCCAGGAGGGTGGACACCAGGTCTGGATCGAAAGACTCAAAGACCCTGCTGTCCGGGAAAGGCTGAAACGGGAAATGGCCGGGCCGGGTGAGGACTGGG
>Ga0307380_10004520_pt1 | contig 18761 bp, 16 predicted proteins | sample UN3MG_FD_202239 | JGI IMG/M metagenome (GOLD analysis project Ga0307380, IMG submission 202239) | Soil microbial communities from Risofladan, Vaasa, Finland - UN-3 | ecosystem: Environmental > Terrestrial > Soil > Coastal area > Acid sulfate soil | place: Finland: Risofladan, Vaasa | collected...
ATCATACATTTCTAAAAGGTTATCTATTTCGAAAGAAAATTCATAGTTAGCTGGAAATATATTCGCTAAAAAATTTTGATCAGCAATTTTCAAACCAGAAAAGACTTCGTCTTTATATCTCTCCCAAATATCTCTACTCTGGATTATTAAAGAATTTTCCAATTCTTCAGCATCAGAAGGACTTAAACTAGAAATTAAATCAGAATCTTTTATTATAGACGTAAAATCTTTAGGTAAATCTCGGTTTTTTAGTTGAGGTATTATAAGAGGACAAATAAATAAGATACCATTTACAAATTTAGATCTTTTTAAAAGAACACCTCTTGCTAAATAACAACCATACGATTCACTAGCAATTATAAATTTTTGATTAGGAATAATCTTATCAATAAATTCTAAAACAACATTGAGGATTTGATCTGAATTTGTTAACCAATCTGGTGCAATAGTTTTCCCCATTCCTGGTAAATCAAAATATATACGGCTATAATTATCTCTATCTTTAAAAATAGGTTCCATACATCCTTTCATTAGACGGTGATCAGGAGTAAATCCATGAATCGTAAGAATTGGATATCCTTCACCATAAATTTCATAATAGATTTTTATATTTTCAAGATTGCATTCCATAATATTATCTTTTTTAGTGTCTTTTTATTATGAAAACTCATTGTATTTAAAAAAAAATTAATAAGAGCGATTAAATCTTTTCTTTTTCTAATCTCTCTATTCTTTCTTCATGTAGAATTTTTATTTGTTGTTGTTGTTCATTGAAAATTTCATGATTAATCGGGAAGAATATAAAAACCAAAATTCCTAGCAAGGCTCCAAGAAGAGGTACGAATCCTACTAATGCTTTTAGGCCTATAAGTGCTGTTGATGATTGAGTCTCTGCTTCTGAATCAAATCCCGTTAAAAGTCCTACAATTATTAAAGTTATTCCTGAAAAAACTAACGATAATCTAGCAAATAATGTCAAAATTCCATTGTATGACGCTTCTCGTCTTTTATTGGTTCTTAATTCATCATAATCTATTGCTGTACTTATAGCCGGTTCAGTCATAAGCATGCCAGCAGCTCCGAAACCAGGAAATATTGTAACAAAGATTAGTATAATAAAATCATTTAAAAGAAACAATGGCCAAATTCCTAATGAAAAAATAATCATTGCAAGGAGGAGTCCGTATTTTGGTCCTCTTTTAGCATATATATACCTCCAAAAAGGTACGCTTATGAGGATTCCTATTGCCACTCCTGCAGCAGCAACACCTACTAAACCTTCATCTACTCCAAGAATAAATTTGGCATATAATGGAAGAACCATTATAGTTAATCCAAAACAAAAGTCAAGCAATGTATAAGTTAATGTAATTATTATAAATGGTTTATTTTTAAGAGTCTCTTTAATCGCGGTAAATACTGGTAATGGTTCGTCAATTTGGTATTCCTCTCTTTCTTTTGATCCGCGAAGAGAAAGTAACATTGGTATAGGAATTGTGAGACCCATTATAAGACCTGCAAATTCCCATCCTATCGCATCTGCAATCATCGGAGGGATCATAATTCCAATGAACGATGAAATAAAAGCAATTGTATCTTTTATAGCAACAACCGTAGCCCTTTCTCCTTCTTCTTCATACATTTCGGTATATAAAGCCGACCACCCTGTCATACAAAGTGTAAATCCAAGATCGAATATGAATAGCATAAGCAGGGCATGTAAAAATATAAAAATTCGCTCTGAACTTGAGTAAGGTACCCACCAGAGAAGAATAAATCCAATAGTGAAAGGAATCGTTCCAACAACTATATACGGAACACGACGACCCCACTTAGTTTTCTTCTTATCCATATAAAAGCCTATTAAAGGATCATTTATCGCATTCCAAATTCCGTATATTGCCAAAATCCAACCTGAAAGAGCTAAATCGAGATGTGGTCCATATTCAGCTGTAACATAAAAAAAAACAAATGAGGCAGATATCATATTATAAGGTAGAGCGGATGGTACAGCTCCTAAAGAGTATAAAAGACGACCTCTACGTGAATGTACTTTATCTTTATTATCCGTTTTTGTTTCATTCATCATAATCATTATATTTTTTTATTAGATACAATTTAATTTTGTTTTAAGGTATATTTAAAGATGATAATAAAATTGGGTAATTACCGTAATTGCTACTTGATCTGAAAAAATTATTGATCTTCTTCGAGAATCTCTAAACCTAAAATTTTGGCTCCAGTTATGAATGTTTCCCTAAAGTCTCCAATAAAAGTAACTCGGTGCCAACCAAAAGTTTCCCAGTCATAGTTTTTCATAATTTTTTCTACATTACTTTTTACCAACATTTTTGAGACGCATCCTTTTTCATCAACCACATTATCAATAATAGTTCCTTGTCTGATTGATATTTTCTTCTTAAAAACACTTATTTTAATTGTTGTGACAATTTCACCAATAGGGAATTTAACACAAGGAGAAGCACCTAAGTAATGAGTTTCACCATGATATACAATTTCATACGGAGTTGACGGACCAGTAATTCCGTAAAGCTTATCTGGGGCTACACAGTGCATATATGTAATCTGATCATTAGTAATATCTAGGGTATGATTAGATACAAATCCAGGTCGACCAATCAAATATAAACCAAAGAGAAAACTTGCAGTAGAGTCCATATCAGATTCACATATACCATATTTTCCTTGATTACTTAATTCAAAATAAGCCATACAAGGATAAGCAGGTAATATTCCTGTCAATAAGAATGTACCACAATCAGGAGTAAAAAAATTAACTTCTCTATCTTGCAAGATTTTATTAAAAGCCAAATATAATTTTGCAGAATTTAAGATTGTCTGTTCAGATGGCTCTACTTTTAGTGCATTATTAACCCATTTATCAGCAACAATTTTAGCCTCATCCTCATTTACTTTCGAATAATATTCCAGAATCTCATTCGGATCTCCTCTTATCATTTCTATGCCAAATATTTCTTTTAAATTTTCTCTATACTTTGGTTCATCCATCCTCCACTGATGTGCTTGATCTTTACCAACAGTGTCTGTATAAAATTCAAACTCTTTATTACCACTCATTTTTCCAACTTGTTCAAGAAATTCTGGATGATTTTTTAATATTTTTTTACGTTCTGGATTGAATAAACCTAATATTACATCCCAATTCATCTTTATTACTTCACTTGCATAAACCAAAACTCTCGTGCCCCTTAAACGTAGTAAGTTAATCATTGCTTTAATTGGTTTTTCAAAATCTTCAATATTTCGTGAAGATATTGGAAATACTTGATAATTTTTACATTTTATATTCGAATAAATTTTAGTGAATGTATGATCTCCCCCATAAATAGAATTAGCAAGAATAACTGGCTTATCACATTCGATAAATTCAATCCCCGCTTGGACGATTCCAGGATCTCCATAATGACCTATTGTAAAGATAATCATTCCGTGTGCTTTTAATATATTTTCTTTAATATTATCGACTAAAACTTTATCATATGAAGTAATCATCGTTCCCCAATTAAATTCCACATTTGGAAACTTCTTAATTAAACGCTCCTTAATGTTATCCATTAGCTTAAAGTTGTCATAACCTAAATAAGGCCATCCAGCTTCCCATTGTGGCTTACCAATAAAAACAACCTGAATTTTTATTTTATTCAAAGTCATATTCTTATTCCTCATCTCATTCTATATTAAATTATACATGTTTTAGAGAAGAATTTAAAACTTATAATTTTTTAAACATTAAAAACATAAAATAAAATATTCAAATTGATTTTTGATTACAAGATAAAAATAATTAATAATGGCTGCTAATTTCTATTGGTTAGGCGTTTCATTAGCGATATCATCCGGATTATCAAATCATCTTGGTACTGTTTTTCAAAAGAAGGTAATTAATGAACTCCCTGATGAGGCAAAATTTTTTAGAAGCTTAGTTAAAAAAAGATTATGGCTAAGTGGTCTTATTTTGCAATATGGATTAGGAGCTATTCTTTATATGATGGCTCAATTATTCATTGGCCCCGCATTAATCCCTGGATTTATGGCTTCAGGGTTAATTGTCTTAGCAATAGGTTCTATAAAGATTGTCGGAGAAACTTTAAATAAGGCAGAAATTCTTGGAATTTTTCTAATGATAATAGCGTTTTTTCTATTAGGAATTAGTGAATTATCAATTGATATTGCCAATACAAATTTAGTGGAGATTTCGTTTCTTATTAGGATTATTATCTTTACATTAGTAGTTATTTTATTCTCTTTTATATGTTATATTTTACAGCGAGAAAGTAAAAGATTCAAAGGGATTTTATTGGCAACATTATCTGGATTATTGTTTGTACTATCAAATTTCTGGGTAAGCCCTCTAATCGGAGTTATAGCTAAGATATTTAGTGGTGCTTTTGACTTAGGAGAGTTATTTATATTTATTATTTCTTGCATCATCCTAATTTTATCTAATGTTTTAGGGGTCATGACGATTCAAAAATCGTTTACAGTTGGCCAAGCAAGTAATTTGGTTCCAATTCAACAAGTTCCTACATTACTTGCCCCAATCGTTATATATTTTCTAATATTTCTATTAATCCCACCCAGTGTCTTCTCTATTTACTATTTAATTATCGGACTTACTCTAATTATAATTAGTTCTTTCTTATTAGGAAAAAGATCAGCTCAATTGGAAGAAATTAAATAACTGAATTTTATCTTTTATTTTATCATGGCGAAAATTATTTTCTTTCAAGCTCACCCCGATGATTTAGAGCATAAATGTGGGCATTTAATGCATTATCTTACTACGAAAAGTAAAAAAAAAAATATTATTAAAATAGCTTCAATCACAAAAGGAGAATTTGGACTTCCGGGGCCTCAATATGATAAATTTAAAGGGGAATTATTAGCAAAAATTAGAACACGAGAGTTGTGTAGTGCGGAGAAAATTCATGGAATTCCTCCCGAGGATATAGATTTCTTCGGATATATTGATGGATTTGTACCATTTGATACTGAATTTGTAAATAGGGTTACTGAATATCTCAATACAGAAAGACCGAATATAATCATTGCTCCAGAAGCTATCTATTCTTGGTATTATCATATGGACCATATAAATACTGGAAGAATATTATTTTACATTATCCATAAGAATTTAATTAATTTCACACCAATCCTATATTTCTACACGTCTCTGTATCCAAATTTCTTTTTTGGCTTTAAAAAAAAGGATATCAAAACTTTAACTTATAAATTGATTGCTTGTCATAGAACTCAACAATGGCTTTTAAGATATACTATGATCCCATACCTACCATTTAGCAGATTCGCAGGAAGAAAGCTCCACGGATGGAAATATGCTGAGCCATATCGGCGTGTATATTTCAATAATAAAAATAGATCAAAGAATAAACCACCACTAATCGTGCGAATCTTTACCCATTTTTTTTCTAATCTTCCTTGGACTCAAGCAAAGTATCCTCAAGAAATAGTCTTGGAACTTAAAGAAAAAAGAGGAAAAAAATAACATTATAAAATAAAGATGTATTAAATTTTTTAAAGATATAAAACGAAACCAATAGCTATAAAATGGAACCAATAGGATATAATAAGAAAAGAGCGATTGAACTTCTCGAAATGTTTAATCTTGATGCTTTAATTGCTACTACGCCAGTTAATGTTTTTTATACAACCGGGATTCCTACACTTCACGTTGCCCCTAATCCAATATTATTTGTTTTGTATAATCAATATCCTAGCTTTTCGATAATAACTAATGATGGAGAAGTATTTTTATTAATATGGGCGTTGTATGACAGTGTTGATAGGTTTTCTTGGGTAAAGAATTATGAACGAGTCGGATCCCCTAAAGGTGGTTTGAAATTATTGGGAGAAAAACTTGAAGAATTTGGTCTAAAAAATAAAAAGATTGGTATTGAAACTCTTATGCCTAGATATCAATCAGAATTTCTCCGAAATGAATTTCCAGACGCTTCTTTTGTTGATGGGGATAATGTATTTTTAGAAATGCGCTTAATTAAATCCGAGGAAGAAATAAATAGAATTAGGAAATCAACTCAAATCGCAGAACAAGCCATTCTTAATTGCATTGAATCCTTAAAAGAAGGAATAACAGATAATGAACTACTTCAAATTGCACGAAGTACTATAATTAACGAAGGAGCAGAAGGTTGGGATCATTTGACTATGAATATTGGGGATTCTGATCCAGAAGCACCTGGTGTTGGTACCATTGTGAAGCCGGGCGATATGATTAGATTTGATTTTGGTGCTGTTTGGAAGGGATATGTTTCAGATGTGAGCCGAGATGCTGTTGTTGGACAAGCTCCTGAAAAAGGTGTAAAAGCAATGGAAAATATGATAAAAGTTCAAGAATTTTGTTTAGAAAACCTTAAACCCGGAGCAGATCCAAAAGAACTATATAATGGTGCTTATAAATATTACAAACAATTAGGAAAAGGTTTTTGTAGTATAATTGGCCACAGCATAGGGTTAGAAACCGAAGAAACACATATATTTGGACCGGGACATACGTATGATGATCCTATAAAGGAAAATATGGTATTAGATGTAGAAGCATGGCAAAATGTGAGGGGTCAAGGATTAGTAGGGATTGAAGATTGTTATCGAATAACTAGTACTGGATGTGAAAGACTCTCAAGTTTAGATAAAGAAATTTTTGTAAAGTAATTAAAAATATAATTTTATTTTATTTTTTATATTTAATTAGTCTAAAATATAATTCTCTTGTACTCCTTTTCCTAATTGTCCTAAAATACTTTTAGTTCCTTTTGTTTTATAAAAATCCAATAATTCACTCATCGATGTGGTTCTACCATTAATTGCTGATAAATAAGCCAAGAGGACGGTAGCTACAGCTTCTTTCGCATGTTCAGGTGTAAATTCAGGTTCTTTATCTTCTAATATGCAATCTGTAAAGTAGGCATCTTCATTACCCATTGAAATGTGATAATATGTTGGAAAGGGACCATGATTTATTTTTGGGAAATACCATCCCTTCGATTTATAAGCGTCTAGTTTATGAGGGGTATAAATTTTAATGGGATTGTCCCAATCATGATTTTCTACTAAGGTCCCCTCTGTACCATAAACTTCAAATTGATTTGATGGAGGAGCATTAACAGTAAAACTTAATACACATTCTGCAATGACACCAGATTTATATTTCAAAAAAATAAACGCATTATCTTCTGCTTTTTCTGGTAATTTTGTTAATTGCTTAGTAATCCAGCAATAAGCTGAATCTACTGTATCATTTAAAATCCAATTGAAGGTTGCAAATTTATGAACTCCCATATCCATTAAAGCACCTCCTCCTGCTTTTATAGGATCTGCTTTCCAAGATTCTGGATTATTAACATTATGAACCTCTGGAACCCCTTCATAAGAACGAATCATAAATACTTTCCCAATTGTTCCTTCATTTACAAAGTTATGAATACCCTGATGAGCAGGTAGAAAACGATGATTTTCAGCAATCATAAATTTAACTCTTGCTTTCTTAGTAGCTTTAATCATTTTGTCACATCCCTCAAGAGTCGTTGCCATAGGTTTTTCACATAAAATATGCTTTCCTGCTTTTGCTGCTTCAATTACGACCTCTTCATGGGCATGATGAGGAACCATAATAAGAACTGCATCAATATCGCTCTCCAGAAGATTTTCATAAGAATCAAAAGTTTTCAGTTTAAATATCTTAGCTAGTTTAGCTGCTTTCTTTTGATTAATATCATAGACCGAGACAAATTCTATTTTGGGATTATCTTTACAACCAACATAATGATAAGGCCAAGCTGAGTTGATAGTGTTTCCAATTCCAACTAATCCATATTTTACAGAATTCATAAATAAGAAAAATAAGAAAAAACTAAATAATTTTGTTCTTCAATTTTATCAAAATTTCTTAGTAAAATTAATTTATCAATACAATTTTAGTAAAATAGAGGTGTATTAAAATTAGAGTAAAAGATAAGATTGTAGTATTAACTGGAGCTGCTTCTGGAATTGGCAGATCAACAGCAGTGTTATTTGCAAAAGAAGGAGCTATCCAAGTTCTTTCGGATATAGATGAAGAAGGTCTTAAAGAGACTCTTGAATTGATTAAAGATGGAAAAGATAGATCTTCAATAATGAAAGTAGATGTAAGACATCCAGAAGAAGTTAAAAAAATGATCGATTCAAGTATTGAAAAGCATGGAAGAATCGACATTTTGATTGTTAATGCAGGAGTAGTACGAGTTGGACCAGTTGAGTCTTTTCCAGATGAGGATTATAATCTCCTAATAGATGTGAATCTAAAAGGTACTCATTATACATGCAAGTATGCTGTCCCTTATTTTAAAAAACAAAAATCAGGTTCAATTATAACTTTAGCTTCTGTCGCTGCTCATATTGGTCAAGTTGCTCATGCAAATTATTGCTCTACAAAAGCAGGAGTTTTAGGTTATACAAGGGCGTTAGCCTTAGATCTTGCTCCTTATAATGTACGTGTAAATAGTGTAAGCCCTGGGGCTACTGATACACCAATGCTACAGAGCGACGTTGCTAAGCAAGCGAGAGATAGAGGCGTTTCTTATGAAGAAGTTAAAATAGAGTTTGAAAAAGAGGGTGTATTGGGACGTTGGGCAACACCAGAAGAGATTGCTACAGGAATTCTCTTTTTAGCAACTGAAGAATCCTCTTATATAACGGGTGCTGATCTAAGAATTGATGGTGGGTGGACTACTCAATAAATTTATATATTTTCTTTTTCTTTCTATAATTTTTTATTCTAAAGCTTTTTTAATTGCGGCTCTTGCTAATAATCTAGTAGAATCTAAAGTAGGTAGGGGACAATCATTAGGATCTATAAGCAAAGGTATCTCTGTACATCCTAGAACAACTGCATCACAGTTCTTTTTGGCTAATTTTTGAATTATTTTATTAAAAACTTTTCTAGATTCCTCTGTAAATACACCATTCACTAATTCTTCAAAAATAACTTTATCAACTATATCTTGATCAGAAACCTCTGGAATTTCACAAGTTATATTGAATTTCTTAAGAGCGTCGGGATAAACTGAAGAGTTCATGAGATATTTTGTACCTAGTATTCCTAGGTGTTTAAACTTTTGTTGTTTTGCTTCTTTTCCTACCACTTCAGCGATATGTAACCAAGGTATAGGAGATTTAGATATCATTAAATTATATGCTTGATGTAGTGTATTATCAGGGCAAATTGCAAATTCCGCTCCTGCTTTTGCTACAATTCTGGCAGAGTTGAGCATTAATTCTGCTACTTCTTCCCAATTACCATTCCATATATGTTGCATATAATCAGAAAGAGGTGGTGTATGTATTGTTATTTCAGGATGTCTATATTTAAATAACTTTTCTTGAGCTTCTATACAAATAGTTTTATAACAAAGCGCAGCTCCTTCTGCACTGCCAGCTACAATTCCTATATGTTTAACCATACTCATCACTCTTGATTTTTAAAATTATTTTACTTGTTTAACTATTACATAGTCATGCCTCCATCAACTAAGAGACTTACACCCGTACAGAATTCATTCAAGACAAGAAAAAGAACACCCTCTGCTATTTCTTCAGGTGTTCCAAGCCTTCCTAATCTCTGGCGACTTATATAATCTTGTTTTACTTTTTCAAAATTTCCTCCCTTACTCTTAATCCTTTCTGTTAATGATGGTGTATCGGTAGTTCCTGGGCATATTGCATTTACTCTAATTTTATCTTCAATATAATCTGCAGCCATAGCTCTAGTCAGTGATAAAACTGCTCCTTTAGAAGCAGTATATGCAGCTCTATCTTTCACTCCTTTAAATGCAACTGAAGAAGAATTATTTATTATCACACCTTGAGTTTTTTTTAGATGGGGAATAGCGTATTTCGTAACTAAATATATACCCCGTACATTGACAGCCATTGTTTTATCCCAGTCTATTGTAGAGATTGTATCAATTGCTCCACCAAGTACAATTCCAGCATTATTATACAAAATATCTAATTTACCATAAGTTTCTATGGTTTTCTCAATTATTTGATTAGCTTCCTCTTCCACAGAAACGTCTGCTTGTACAAATATTGCATCTCCTCCAGTTGATTTAATTTTTGCTACAACATTCTTAGCGGATGTGGATAATGAATTACAACATAATTTAGCACCCTCTTTCGCAAAAAGGAGAGCAGTTGCCTCACCAATGCCTGCACCAGCTCCCGTTATTACAGCAATCTTCCCTTTTAATTTCATTTTTTTGTTTTTGTTACTTTAAATTTTGAATAAGTATAGTTTAATATTATTGAAATTAAATAAAATTTGATTTTTATTTCATAAAACTTTAATGAAAAGAGAGTAATTCATTGATAAGAACTTATAAGAAGAGATAATAAAATCTGATTAAAATGACATTAAGAGTTAAAAATGAACATTTTATTGATGATAAAGGCCGAACAGTATTACTAAGAGGAGTGAACCTAGGGGGGAGTAGTAAAGTCCCATTCACTCCAAATGGGGCAACCCATATTAAAACGGATTTTAGCGATCATAGGGATGTTTCTTTTGTCGGTCGCCCATTTCCTTTAAAAGAGGCAGATGAACATTTTTCACGATTAAAGCATTGGGGATTTAATTGCCTCAGGTTGTTGGTAACCTGGGAAGCAATTGAACATAGTGGTTCAGGAGAATACGATAAAGAATACTTAGATTATCTCGAAGAAGTCCTAAAGCTCGCTGAAAATTATGAATTTTATACGTTTATAGATTCTCATCAGGATGTTTGGAGTAGGATTACTGGGGGAGATGGGGCACCTGGTTGGACATTTGAAAAAGTAGGGTTAGATTTCACTAAATTTGAAAGCTCTGAGGCAGCACTTACAATGCAACTTAGATATGACCCTAATAACCTTACAAAATATCTTCCAATGCATTGGACGGGGAATACTTATAGATTTGCGAATGGAACAATGTGGACTTTATTTTTTGGTGGAAGAGATTTCGCCCCCTCTTGTAAGATTGATGGGATTAATGCTCAGGATTATTTACAGAATCATTTTTTTGATGCTATGAAACAATTAGCGTCGAGGTTGAAAGATAACCCATATATATTAGGATTTGATATATTAAATGAACCGCCTGAAGGCTGGATTAGTAAATATGTTGATGGAAGTGAGTGGGAAGGAAAATCTGATGTAATGGGGTATGTTTTTACTCCTATAGATGCGATGCTCACTGGAGCAGGATATACTAGAACTATTGGATATCAAGAAGTCAAAAGATTTGGTATTAAAGAAACAAGAAAAGATGAGTTAAATCAAGCAAAAATATCATGTTGGTTAGATGGATATGAAGATATCTGGAAAAAAGAAGGTATATGGGGGTTAGATGAAGTCGGAAATCCAAAAATTTTGAACAATGAATATTTTCTCTATAAAAATGGAAATAAAATTGATTTCTACCGAGATTATTTTTCTTCTTTCCTAAAAGCTTATACTGAAGCAATCAGAACAGTATTTTCAAATGCAATAATATTTCTTACAGGACCTATGGAAAGTGTGATGAAAGGAGAGCCATTTGAATTAGATATACCACCTAATAGTGTACATGCTGCCCACTGGTACGATGTAGCAACAACTGGTACAAAAAAAGCAATGCTTAAAGCTAATTATAATCTAATTACAGGATCTCCAGTCATAGGCAAAAAAAATGTTAAACAAATGTTCATTTCACAATTAGAAAATATTAAGGATTACTCTAATTCTTTTTTTGGGGGCATTCCTACTATAATTGAGGAATTTGGATTACCATTTGATCTAAATAATAAACAAGCTTATGAGAAATTGAAAACTGAGCCTGATGAAGCTTGGAAAACGCATGTAAAAGCATTAAATAATTATTATAACGCAATGGATACTAATTTATTACATGCATTACAATGGAATTATACTCCGGATAATACTAACAAATGGGGTGATTTGTGGAATTTAGAAGATTTATCAATTTATAGTATAGATCAAAAAGTTGATCCAGAGGATATTAATAGTGGCGGCAGAGCAATTGAAGGATTTTGTCGTCCACATTTCGTTTATTGTACGGGTATTCCAAAAAAAATGGATTTTCAAATGAAGGAAGGATTTTTTTATTTTGAGTTTGAAGGTGATGTTTCTATAAAGGGTTCAACAGTTATATATGTCCCAAAAATCCATTATCCAAACGGTTATAATATAAATGTATCTGAGGGTGAAATACAAAAAGATGAAAAAAATCAATTAGTATCGATAATCATTAAAGAAAATGGGATACACACTGTAAAAATAACAAAAAATTGAAATTTTCTTAAATAAATAATATATTATTTAATCCCATTTCAAATTATTATAATTTATTTGTGTTACTTCTCCAAGCCCTTCTAAGATAGTTTTTGTCCCTTCTTTTTTATAAACATCCAATAATTCATTCATCGAAGTTATTCTTCCATTTTTAGCAGAAAGATATGCTAAGAGAACCACTGCAACACCTTGTCTTGCTTGTTCTGGTGTAAATTCTGGTTTCTTATCTTCTAAAATGCATTCCGCAAAATAAGCATCTTCATGGCCCATGGATATTTTATAATAATCTGGAAAAGGTCCATGCTCAATTTCAGGGCTATAATACGATCCCTTAACTTCAGCCTCAGGATGAGAGGAAAACACCCTAACAGGTTTCTCCCAGTCGTGATCCTCAAAAATAGTGCCTTTTGTTCCATGTAATTCTGTTTTATTAGTAAGCGGATGTACGGTACTAGAGGAAATATCCACAGTCACAGTGGCTCCGCATTTATAGCGTAATAGAATTATGGCAGTATCTTCTCCTTTATGAGGGGGAGACTTTAAAGCCTTACATAGCCAACACTGAGCAGAATCTACTTCACCAAGAAACCAATTTAACATAGTAAACTTATGAACTCCTTGATCTGAAACTACACCTCCACCACCTTTTGTATAAGTAAAATTCCAACCATTATCAAAAAATTCCGAACTAGCATAAGCACCTTCATAGGTTCGACCAAGAAATACATCTCCAATAAATCCACGTTCTATAGCATCTTTTATAAATTGATGAGCTGGTAGGAATCGATGATTCTCTGCAATCATAAATTTTATACCAGCCTTCTTCGTGGCTGCTATCATCTCATCACATTCCTCAAGTGTGGTTGCCATAGGTTTTTCACAGATGACATGTTTTCCGGCTTCGGCTGCTGCAATGACTAAATCTTTGTGTAGATAATGTGGTACTAAAACCATAACCGCATCGATATCACTTTTGAAAAAACCATCTAAGTTCGAATAAGGTTCTAATTTTGAATATTTAGCTGCTTTAGCTAACTTCTTATCATCGACATCATAACCAGAAATAAATTTAATTTTTGGATTATTTTTCGTACCAAGTTTGTGGTAGCGCCAGACAGCAGAACCCGCTCCGATTATTCCAAACTTTACATAATCACTCATTTAATTAACCTCCAATGATATTTTATAAATTTGTATTAAATTTTAATGATTCGATATTTATTTAACATAAATTTTCTTGTCTAAACTTGACAGCCTCTCGCAACCATTACTTTTTATTCTATAACAATCTTCAATGCCCATTAATCCTTGATTTTTGAAATTCTGCCAGATTTCAATATCAAAAACCATATTCTCTTCAAATGGTCGATCTAATTTTTTTATTGGACTAAATAAATGAGTTTCTTCACATTCTAAACCAATACTGTGCCCTGTTACGAAGGCTCTCCCTCTCTTTATTAGAGATTTACTAAATTTACTTGCATCACTGTATAATTCTTTTATATTTAATCCAGGGTAAATATTTTGTTCACAGAACTCTTGTATTTTTATCAGATTATTCATAATCTCCTCTGCACCATCAGGTATTCGTCCTATCACTAACTCTCGACTGACATCTGAAACATATCCATTCCAAATAGTTCCAATATCAAATCTATTAAGATCTCCTGCTTTCAGAGTGGTTCCCACTCCTGGAGCTTCAGGATCAGAGGGTCCCAAATTCATTGTTAAATGATCCCAACCTTCTGCACCCTCATCAACGATTGTTTTCCGAGCGATTTGTAATAATTCAACATCAGTAATTCCTTCATAAGATGCTTCAATCATATTCAATATAGCTTTTTCAGAAATTTGTGTTGATTTTTTTATTCTTTTTACTTCTTCTTCAGATTTGATTAAACGCATATCTAAAAAAGCTTGATCACCATTAACAAATGTCGCATTTGGAAATTTATTCCTCAGATATTCCGATTGATAAGAAGGCATAAGGGATTCATACCCTATCTTACTATTTGATAAACCCCATTCTTCAATCTTATCGGATACTGATACCATAGCACCTTTAGGAGATCCTATTCCATGAACATCACTTACCCATGAAAATTTATCTACGCTACGATAAGTTATCCACATAATCAAACTTTCCTCACCATCTCTCCGAACTAAAGATAAACTCGGGTATTGATTATATAAAACGTATAAAATAGGATTTGGAGCAACATGTAATGTTGGTAAACCCGTTAAATAAAAAACATTTACAGGAGTAGAGGCAATTAACACATCAATATCGTGCTCTTCTAAAACATTACGAGTTCTTTCTTTATTAAAACCAATTGGTTCCATTTCATCTCAAGCCAGAATAATTTTTTATATTATAATATTTTTTATGAAAATACTTATTTTCTATATTCCTAAATTTTTGATTTTTAAATTAATTCACATTATCTCCTTTAAATCTTCTCATTTTCCCAAACAAAAAAAATAGTATTTGAAAAAAATAAAAAACCCTTTACTAAACTTCGCTATTCAATGTCCATAAAAACTTCTAATCTCTGTAATGAGTTCATATCGCCCTTAGTTTTAAGTTCTCCTTCCATAAACGCTTCCATTGGGTCGACCTCGCCGGTAGCAATACCTACGAATAGATCAGAATTAATTTCCAACCCCATTTCAGCATTTTCATCAAAACCTTCCTCGATTCGTGCTGTTTTATTTTCAAAAATCATTTTTACTTTATAATTTAAGTCTGAAAATTCAAATTGCATAGTTTTATTGAATCCTTCAAATTCATCCGCAATCTCTGGATCGTCTAATACTTTCACCCATTTATTTAAGGCTTCTTTAACCTCTTCATTAGTTGCCAACAAATACACCTCGATTTTTTTAGTAAATATAAATTAATAGTTTTTAATAAATTCTTTATTATATTATTGAGATTATTTTGTTTTTTTTCTTTATATAGTTTTATTATACTTATTTTACACTATACGCATTATTCATACTCTCCTTGAATATTCAGATTTTTCCTTTTTCTTTAAGCTCTGCTAACACATCTTGTGGGTATTTAGCTTTAAAAAAAGGCATGCTTGAATACCAATGACTTAACATTTGAACTATCAATGATGGTTTATTCAATTTTCTATTATTTTTATGGAAATAAACTCTTCTGTATTTTTCAGCATATTTCCAACCACTTAACTTCCTTCCAGCTAATCTTGTTTTTGGTCTGTATGTCCATGTTACATAATTTATCAACCAAAATTGGGTTTTATGGCAAGCTAGTAATTGATCGATTAAAGAGAAATCCTCTTTCTTAAAACCGAAGAAAAAGTTTGGGCTTAACGTTGAATAAAAATAAAGAATTGGAGTAAAGTCGATTAATTTGTTATGAATACAGTAATATATTGCCTTACCTGTATTTACGTGATCCCTGTGGTAATAAGACGTATAAATTGCTTCCGGTGCGAAAATTACATCAGGTTTTTCCTTCTTTAAATATTCAGCAACTTCATTTGCAAAATCTCTAGTAAATTCTACTAAACCATCAACATATCCAAAAAAGTGGATATTTTCAGGAGGTATTCCGTGAATGCTTTGCGCGTTGCATAATTCTCGTGTTCTGACTTTTGCTAGAAAATCACCTTTAAATTTATCATACTCAGCACCAGGAAGACCGTATTCTCCTTTAGTGGTTGAAGCAATCTTAATGATGTGCTTATTTTTACTTTTTGTTGCAAGGTAATGAATAATGTGTCCACAGTTAATTTCTAAGTCATCTGGATGTGGCTGAAAGAAGATTATTTTTGCCATCTTTCTACCCTTACTTTATAGCTTCTAATTGTGCTTGTCTTTTTGCTAACAGAAACGAACTTAATAGGATTAAAGCAACACCAATTATTACATATATGATTGGAAGTATTGTTGGAGGCATTAGTGTAAAAACAAAAAAGTATGCTATTATTGGTGTTATTTGTATAGGTACTTGTTGAATAGGAATCATCCGACTAGCATTAGCTACTTGGAATGATTGTTGGATTTTCATAATCCCTATAATACTTGCTGCAATTAAAATTACTGCACATGCTATAAATAAGAAAATCTCACCTAAACTTGCATTTCCTCCAAAAACATGAGCGATAACTGCCATTAATGGAGCAATCCAAAAATTTGTTAAAGAAAACTGGAATCCTGAAGATATTGCTAATAAAATTCCTTTTAATTTTTCGATTTTTCTTTGTAAAATTTCACATATGAATGAACCTAAAAACAAGAGAATCGTAAAAATAGTCATATTAAGTACAAGATCAAAAGCTAAAATGTCTATACCAGTAATATCTACACTTAATTCAGAAAGACCTAACGAAAATATCGCTAAAATCATTATAATAATTCCTGTTATTTCTACTTTTTTTAAAGTTTCACCCACAATTTTAACAGAGCCAATAGCAAGAAAAATTAAACCGAATGCCATCAAACCAGGTATTAATGCGGGACCTATATAAATTTGAGCAATCATAAAAAAAACTGAACCTATTGCTAATTCCATCATTAAACCTGTTATCCATAGAGGCTTTTTCACTAAACTTCTAAAGAATTTTGCTTCAGGGGCTACTTCATTAACTACCTTTTTTTGGAACACTAACCCAATATTATTTATACTTCCAGATAATATTGCTAAAAAAACACCTAATAAATAAAAAGAACCATTCATTTTTTCTCAACACTTATTTTTGTTTCTTTAATAATTAAGAAAAATATATAATGATAAAAAATTCATCTTAAGTTTATATAAAGCTTACTAACTTTTCTGGAAATGGATTAAAAATCAAAAAAAAAAATGTAGTTATAATTTACTGAATTAGAATGAAAATTACAATTTTATTATTTTAATCCCATTATTCCTCTTGCTTCGGAAGGATCAGCAACATCACGACCGACATGTCTACAAATATCAATATAATTTTTTACAATTTCAGCGTTATTTTTCGCAGGTACTCCTTTTGCGATAAAAGGGTAATCTTCTGTGCCAACCCTTATATTTCCACCATGAGTAAGAACAAAAACTAATAACTTCATCTGATCTTCACCCATTACACTAACTGCATGAACACAATTAGGTGGAATATGTTTTCTTCTATGAACATATTCATCATAACTTGGAGGTGACCATGTTCCACCCGGCCAATTAAAGAATAATGTTAAGATATTAGGTTTTGACCAATCTAATAATGCTTTATCAATTAAATTATTCAGATTCCAATATGACCCATGATGCCAAACTTCCCATTCTGGTTTTATATTATACTCTTTACATTTTTTACAGTAATCCTCTAATTCATTTAGAGGATGTAAAATATCAACTTTCATTTGAGTAAAATGCTCTGCATGATGAGTTAACATAACTGACATCATTTCTGGTTTTGCTTTAAAGTCACCCTCTCTTTTTGGGATTGATTCACTTGACATACCGGCTTGAATAATTATATCACATCTGTCTCTTATTTTTTTAACAGTCTCAACTTCTTTTCCACGGGGAAGATGAACATGTGCGACTGCAGCACCAGCTTCATAACACTCTACTACATCATCAATTAATTCATCAGTCGTTTGAGCCCAATTCTTAACTTCGGGATAAATCCATGAATTTGCTGTAGTAGCAGTTATAATTATTTTTTTATAATCTTTCATTATATTATTAGCCTCTTATATAAATTATCTTGATACTCTTCCAGAAGTATCTCCACCCATTAACTTAAGAACTTCATCAATAGAAACTAAATTAAAATCACCTAATATCGTGTGTTTTAGACAAGACGCAGCTACAGCAAAATTTAGGGCATTTTGCAGATTATCTTTATATGTGATTAGACCATAGATTAATCCTCCCATAAAAGAGTCTCCTCCGCCCACTCTATCCACGATTGGGTTGATTTCATATTGAGGACCAATATACATATTAGTTCCGTCATAAAGAACCGCTGACCACGTATTATAGCTCGCAGAAATTGATCCTCTTAAAGTAATTGCAACTTTTTTTAGGTTTGGATATTGTTTAAATATTTCTTCGACTACATATTTATAATTCTCAGCATTAAGTTTTCCCGATGTCACATCTGTATCCGGAGCCTTAATACCTAGAACTTTGTCAGCATCTTCTTCATTGCCAATTGCTATATCGGAATATTTTAGTAAGTTGGGTATTACTTCATTTGGGGTTTTTCCATATTTCCACAGTTGACTACGATAATTTAAGTCACATGATATTGTAATTTTTCTTTTTTTTGCGACTCGCACAGCTTCAAGACAAATTTCTGCCAAATTCTGTGAAATTGCGGGTGTAATACCTGTCCAATGAAACCAAGAAGCACCATCTA
>Ga0307380_10004521_pt1 | contig 18759 bp, 18 predicted proteins | sample UN3MG_FD_202239 | JGI IMG/M metagenome (GOLD analysis project Ga0307380, IMG submission 202239) | Soil microbial communities from Risofladan, Vaasa, Finland - UN-3 | ecosystem: Environmental > Terrestrial > Soil > Coastal area > Acid sulfate soil | place: Finland: Risofladan, Vaasa | collected...
ACTGGCCGATAAAGGGCCATTGTCTGGCTTACGAGGATACCTGTCTGGTCACCCCAAAGGGAGGATTGAACCTAACCTGTGATGGTGACGAAGAATGCACATTTCATTCCATTGCTTAAACGGCAGCTATGATCGGTTTCACCAAATCCAATCCTAACAGAAAACCCAAAGGGCTTTCTCTTAATTCGCTCAAACCTCGGTGCAAGATCGAGGCAAGAATTGGTAAATGTTATGGGAGCAGGTCATGAGAATCCCTGAGAAAGATATAGAGCGTGTTGGGAAGCGAACGAGAATATATGTGGATGGTAAGTCAATACCTGCGTACTCTGGTGAATCAATCGGCTCAGCAATGTTAGCTGACGGCCATTTTGTAATGCGACATACAAGAAGCGGAGCGACACGTGGTATGTTTTGCGGAATGGGCGTCTGCTTTGGCTGTTCTGTCCGCGTCAATGGAGTCGAGAACATATGCGCCTGCAGGCGACAAGTTCGCACCGCGGACATTATTGAGACTGGACGTGACCCTGGTAGGATTTCGGATGACATTTTGAAAGTCACTGAAGTTGGCAGCCTCCCTGTCCGAGACTCCTCCCTTCAAGAGCCCGACATCGCCGTAGTTGGTGGTGGACCGGCTGGGATTTGTGCTGCGCTTACCGCATCGAGAGCCGGTGCCGATGTAGTTCTTCTCGATGAGGGCCAGCAATTGGGGGGACAATTCTATAAACAACCGTGCAAATCGTTTCAGTTTTCGCCGGGACAATTACCTGACAAAAGGTACTTGAATGGTCGCCGGCTGATCTCGGAGGTGCTCCGAGGGAGAGTTCGAGTGCTTGAAAACGCAGTGGTGTGGGGAGCCTTCCAACCGAAGGAGATTGTTGCGTCAGTAGGGGATGCCTCTCTAAGTTTGAATCCTAAGAAACTGATTATCGCAACTGGCGCTTTCGAACGGGTGGTTCCAATGCCAGGCTGGACGTTGCCGGGGGTAATGACCACTGGAGCACTTCAGATCTTACTCCGCTCATACCGCGTCGTTCCAGGGAAGCGGGTCATAATTGCTGGCAACGGGCCTCTTAACTTTCAGGTGGCCGCAGAGCTGCTGCGTGCTCAAGTTCAAGTAATTGCTTTGATTGAAGCGAGTCGACCCAACCGTGTTCGTGCGCTCCCTGCTCTATTCACTACTATTTGCAAAGGTCCAGATCTTGTAAGGGATGGTCTCGGATACCTTTTTAAACTCGCAAGCGCAAAGGTGCCAATTCTATACGGTCACGCTATTGTCGCCATCGAAGGTGATAATCGTGTGCAGAACGTCCGTGTGGCGCGGCTTGACGATCGTGGTTTTCCGATGGACAACACTATCAAATCTATTGGCGCGGACGTTGTAGGGATATCAAACGGATTTTGGTCAGCAAATGAGATCTCCCGCGCATTAGGTATTCATCATTTGGCTGACGAGAAGACTCCTTCGATCTTGCCCATAAGGAACGAGGATTTGGAAACAAATATTCCAGGTGTATATGTGGTTGGGGATGCTGCTGCACCCTGGGGTGCGCGAGCATCGCTTGCAGAAGGCTTCATTGCCGGTGCAAATGCAGCGCAGAAATTAGGCTTGAAACTCCCAAAAACAATTCTAGTCGAACTCTCGTACAATCGCCGCCGACTCGCCATTTTTCGCCAATTTCAACAGGCACTGAGGACCATTTATCAAACTCCAGAACTTCTTCTGCAATTTTGTGACGCAGATACTATTATCTGTCGTTGCGAAGAAGTAACATATGGGAAGATCAGAAACCTTGCCGAGCAGGGATTTACAATTGGCAACATTAAACGTCAGACTCGGGCCGGGATGGGTCGTTGTCAAGGTCGCTATTGCTCATATTTGATTCAGCGCATCTTAAGCGATATCCAGGGGACGGAAATTGACGAAATGTCCGGATGGGCCCTACGTCTTCCTGTCAAGCCCGTGCCGATTTCAAACATCCTCAAGGAGGCGGGGAATTGATGATGAAAGATAACCCCTTACGCCGCAATCTTACTGAAACATTCGACACTGACGTTCTTGTAATAGGTGGCGGCTTTGCTGGGATTTTCAGTGCCTATTTCTTAGCTCAGGAGGGTTTCGAGGTCATGATTATCGATCAGAATGATTTCGGGACTAAAGCTTCTGGGGTAAATGCCGGGAACATTCACCAACAGCTGATGACCTACAATTACCACAATTACGGCTGGGATTGGTTTGAAAGCTGGGCGATCATTTGCCGTTACTTCAAGGAGTCTTTTGGGATATGGCAGAAACTCGGAACAGAGGTGGGGCCGGCCCTAAATATAGATGTCTGCGGAGGGTTGACCGTTGGGGAGAATGATGAGCAACTTGAACTGCTTCGCCGCAAAGTTGAATTGGAAAATTACTATGGGATAGAGACAGTTATGTTAAGCCGCAGTGATGTCGCCAGAATGGCCCCCTATATATCGGAGTGCGTGGCCGGCGCCTCCTTCTGTAAGGCTGAGGGAAAGATAGAGCCGTTAATTGCGATGCCAGCACTCCTTAAGGCCGCCTTGGACACGGGTTCCTTGACAGCTTATCGCCATTGCCGTGTGTTGAATGCTGAAAAAAAACGAGATCATTACAGCATTGAGACAAGCTTAGGTTTCATCCGGTGCCGTAGGCTTGTCAACGCTGCGGGTGCAGGTGCCATGAGTATCGCCTCCTTATTTGGCGTTCAATTAAAGGTGGAGGAAAGGCCGATTCAAATGCTCGCAACAGAAGCCGTAGAACCTTTCATGCACCACTTGCTATACCACGCAAAGGAACGTATGTCCCTCAAACAGGTAAGTAATGGCAATGTTCTTGTTGGGGGCGGTTGGCTTGGGAGCGTGGATGAGAGAACCGGGCTCACGCTTGTGAACAGGGAAAGCATCCAAGGCAGCCTTCACGTCGCTGCTTCTATTGTCCCTTCTATACAGTCATTAAACCTATTGCGATGCTGGGGTGGAATCATCTTCACCCCGCCCGACGGTCTACCCATAGTTGATAGAGTTCCTGGACATGAGGGGCTCTTCTTCGCTGTTTCAAACCACTTTGGTGTTACTCTTGGGCCTCTCATCGGCCGGACAATCACCGAAATAATTCGCGCCAAATCGCCCTCAATCGACATTAAGCAATTATCATTAAATCGACCTGCCGTGCCTGAGGCGGCGCAGTCGACCTGAAGAGCACCTCATTGTTGGGTTGATACTGTAGGACTGGCCGCGGAAATCATTTGGAAATGCATCAAGCACCAAGAGACAAAAAACCAAGGATTTGTTAGTTAGTTTCGAAATAATGAAGGAAGAAGACTCAAAGAGTGTTTGAAAAAACAGAATTACACGCGAACCTATTAGAGAGGTTAAGAATGAGTGAAAATACAAATAGTGAAACCAAATTTCTTGAGATGACACCGAAGCAATTTCGAAAAATTGTTAGACGTAACGAATATGTGGGACCGACCATACGGGTATGCAGAGGGTCGGCGCAGGCCAATCTTGCAGCGGTACCAAAGGAAATGGCATTTGAGTTTCTTTTGTTTTGCAATCGAAATCCGCGCCCGTGTCCGGTAATGGATGTTACAGAGCCCGGGGATCCGCATCCAAGAGTAATGGCTCCCGATGCCGATTTGCGAACGGATATACCAAGGTACAGAGTTTACGAAAATGGTAAATGTATTGCAGAGCCGATGGACGTCCTAGAGTACTGGCGAGACGATTTAGTTGGATTTCTTCTTGGATGCAGTTACGGGTTCGATTGGTCTCTTCAGGCTGCTAACATCGAATACCGGTTGATTGGCGCATACACCACCAAAATAGAATGCGTACCCTGTGGGAGGCTTCATGGCCCGATGGTGGTTTCGTCAAGAGTGTTTAAAAACTCCCATGATGCAATAAGGGCTACTCAAATCTCCTCACGCTTTCCACTTTCTCATGGTGGGCCAATTCACGTCGGTGATCCAGGTCTCATTGGAATAGAGAGCTTCCAAAATCCCGATGTCGCTGCTATTGAGAGGCCCATGAAATCGATTGGTCCGAAGGATGTTATACTCCACCACGGATGCGGCATAACGCCGCAGGCAATTGCAATGAGGGCAAACATTCCTTTCATGATTACGCATTACCCTGCGAATATGTTTGTTACCGACAAGCGCTCTGAAGAACTGTCGGTTCTTTAGGCATTAATAAAAAGGGAACAGTTTTCGGAAAATCCCAAATACTTACTTAGCAATCAGGGGCAGTTCAAACCTGACTTTTCAGGAATCAAGGCAATTTGTCCCCTTATACTAGAGGTTAAACCAATACCGTCCCCTCTGGGGTCGGATTCCTTATTTCACGGAGGTGAATGCTTATATGACAAAAAAAACGTTTTACGATAGTTTGGTGAAGCGAATAGCTGATTCTGCAACTTACAAGGGTAGACTTATTCTTAAAGCCAAGGACGTTGAATGGCACGTGAGTCCCCAGGGCCGAAACGCAGCTATTGTCGATTCAACAACAGGTATTGATGCCAAATGTTTTGGAATCGTTCTGACGGAGATCCCTCCTGGAGGGCAATCAGGACTTCACAAACATAGTTTTGAAGTCGCTGGGTATGTTTTGGAGGGGCACGGATATGAGATGGTGGGCAATGAGCGCGTCGAATGGGAAGCCGGAGATACCTTTTACTTGCCTCCCAACGTTGCCCACCGGCATTTCAACTCCGACCCCGATAAGCGTGCTCGGTTGCTGCAAGTTGAAGCTTGGCCATTAGCTATCTACCTTGGAACAGCCAATCTTGAACAATTGGAGGATGCGAAGATCACTAGTTCTGAGTCGAACAAAAAATAGATTGTAGACTCTAAGACTTTAATACCCTTTGTTTCTGAATTCATGTCTCAAAAGCTTGAATCAATTACACTACATGGTATTGTGAAGGAGAGATGGGATAACGGAGGGAGCCCGTAGGGCGACCGGAGTTATCCCATCCTCGACCGCAAAGAAAGGAGTATCCCATGAGTGTGAACGATAATGGAAAATCTTCTGTAGGCAAAAAGAAACGACGCATCTTATCACCAGAGAAGAAATTCCAGATATTTTTAGAATCCCAAAGCGGTCAGAACCCTGTGGGGGAAATGTTGCGCCGCGAAGGGATCTATTCCACAGATTTAACCCGCATCCGTCAGAAAGTAAAAGAAGGGGCTCTTGAGCGCCTGGCAGATCGCCCAGGCACAAAGAAGAAAACCGTCTCTCAGGAGGATTATGACGCATTGAAACGGGAGCTTGAGGATACAGAACGTGCCTTAGCTGATCTGTCTGTTGAGCTGGCGATTTTAAGAAAAAAAACGAATGGGGGCTCGTGGGAGCGATAAAAGGCACGTGGTTAGGCATGGAGCAGAAAGTCGATATTCTATTCATGATTGAGAAGGCCAAAGATAAAGGCGTTTCCATAACACGGGCTTGTGCAGTATGGGAGATTGAACGACGTCGTGTGGTGCATTGGCGGAGAAGGGAGAGAAATGGACAAAGCCTGGAGAATTGTAAGCCGGGGCCGAGATATCCTTCCCATAAGCTTCTGCACGATGAGAAGACAGCTGTTTTGCACATGGCTAAGAAAGAAGAATATGCCGACGTATCCCATCGCATACTGGCTGTAACCGCCTGGGATCTGAATATATTTTTTGCGTCTTTTTCTTCCGTGTATCGCATCTTACGCTCTGCTGGAATGATGACTATGAGGGGCATTCATAAATCGCATAATGGCCGTTCAGTTCCTCCGGCCCGCAAGAAGATCACCGGACCCAATCAGCGATGGTGCTGGGATATCAGTTATCTGCCAACCCATGAGAGAGGAATCTTTGTCTATCTGTATTTACTGCTTGATGAATATTCACGAAAAGCCATCTCATGGCTGATCAGCTGGCATCAAACGGCGTTAGAAGCCCGATATCTCCTTGAAGAAGGTCTGATTAATGAGAACATCCTTGATCTGCCTGAGGATCAGCGCCCCGAGATTATCAATGACAGAGGCCGTCAGATGAAAGCCAAGTCCATTAAACGTATGTTTGAGGATCATAGTATGCCCCAGTTATTTGCCAGACCACGAAGCCCCAATGATAATCCTTTTGTGGAGTCACTATTCGGTACGGTCAAAACTGCTCCACAGTATCCCGGTCGCTTTTTGGACCATGATGAAGCCATTACGTATTTTAACAGATACTTCCCCTGGTATAATAAAGAGCATGTGCATTCAGGAATCGATTATGTCACTCCTGCGCAGTGCCATAATGGGTTGAAAGAAATCATTGTATCTCGCCGTAAAGAGAACTTTAAACAACAACAGCACCTTAGAAAGGAGGTAAATCGTCTTCATCAAAATGCCTTGACAAGTAATCCGGAAAATCTAATCGTTAACGTAAATCATTTCACTGCCTGTAGTGTAATGCGTTCTCAGTTTGAGACATTGTCTCAGAAACGGGTCGATATGAAGTGGGACACTGCATAGGCGGCACGTGAGAGTAATCACCGGATCCCCGTTTTCTCACTTGATGGCCGACAGGCTGTTCGAAACTTTTTACGGAATGAGGTGCTGGCGCAAATCGATGTTCACACTTGTGGGCAAGCGGTAAACTCTGAGCGGTTTATTCAAGGGTTCTAATGCTGTTTACCAGGATATCAAAACTTCTGACCATTTCCTGGCCAAGCTTACGACCATTTGGGCCTGTGGAAATCCAGGCTAGAGCATCAGGGCTTCAATAAGAAAATTTTGACACTAGAACGAGGGAGAAAAAGTATGGATAGCAAATACGTTTTAATTGATAAAGCAGAGAAGGTGGGAGTTATTACCCTTAATAGGCCTCCAGAGAATAGATTAATCGTGCCAATGATGCATGAGATTAAAGCCGCTCTGGAACAACTAGATGCAGACGCAGATGTTCTGTTGATCATGATAAAAGGGGCGGGGCCTGATTTTTCAAGAGGCGGAGATGTCGAAGCCATGTTACAATGTACAGACTGGGAAGCAAACCAGTTTTTTATAACTCTCATCGAAATGGTTAAGGCATTTAGACAGACAACTAAACCTATCATGGCTGTCATACATGGCTGGGCTACTGCGGGGGGTATGGTCACAACGCTAGCGTGTGATCTGATTGTCGCCTCCGAAGATGCGGTTCTTGGAGCGACCGCAATAGATTTTGGTTTGTACTGCTTCTTTGGTCCACCAACAATGCTCCCTCCGCTCGTAGGCCCTAAGAAAGCGTTTGAGATGGGGATGACTGGATCTTTGCTGACAGCTACTGAAGCTGAGCGACGTGGAGTGATTAACAGGGTGGTTCCGAGGAATAAGCTGGACGAGGCAGCTTGGGAACTGGCAAGGAAAATTACTTCCAAGAGCCCCACAGCGATAATTCTCGGGAAACGATGTTTTTATGCCTGCCAAGATGTAGAATACCACAAAGCTCTTGATCATGGCGCTTCTGTGATGGTGCAGTACCATATGACTGAAGAAGCAAAGGAAGGAATGCGTGCTTTTCTTGAGAAGCGCAATCCGGAGTGGTGTGTTCAGGGCACCTGTTCCGATCTCTCTGTAAGAAGAAAAGACAATGCAGGTAAACCTTAACAAGTCAACAATATTTTCCTTTGACCATAAGGCTGCCACTGCTTGAAGGAGATCCCATGGCCTTTACTTTAGGTACCCGGCGAGGTATTTATCTTGATAGCAAAGAGTGCCTTGCCGCCGAAACCATGCCGCTGACCGACAAAGAAATCCAGGAATTGGAATCGTTCGACCTCATCTATCGCTGCCTCTGCGCCACGCTGTTTAACTATGTGCCAGCCTCAGGCCATCCCGGCGGGTCAATCTCCTCGGGAAGGATAGCTGCTGGCATCATCTTCGACGCGCTCAGGCATGATGTCTCAGATCCTGACCGGGAGGATGCTGACCTGCTCTCGTATGCCGCAGGCCATAAGGCGCTGGGATTATACGCGCTCTGGGCGCTCCGTAACGAAATAACCCGGATCGGCGCTCCAGACCTGCTGCCTTTTCGGCCAGCGCCGAGCTGTTCGGCTTCTTGTCAAAAGAAAAACAGAAAAAGACATTTCCCGATTCAGTAGCGCAGAAGGCCATGGGCATGACCGGATTCACCCTGCCCACCATGTACCAATGGCTTCGGTCGGAAAAAGGGCGCCAGGCCACGCTTCATGCGTTTTTAAAAGGACATTACCTGGGCAGCGGCAGGGCAGACATGGTGATGAAAAAGGCTATGCTTGAAGGAAAAAGCCAGTTCCGCGCCATTATGAAATTTGTCAGCAGCAGGTAATGGCCGGAACGGGGGACGGAGGAAAAGGAAAACTGTTCGTTTTTTTGACGGGATATGCAAAATTCTTTGGAGGAGGGCTCACACTATGATTTCCATTGCAGAAAGGATCAGCCGTCTCGGCACGGAAACCGCGTTTGTGGTCTCGATTGAGGCGGCCGCGTTTGCAGCAAAGGACAACAAGGTATACCCGTTCCATCTGGGCGACATGAACCTGCCCACGCCGTCGACGGTCGTTGAAGCGTCGATCAAGGCCATCAAGGACGGCAAGACCGGCTACTGCCCGAACATGGGCGTTCCGAAGCTGCGCGAAATACTGGCGGAAAACGTCAACGCTTCGCACGGCACGCACTATACAATGGAGAATGTCGCGGTCCAGCCGGGCGGCAAGCCGACTGTGGGCAAATTCGTCCTCGCGCTCATGAACCCGGGCGACGAAGTGCTGTATCCCAATCCCGGCTATCCCATCTACGAATCGCAGATAGAATTCCACGGCGGAACCGCGGTTCCCTACTCCTACCTCGAAGGCAAAGACAATTTCACGCTGGACCTGGACACCCTGAAACGCAAAATCACGCCGCGGACCCGGCTGCTCATCCTCAACGACCTGCAGAACCCGACCGGCGCCGAATGTTCGGTGCAGGAACTGGAAGCCGTTGCCGAGCTTGCTATAAAACACAATCTCGTCGTCCTCAGCGACGAGGCCTATTTTGATATTCGGTACGAGGGAAAAAGCAAATCCATCGCTTCGCTGCCGGGAATGGAGCTGAGGACCATTATTCTCTATACGTTTTCAAAAAAGTTCGCCATGACCGGGTGGCGGCTCGGTGCGGCCGTCGGTCCCCGCGAGGTCATTGACGTCATTGGAAAATTGAACGTGAACGACGAATCCTGTTCCAACCATTTCATACAATACGGCGTCATGGGCGGCCTTCTCGGCGACCAGACCGAAGTTAAAAACATCCTCAAAACGCTGCGAGAACGCCGTGATGTCGCGGTCGACCTGCTCAATTCGGTCAGGGGGGTCCGCTGCTTCCGGCCGAACGCCACCTTTTATCTGTTCCCGAACGTCACCGAGGCGATGCAGCGCAAAGGATTCACCGACTATGAGGTATTCCGGAAAACCCTGCTGCAGGAGACCGGCGTGTCCGCGTGCAGCAGGACGCATTTCGGCCGTCCGCTGAAGGGCGAAAAACAGCGTTACCTGCGGTTCGCCTATTCCGGCATCAACACGCCGGAGATAATCGAGGGATTGAAAAAGTTTAAAAGTTACATGGAAAGCTGACGGCGAAGATATACCCCTACTTCCAGTCCGAAAAAAGCTTCGCCAGCAGGAGTCCGTGTGGAGATTACTACGACGGCAGTATCCGTATAACGTTTGTTAGTCATATGCAATTTAAGGAAAACCTTGCTCAAAGAAATCGGGCTTTCATGGAGCACAATTTCTGTTTACGAAAAATCCTGCTTCGTTCACAAGGGGCTCAGACATCGTGAAAAGGACTTTTCTTTAATAATCTTGATTTAGATCGCCGGTTTTGCTAATCTTCTAAAATGAGACCGGTATTGATTATGTGATCCTTGAGCAATGTCATCTTGGGCTGAGGGACCAGATCGTTTCGGAGCGCAGGGCTAAACAATATAAACAACGTCGATTGCGCAAAAAGCTGAATCGTCGCATCCGGGCTCTTTCCCAGTCCCTTTGCGGCGGATTCACCACAGTATCAACGCGACGCCATGCAGAGTATTTGATCCGACGTTTGGGTCATTTTTTCAGAAACGCGCCGACGGTAACTGCATTATGGCCTCAGCTGAATCTATCATAATAGATTGGAACTATGAGCCTGTCGGAGAACTTATCCGAACAGGCTCATAGAACCGTAATAGATAAATTACTTGAACCTCAATTGAGCGAAAACTAAGCTGCTAATTTCTTCTTTTCGTCTTCGAGGCTGGCAGAAATTTTATGGTAAAGAGTCTGGGTTGCAGGATTTCGAGTCATTTCCAGCACCTTTTTCCCAGCAGACCAACCGATTCTTCCAGCTCGATTTAGAATAAGGAATTTAAAGGTTTTCCACTCCATTGAACGATATAATCGAGTGTGCTTCTGATGTTGCTTGCGTTTTTTCACCAACCCCATGCTATGTTGCATGGAGACCGATAGATTGTATGCCATCTGGCTGACCTGCATGAAAGCGGAGTTAGCCTGATACGTATTCGTTGGGATATGGTCAAAGGGAAAATCGTTTTTTAACTGCCCAATGGAGTTTTCCTGACCACTGCGGCCGGAGGTAAATAGCAGCAAGTCTTCAGCTGACCAATGCTTAGAGTGCGTTACCACAGCTGAGTATTCGTAGACGCCATTGTTTGGATTGAACAGGTCAAGTTGGAAATTCTTCTTTGGACTCTTAAGCTTTTTGCGAAGGATCATGGCATAATGCTCACCTTCTACGGAGTCTAACGGCTGTTTTAACCAAAAGTAGCTCCATTGCTTATTGATCCGGTACCACTTTTTTCGTTGCTGGGCAGCATCTTTGAGGTTGAGCAACTTCCAAAAAGGCGCCTTGATGGCAAAACCAATTTGTCTGCCCAATAGATAGTTGATCACCTTAGGGTCACAAAAGGCACTGTCTGCTCGGAAACGCAAAATGAATCCTGTAAGCTGCTTTCTAAGCATTTTAATCAGTGCCAAGGCCCGATTAGAGTCATGCACATTACCGGGTCTGTTAATAATCGAGATGAAGTGTCCTGTCTCGCCGATATGAGCGGTCAGAGGAAAATAGGATTTGGCGCCACGCTTGATGGGATTGTAGCCTTTTAATGCCCATGTAGGGTTGCCACGGGTGCTGATGACCGTCCCGTCAAGGTCAATGGTGATCTGGCGCAAACCAAGTTCATCAAGCTTTTCAATTACAAACTGGCTGTTAAGCTCAACCAGAGCTTTCAATGAGTCCGAGGTGAATTGCTTTAAGGTGCGTGATACCTGCGTACGATGGGGTATGCGGGTTAGCCGGATCAGCCGGCGAAACAATGGATCGTTATTTACATATTCCATATGCTGAATCCGCTCAGCACCAATTAATAAAAGCATCAGTAGCATAAAAAGAATGTGGCCGACATGATAGTCGCCTTTAAACCCATAAGGTTTCATCGCCTGGCATAGTCGACGATGGATGCCATAGAGCCGAAGGTAGTGATGGATCAATGTCAATCCGGCAAAAGATGTCATGTCCTGACGAACAAATTGGACGGGAAGTATTTTGTTTCTTCTTGCAATCAAAGTGCGTTTATTATATCTCATCTATACAAGCCTTTCAGAATTTGGGTTTTTTTGCGTTTGTCCGACTCTTAAATACCCGATTTTGAAAGGCTTTTCCAGTTATTATTGCTTCTTTTTTGGTGATTTATCGCTCATTTGAGGTTGAATTTAAGGTAAGCCGATCGGACGAATGCTTGAGGAGATGCTCTGGCCATGCTCAACGCCTCGGCCTATAAGCTGGACTTAGATCGACTTATTAGAGAAGTAAAGGCTAGAGTTTCGAGAAAGGAATGGGAGATAATAAAACACAACTTTTTTCTGTCAAATGTTAACTTCTGAGGTAGTATTTCCTCAGAGGTGTAATTATGATTGAGTGGCAAAATTGATTAAAAGCGCTTGGCTTATGACCATGTCGCTAATTTACCGGCAGAGGGCGGAGGAATCCTATCCAGTCAAGAAATGCCTTATGAGTTATAGAATGCAGGTCAGTGATATGGCTTGGACCGGAAGTAGGTGAGGAAATCTGAGATGGTCGATATTTCTGAGATAATAGCAGAGTGGGCTGTCAAAACGACCTTTAATGACATCCCACTAATTGTCATCGAAAATGCAAAAAAATCGATCATAGACACAATCGGAGTTGCGTTGGCAGGTTCAAAAACAAATCTAGCTTCTATGGGGCGGATGTATGCCACTGAATACTATGCAATTGGAAAATGCAACATCATAGGCACAGATAAAAAATTGAAGTCTGGTGGGGCTGCTTTTGCTAACTGTATAGCTGCACATGTTCTAGATTATGATGACACCTGTTATGCCGACAGATCGGATGCTTCCGTTGTACATGGATCAGCCGTGATACTGCCGGCTGTGTGGGCAGTCTCAGAGGAACTCGATTTGTCCGGAAAGGAGTTACTGACTGCCTTTGTTCTCGGATCAGAGGTTGAGTATTTCATCTGCCGGATGGTGACCGCAAATTTTTTTGCAAAAGGTTGGTTCACCACTTCAGCAATCGGCATCATTGGCGCTGCTGTTGGTGTGGCTAAAGCAAAACATCTTGGCTTTAAGGAAGTTATAAATACTATAGGTTTAGCAGCTAGTCGTGCTGCCAACACAAGGGTGTGCCTTGGAACCGACTCAAATCCCTTCAGTTCTGCCAGAGCGGCAGAAGGGGGAGTTTGCGCGGCTGAATTTGCTCGCCTTGGCGCTTCAGCCCCATCGAACGTTTTTGAGGGACCAAATGGTTTCTTGCAGGTCTACAACGACAACCATATCGATAAGGATGCCTTGGATGGCCTTGGAAAGAACCTAGCGTTTTCAGACTCGGCTCTATGGTATAAATTATTCCCGGTTTGCACCGCAGCGCAAGCAGCGATAGAGGTGGCATTGTCTCTTTCCACATCCTACAGAATACTCCCGGAAAATGTTGCCGCTGTTCACTGCACAGTGTCACCATTGGTTGTTAGCCTTTTGCGTTATAGGATTCCTCGGACGCCCGCAGAAGCTCAATTCAGTTTGCCATTCGCCATTGCATGCGCGATCGTTTTTAAAAGGTTAACTTTATGTGAACTTATCGAAGATGTTCTGAAAGATCAGCGTCTGCTTGAAACAATTGATAAGGTCGTGGTGGTTTCTTACCGCGAAGGCGGCATTTTACCGTCTAATAAACGAGAAGCCACTGAGCAGGCAACAGTGCGAATAACCATGGTGAATGGTGATGTGTATACTGCTACAAAGGAATATGCGACGGGAACTCCTGAGAATCCGATGGCGGATCTCCAGTTAGAGCAAAAATTTCTTTCTTGTGGAGAAAAGATAATTCCGGAAAAGAACCTCCGGTTGTTACTAAATAACCTCAAAGACATCGAATCAATACCAACTATTTCTAGTATTCTACCGGCTGCATTTGCCGGTCCAGGCTCATAATAAATCGGGTTTCTTCGACACAGCTAAACTTTTTTTTAACAGTTGCGAGGGCTGTGACCTTTCGAAACCTGCGTCAATGCTGGACCATTCTTTGAAAAAGACTGCAGGCTCAAAGAATATGGCCATGAGTTTGAGTGGGCTGACATCAAACAGGAGCTGAAGTGCTTGCTGCAAGTGTTGATCGAGGACAATGTTAAATCCCTGGCTGTCACAACAGAATGCCTGGGAACCTGTGGGAAAGTGTTTCAGGCCGAGGGTTTGAGATAACGGATTGATAAGGAGATTCAAATGGCTAAGGTTAAAATCACGGTCATTAAGAAGGCAAATTTAAAGGATCTTTATGGTGAAACTCCCCCCGCCGAATTCAATAGGGACATGATTACATTGGAGTGTACGAAATTCAAATTAGGCGAGCAATTCATAATGGATAGTCTTAATTGTCCCCCGGAGTTCTGCAACTGGGCTTTTTCTGACATACAGAGAGACTTAGTGCATATCCTTTTCGGAGGTTCTTATCCTTGGATCAAGGAACAAGGTGTTGCTATATCCTGTTGTACTGATGGTCTCAGGCCGGTCATATTCAGGATTGAAAGATTAGAAGATTGACACTTGAATCCTCCTATCGTTATTTGGCTCTGTCAGGGCGCAGATTGCCGTTGGCTCAAAGGGATGTATGCTCCGCTAATTTAAACTGTCCTCAAGGCCCTTGGGGTATTCGTTAATACTTCAATGCCATCTTCCGTAACTCGCCAGGTTTCACTGTTTCCGATAGACCCGATTCCCGGCAGCAAGAGCCAAGGAACAGTGTGAAATACCATATTTGGGCGCAACACCCTGGGATCATTGGGCTTCAAGTCAATGACGTTACCCTCACCCCAGTTTGGAGGAAAACTGATTCCTACGGAGTACCCTGTTCTATGCAACCAATATTTGCCAAATCCAGCTTTCTCTACCAAGCTCCGGCCTGCCATATCTACCTCGCCGCAAGTGACCCCCGGTTTAACAGCTTGAAGAATTGCGTCTAATGCATTAATCATTAAATCAGATATTTTTTTAACTTCATTAGATGGCCTTCCAATGGAGATAGTCCGCATAATTGGAGCTCCATATCGATGAATGTTGGCAGAGCCTTCATACCAGACAATGTCTCCCGGCTTGAACGTTCTGCCTGCCGTGACTGTTCGGTATGGGGGATTACGCGACCCGGTAACGACGATCGGCTGACAGCTCAAAAAGTCGCTTCCACCGCGAATCATTGTATCATATGCGGAGGCAGCAAAGTCATTTTCTGTCTTTCCTGGCTGAATCTCTGCAATTCCAGCTTCCATTCCTTTCACAGATAAGCCAGCTGCCTGACGAATGTATCGGAGTTCTTGTTCCGACTTAATCATTCGTAATTTCTCGATAATCCCGCCTGCTGGAACAAAAGTGGCCTTACTGATTGTGGTGCGCAGTCCATCCAAGATTGAAGCGGGTAGGCTCAAGGTTAAATGATCATATCCGATGCAGCCATCTGAAGTTCCAAAGGTTCTGATGCAATCCACAGTTGCTTCGAAGATGCTTTCCGTGTCCGGTACAGGGATGCCACTCTTGATCCATGATAAACCTGCAACAGCCGTGAAATATAATTGTCGAAGCACGAATTTCGGCTCTCCATCAACAGGAACAAGAAGGCATTGGAAGGCTTCCTGGCCTGAATTATGATAACCAGTAAGATAGTACATATTGGCAGAATCAGTCACTAGCAAAAGACCTATTTCGAGCTTTCGCATTTCCTCTCGCACACCTCTGAGACGCCGTCTAAACTCTTCAATCGTAAATACGTAAGCAGATTCGCTAACCACGCAAAAATCTCGGGTGATTCTCATAGTTCCCATTTTTTCATCAGGTGGATTGGCTTCCAGTGCTGTTCATAAGCTTATGGCTCCCAAAGAAAAAATCAGGTTGTCCATCGCTCCCGGAACAAATACCGATCGCGGTGATCGACAAGGAGAGTGACAACTCGCTTGCCTGGACCTAGTGTCCTTGCCACCTGGATAGCAGCGAAGACATTACCGCCTGACGAAAGTCCGCAAAAAAGACCTTCCTCTTCAGCTAACTTATGAGCCATCCCGATCGCATCATCCTCGTCCACAGCGATCACTTCGTCTGCGATTTTCTTTTGACTTAGCTCAAGCATAATCCCCCCACTCACGCCATCTATGATCGGAATCTTCAATTTCCCATCCTTTATCGTTCTAGATTGTTTTGGCTCCACTGCAACTATCCTGACACCTGGGTTGTGGGCTCTTAGGGATTGTGCCACGCCTGTCAAAGTTCCACCGGTTCCAAGTGCGGTCACAAATGCATCGACCTTACCATCTGTTTGTTCTAGAATCTCCTTTCCAGTGGTTTCACGATGAGCAGCGACATTAGCGGGATTGGAGAATTGCCTGGCCCACCAGATCCGATCAGGGTTCAGTCTTTCCTCGGCAAGGCAAACTTGCCTTGGAATCACCTCAGCTATGGCTCCATGTATCCCCTTGCTCTTCAAGAACTCGTTGTCGGGATCATCAATCTCCACCGAGATAACCTCGGCTCCAAAGGATGTTATGATACGAGATCTTTCTTCACTTGCGGCCGAACTAGGAACATATACGGCAACGCTGAAACCTTTTACAGCTCCCACCATCGCCAGAGAGGTTGCTGTATTACCAGTACTAGCTTCTACTATTTTCATTCCCGGCCTTAATCGGCCTGATTTCTCGGCATCTTCTATCATGCGTAACGCCATACGATCCTTAATGCTTCCGCTGGGATTAAGGTATTCTAGTTTAGCGCAAACCTCCGAATCAATTCCTTCAGTGACCTTCGTTAATCTAACCATCGGGGTTGAACCAATGAGTTCGAGAACACCATTTGCAATTTTCATTCAACATGGCCTCCTTCCTGTAGATTTTAATCAGAAATCTATGACATCAACAACTTGTGCTGATCCCAAATTGCTATCGGTCAAGAATCAATCCTGTTCATGTTTAATCCTACGAGGATCGCTTACCACGGCTCGAAAATCAACAACCAAGTCTCGAATGATTGCTCTATTTGTTAAGGGAGATAATCTCATCGAGTCTACAGCTGGAAATTGGCAAGAAAGAACGAGTTTGTCGTTAACAACTATCCAGCATCCTTTACACCTTCCGCTTCTGCATGATTTATAAAATGCTAGGCTTGAATCTATCTCTTCATATATGTAATCAAGAACCCCCAAAACCGTCGTCTCGCCGGTAATCGGCACCTTATATTCATACCATTCTGAGTCCCTTTTGATGTAGACGGATATGATGCTAGTTGTCATGAGGCACACCTTGGGCTGAAGCCATGCCGGCAGGATTATCAATCATTGTCACGACCATGGCCGATTTATCGTTCCTCTTTATCACTGTATTTTTTATCCATTCTATCGATGAATTTGGGTAGTCTCTTCGATAATGACACCCTCGACTCTCCTTTCTGATTAAGGATGACATGGCAATCATTTCTAGGGTAGTGGCCATGTTTTCAAGCTGGAGCGAATCCAACCACTCTCTGTTATATTGCCTCTGGGTACTCTTAAGTTGAGTACAAGGGATTTCCTCTTTTATATTGGATAGTTCGCCGATAGCCTTCTTCAAACTCTTTTCATCCCGAACGACTCCAAGCTTAGAATCGGCAATCCTCTGTAAACGCCTCTTCAATTCCAGTGGCGATGGCCCTGACCTAATTTTAGCTTCATTGTGCGCCCTTATTGCCTTTTCGATCATCTCGTCAGCATTGGTATATTCTGAGTTCACAGGATCGCGACATGTAGCAAACATTGCCGCTGTCTTTCCAGCAACCTTGCCTTCTACAAGAATCTCCGTAATCGCGTTTCCGCTTAGCCTATTTGCCCCATGCACCCCACCACATACCTCTCCGGCTGCGAATAACCCGGGCACGCTAGTCTCGCAGTCTTTGTTTATCCTTACGCCTCCACAAAAGAAGTGGCAGGCCAGAAGGCATTTGATAGCCCCTTGTTTGACGGACCTTTCAACGAAGGCTTTTTTGCCGTAAAATAATTTGACAGCCTTGCTTCCCATTATGACTTGGTCCGGCAAATGCTTAAAGGCGCAGAGGACGTATTCACCTGCATCATCCTGAAATCCGCGGCCTTCGATGATTTCGGTTGCGATAGCTACTGCGATAAGGTCTCGGGTGGATTGTTCCATTCTCTGCGGGTCCCAGTGAGACATAAAACGCTGGCCTTCTAAATTAAGGAGCCAAACTCCCAGATTAAGTATAGGATTGACAGGAGTAATCCCGGTTGGTGGGTTCGTAACCGTACTCGCCAGGAACTGCACGAATTCCATATCGATTAATTCCGCTCCTGCGCGGTATGCCATGGCCTGACCGTCACCTGTGAGTTCCTCTGGCCCTGTGCTCCAGAGATAGACTCTTGACCCACCGCCCGAGGCTAGGATCGTGGCTTTTGCCAATAGGGCCACTGGTTCGCCTGTCTGGAGATCCAAGCCAACGCCTCCTGATACGAAACCTTGATGATCGCAAATGAAATCCACAAGCATTACGTTATCACACAAGACCACTCTATCTTTGAACTCGCGAAGTCCTTTTTTGAGAGCCTTCATAATTTGAAGCCCAGTCGAAAGAATGCCCCGCGGGTAACGGTGACCGGCGCCTCTCCAATAACCACTTATTCTCATTCCCCAGTCTGAAAGCTCTTGGACGACGCCAGGAGCTTCATCTACCATAAGGTGAACGAGTTCCTGATTATTGACATATTTGCCTTCCCTTATAATATCTTCAAAGAAAGCCTCTTTAGTGTCAGGGTTGTTGCTTGTGTCAAAGCCAAGCAACTTCATCATGCTTGCGCCGTCGAGATTGATGTCTGCGGCAGCATTCATCGTCGCCCCACTATGATTAACAAAGCCCTTTGAGACCCCTACAACCCTGATGGCGTTTCCTTCACGACAAGCCTCTATTGCTGCTCTAATGCCAGCTCCGCCGGTTCCAACAATCAAAATATCACACTGCACGGTTTTCATCTTGCTAACACCCCAAGTGTTCAGAGTTGGCTAAAATGAGTATCTCTTTGAAGTCGCAATTTGATGGCTTAATGGGCTGCCGTTTAAGCAATGGAATGAAATGTGCATTCTTCGTCACCATCACAGGTTAGGTTCAATCCTCCCTTTGGGGTGACCAGACAGGTATCCTCGTAAGCCAGACAATGGCCCTTTATCGGCCAGT
>Ga0307380_10004523_pt1 | contig 18756 bp, 15 predicted proteins | sample UN3MG_FD_202239 | JGI IMG/M metagenome (GOLD analysis project Ga0307380, IMG submission 202239) | Soil microbial communities from Risofladan, Vaasa, Finland - UN-3 | ecosystem: Environmental > Terrestrial > Soil > Coastal area > Acid sulfate soil | place: Finland: Risofladan, Vaasa | collected...
TTCATGAATGCGAGTTACAGCCTCTCTTTTCTGAGGATGTACTATGAACACGTGGTAGCTTTGTTCAACCAGTCCTATAACAGGGCTCAGGAGATCCGCGCAAGAATGAAGGCTGAATATAAGAGCAAGGGGAGAGAGTACGATAACCAAACCATGAAAGAATTCCACAAGGTATTCGATGAGGTCTACCCCGGTTACTTCCATAATTCCTTTCTGGTAACGGCTTGTTCGTTGTTCGAGCATGAGGTGAAAAGGGTATGGGGATTCATAGAGGAGGAACATCATGTCCCAGTTACATGGGATGATATTAAAGGTCCCGTACCTGTAAGGATGCAACAATTGCTAAATCTAGCAGGAGTGCCTTTGAAAGATGACCCACCCAAGATTGAAAGGTTCTATCCTGATTTCAAGCCAGTTGAAATCTATGATGAAAACAGGGTAGTGGTCACCACACTTTGGGAAGATTTGCAATTCAGCTATAGGCTCAGGAATTGTATAGTACACAACAACGGCTTGGTTAATAAGGCGAGAGGTCCGGAGAGCATCACAAAATACGCGAGGGAGAAGGGTATTCTCGTTGAAAAGGAAGGCCAACCTGAGGTTCAGTTAAATGAAGGCTTCAATATCGCAGTCTGCAATACTATGGGAACATTCTTTAACAAGCTTGGGGGCGCTTATTATAGTACTCCATTGCCGAAAGAATCTGACTAGATAAAGCAAGCGGGACAAGAGAGTGGATTGACCTATGTCTGGAGTACAAGCAATTTATTTCGACGAGTCAGGGTTTACAGGGAATAATCTGTTAGACCCTACCCAACCGGTGTTCGCTTATGCTGGTGTTGCACTTGATCCAGAAGCAGCAGCTTACCTCCATTCTGAGGTAAAATCTCGGTTCCGTTTGCAAGGGGAAGAAATAAAGGGGCAGAACCTTGTTCAGTCTGCTCGCGGCAAAAAGGCTATAACATGGCTGTTATCTGAATGTAAAGAGACCGCCTTGGTTACAGTGTCAAATAAGAACTTTGCTTTAGCGGGTAAATTTTTTGAATACGTGTTCGAGCCGGTACTCAAACATAATAACTCCTTGTTTTATGCTGTTGGGTTTCATCGGTTTATCGCAAACCTAGTGTATGTGCTATTTACAGCTAGGACAGAGCGCGCTCAACAACTACTAAATGACTTTGAAATGCTAATGAGAGACAAGGACGTATCATCCCTTAAGAAAATATTTGATCCAGAAAGACTGGCTATCGATTTCAACGACCCACTAGATCAAATACTGACATTTGCCTTATGCCATTTAGATAAGATCAGGGAAGAAATCGGCGAACTCTCCGAAATAGACGGAGTAAGTAGATGGGCGCTAGAACTGACAGCGACCTCACTATTCTGGCTTCTTTCACTTTGGAGCGAACATTTCAATAGGATGCAGGTCTATTGTGATCAGTCCAAACCCCTTTATGAGAATCAATCAGTGTTTGAGGCAATGATTGGGAGGACAGATCGGGTATATATGAAACTTGGCAAACAGCCGGAAATGGCCTTAACGTACAACCTTGCAGGTCCTATCGTGTTCCTAGATTCAAAGACATCCCCTGGGATACAGATTGCAGATGTCATCTCTAGCTCGATAGCATATGCCTTTAAAAACAGAGAAGAGGATTACTCGGAAGAGTGGCTGAAAATTGCAGAACCGATGCTTACTTCTATTTGCATCATACCGGATCCTGATGAGATTGATTTAACGAAAAGGGATCCGCTCATAAACGCAGCCATTCTGAATGAACTAGTAAACCGCACGCTTAAAAATAGAAGCCTTCTTATCGATATGGAGGAGTATATTGCACAGATGCGACATGCTTACATGATTTCTCCCCCACAGTTGGGGGCACCTGAATCAACTCCAGATTAATGACCTAGTGTAAAACAGCCGCTAGGTTGTTTGTTCGACAACTTGGAAGTAAGACTCCAGCTTCAAATCTGTGCTGTACTCCTCGTTTTGTGCTATTTAATGGTGAGCAGATGATGAAAAGCTGCGTATAATCCATGAGCCTGTCGAAAAACTTAACCCCTAGCTTTGGACTGTTCAGAAGGCTAGCTTCGAAAAGGCTCCAATTGGAAGGTTTTTCGACAGGCTCCCATGTTATACGTGTTTATTCAAAGGCTGACCATCCAACACCTATTTGATGGCGAAGTTTGAGCATTTAGTCAAAATGAGGTATTTCTGCCGATGCGCTTGCGGATGGGTCAAGTTAACAACCATGACATCAACAGCGACTACTAAAAGCTCAGAAATAGGTCTGACGCAGGATTCTATTCATCAATGGGGCGTATATCGACCCAAAGTGTTTGTTTTTCCGCCGCGCCGCCGGCCGTAGAAAATGTTCCATCAGGTTCCAAAGTACTGCCTAACATGGATAGGGAGACAAGCGTATCTACTCCAACCTTGTTCGTACATATCAGTTCGAGCGAAATCAAGAGACTTATTGTGCCGGAATTCTTGGTCACGAATCGCCTGGGAAATACAACATAAGGTAACCTCGCACGGGGGAAATACTGGCGAATCTGCTTTAACACCGCATACTGTTGCGACGTCAGCGGTTGAACCTGCCGCGCACTCTTGTTAAGCGAAATGGTCGCCATGACATTAGTCACAGCATTACACAGAGGCATACGAGCGGTTGATATGAATTTATCGGTGTCGTGGACGAGCTTGTAAAGTCCCCCTCTGACCAGCGGATCTAACAGTGTTGGCCAAAGCTTATTACGCCTTAGCCGTGTAACTCCCGTGGCAAACTCAGCATGCCACGACAGGTCATCCGCCACCTCCAAGTCAAAGAGGCTTAGGTGCCTAAGATTTCTGGGCACCGATAACTCTGCGATCGGAGTGTTGTCATTCGCATCTATGGCTCCCTTGCCGAGTTCGGTTAACTTTCCCGTCCACACCAAATTTTCGAAGAACTCCTTAGTACGCCGAGTCGCTGCCTCCTCTAATAGTCCCAAGGCCACGAGACGGGCAAAGACCGCTTCGCCCCCTGGTGTAAGTGCCGCGCTGAGAGTACCGAACTTACTATGCAATAGGTAGTCTCTAGCCGTGTAAAGCACTGCCAAATCTCTGTGTCCAAGGCACGCCAGAATGCGAGCTGGGTTCCTCAAGTTTCGTATTGTCTGATCAGACTCGTCCATCTGAAACCTAGCAACCAGATCGAAATCTGGGTCACCTGAAGTAACCTCGGCGATACGACCGCTTGGCTGGGATTCTGAGTCTTTTCCCTTCCCAAGGGAACATTTCTGTATCACAAGCACTGTGAGGTGCGCTGCTGCTTCAGCAGAATATTCACGCCATTTGTCTTTTATTAAGTCGTTATCTTTATCCAGTGTTCCGTTATCTTGGACAGCTTTAATCACGGCGTAGGGAGTTGCCTCAGGTCTGCAAGCGGACGCGACACCCGCTGCTTCCATCTCGAAGCCAAGAGCTCTATCCTCATGCCTTTCCTTGAGGTACTGACGCTCCGGTGCATCTCGGTCGGCGAGATTTTTATCTCCGCTGCCGACCACCCCTCTATCCCGACATTGTATCTCTGGAAAGTCCCGTTCCCGATTGCTCGGGCGACTATTCTTCATCCCTTTGTACCACTCAATCGGGCAAAGGGCTTTTGCGATTTCGATTACATGTCCTGCGGTCACTGTTTCAGGAGGATGCCGACGCTTAGTTTCTTCCGGCTTTACTTTTGCTAGTTCATAAGGATCGATAAACTCAGGTACTAGAACGTCGCCAAGACATACTCCATGTTCATCGAATCCTCCTGCGATACCTACGAGTAACACGACCCTTGGGTGGTACCGAGCAATCGTATAAGAAGTACGTGTATTGGCAGCATTTGTCCCTTGCCCACATCCTGGCCGATACATCAAGACAGAGCTAATCTCGCCGCGTTCCGTTTTAATGTCTGCGATCCAGTATCCCGTGGACGCAAGCGGTCTTGGTTCGGGCAAATGGTCGAACAGTGCTTCACTCTCAACCGGCAAGGCAGTGATAACAAAGTAATCTACATCCATTGGACAACTCTTTTGAATGTTCTACCTCACCAAGACTGGATATGAACTTCATACTGCCGACCGTCTTGCTTTGGCAACCATGCAGCCGCAATACACAGTCACTCGCGGTAGGGGTTCACGAAGCCGCTTGTCCTGTCATTAATAAACCGCTGGATACCATTCAGCTTGCTAGTGGTACGTCACTCAGCATATCCTGGTATCCTTCCTTTACCTACGATGAGTATAGCAAAAAAGCTAGGGCGAAGAAAGGCACAGATAGGCAGCGGGATGGTTTTTGACAATGTATTGCAACTTGTAGGCTATTTATGAACCGCCTTAACTACGCAGAAATCCATCGGTAAGATAGTATGTTGTGACATAGAAACTTGAGATGCCTGAACAGCTTCATTATCAAATTAAGACATAATCAGTCAGAAATCAAGATTCAACTCTTGCGTATAAGTAGTGAGCCTGTCGAAAAACTTAACCCCTAGCTTTGGACTGTTCAGACGGCTAGCTTCGAAAAGACTCCAATTGGGAGGTTTTTCGACAGGCTCTAATGTTATACGTCACATTCATCCTATTGTGTACCATTTATTAACGATGATAGAAGCTTTATGCAAATATCTGATGCTTCGTTCGCTTCCTGCTGTGTGACCAGTCTACCACGATGAGCGATGTTGTTACGAAGCTTGCGAAGCTTGTCAAGCTGCACTCTGGTGCTCACGTTTATAATCTTTAGGTTACCTAATACTCGTAGATTCCTAGAAAGATCTACCTCGTCCAATGCATTAATCAGATCGGCGTTAACACCTTTAACAGAAAGATAGTTTGCCCATTTCAAGGAAACCCATCGCTCAATGAAAATCCATGCCCACAACACAGATTGACTATATTCTCCCTGAAATAGATGCGAACCTACTTCTGCGATTATTATGAAAAGGTTTTTTAATGTCTCGTTATTTACTATTTGTTGGCAAAGTCGGAAACTCTGTTCAAGAGATTCCATTGGAACTACCGGAGTAAACAAACCTCGATGTAGCCAAGGGCTCAGCCGCACTTTGTTAGATTCATAGAAACTCGGGTTAATATCATCCTTTTGGTTTGCAAAATAGTCCAGGTACATTAATTCATTTTCACGCAGAGTTAAGAATTTACAGTCATCTATATTTAGTATTGCAATGATGATGTTGAACAAGTCCAAGAAAAATCGCTTATCCTGACTATCAACAGCAATAAGACCATCTTGCGTCGCAACAATCCTTATTCCATTGATTTCGTACTCACATACTATCTTAGTGAAAGGACCGCTTAAATAGTCTCTTCCATATATACCTGACGATAGCAATTGCTGAACAGATGGTTTTGGTCGTTCACCTATCCATACAGGTGGATAAAGATAGGAGCCTACTAAATCGTACTTACGCTCTTTACCGATGGTCTCTGGCTGCTTTGACTCCGAGCTTTCTTTTGGCCGAAGTCTTCTCGCATAACTTATTGAGTTATCAATGTCTACTTTAATACTCTCAAATGTTGGGTCACCATCGAATGTCCAGAACCATAACTTCTCTGAAGGGTATCCGCCGCCAGCAACCATGCCGTATTTAGGCCCACTCCAGATTACACTGGATAAATCACCATTTAATTTCCTCAGTGTAGACTCACATGCTTCTGCAACAGCTTGCCTACATGTCAACGATTCACCAAGCCAGGTGAGTCTCCAGCTATCCTCTAAATACCGATCAAATCTAGGTTCTTCCAAGATGTCGACTATTTGCTTCTGTACTTTGTCCGTTTCGATATTGTGGCAAATAATCTCCAAATCAAGACGGTCCTCAAATTGACTAAAGCTCCATAGTTGAATAGAAACATTTAGTACCTGATTGAAGAATCTGAATACTTCTATTTGAAGAGGAGCAGCAAAATAAAAGGGCAAACTCTTATATTGTTGTTCTTCTAGACTCAATTGGTCAAATAGAGCTCGCCAACGGTAAATGGTCTCTTCTACAAAAGATTTGAGTCTCTGTTCGTCTATATTATTAGTCATCATTGTTCTCAGTCTCCCCCGTATACCAGTCTTCTTTCCGTAATTCGTATTCTATGCTAATTATCCTTTACGCACAATTCGGTTAAGAAAGCTGAATGTATGGAGTGCACAAAACATCGATTTGGTTAATCCAAGGAATTCAGATTTGAGAATGCTATGCTGCTTTAACTTACATGCAGAGTGATTCAACATTGAGTCGGTAAGTCCAGTCAGGAAACTTTTCTGCGGTAAGCTTCTGCTAATATCTTCTAGAAAGGTTCGTCGAAAGAGAATAGTTCTTTCGTAGGAATACCCAGTGCCAGTGCCAGTCGTCTGAGGTTACGGACTGATAGGTTACGCAAACCTCTCTCTACCCCACTCAAATATGTCACATGGATTCCAGCCTTGTCCGCTGTTTCTTCTTGAGAAAGGCCTGCCTTTGTCCTGAGAGAGCGCAGGTTCTTTCCAAACGCTTTCAGGTATGGATCTGTTGCTAACTGACTAGACATAGTACTTGCAATAATGTTAGCTGGCGATTAGAATATAAGTCCATAGACTATGAGTAAAGTTATAGGGGATTCAGATCATAATAGTAAACTCTCGCACTGGAGGCAAAGGCGATGGGAGAAAAACTGAAGGAAGTAATTCAGAATATTAGAGATAGCAATAACATAGGCTCAGCCAATGAGATGGGCATTCGTCAAGCAGCAGTATTGCCACTCTTGGATGCATTAGGTTGGGATATTCGGAATTTAGATGAAGTTATACCCGAGTATACTGTAGGTCAAAATAGAGTCGATTATTGCCTGGCTTTGAATGGTGAAGGCAAGGTTTTTATTGAGGTTAAGGCAGCTCGTGAAGATCTCGACCCTCATCGAGAACAACTGCTCAAGTACGCGTTTCAGAGCGGCATCCCTCTTGCGGTTTTAACCAATGGATTGAAATGGTCATTTTATCTGCCCCTTCGGGAAGGACCATGGGACAAGAGGTGTTTCTCGGAAGTCAACTTATTGAAGGAGTCATTGATTGAAGTTGACCGCAAATTAGAAAGCTTCTTGTCTCACTCAAATGTTTCTTCTGGAACCGCAGTGGCTGAAGCTACCAAGATGTACGAAGGCGCCAGAAAAACAGATGCTATTGAACAGGCCCTACCAAAGGCATGGAATAAGATTATTTCAGAGCCTGATGAGTTATTGGTGGAACTTCTGATTGAAACTGTTGAAGACCTTTGCCAGCATCGTCCGGATAAGAAGAGAATCGAAGCATTCGTTGCTCACCTGCCGTCCTTTTCTACCCAAGATTCAGACGTAGCAAAAGAATTAAAGAATAAATCTAGACAATCTAGTTCCTCCGGTGTCTCCGGTGTTTTCCCCGCTACGGTTCCGCCCGCATTCCTCAAATATGGAGCGCTCTCTGTTAAGTCGCAGTACCGCGAATTACTTCCGGCGAATCAGGAAGGTCTCGCTCCACAAGATAGAACATACTTTACGGTTAATTTCCCCGGATATGGGGAGGCCAAAGTGTACATGAGTCAAGGCAGGTTAAAGATCAAGGACACGAATGTGTGGGGGGAGATATGTACCAAGCTTGGAATAAAGCCTGATAGTGCATTTCTAGTGACGACCATCAGACCTTCCGAATACTATGAAATTAGCAAACGGTAATTAGAGAGGCATGAACGAATCTCTAATAGAAGAAGGAGTAACCGATGGGAACGAAAATGTTACAGGTAGGGATATCGGATGTTTTATACGAAAAATTTTATGAGGTCGTCACCAAAAAGGGTGGAAAGTGGCGAAGTAACAACAAAAAGGAGACAGCTCAGAAGGCTGTTCAATCGGCTGTTGGAGTTGCTTTGGAGAGATTCTTGAGTTCCCTCGATGACCAGAGTAAAGAGAATTAAATTAGAATATGACAAAAGAGGATGATACGTTATACAGTAAAGGACTCTCTCTTCAAATGGAGTAATTGTTAATGGAAGCCGTAGAACTATATGATTTAGTTGCCGAGGATCCTAAACTGCAGGAGGTTCTGGAACGATTCGTTCGGGAAGAAAGGGTAGGCAGGCAGAAAGACTATTTCCTGGGACTGGAGTGGTTTCAGGTACAATCAAATCCTAAGTATCTTAATAGCCTGGTAACTAGAGGCCTTCTGCGGGTCGAATTCAAATCAAATAACACTACCACCTACGTTCTCAACGACCTTGAAATGACCGATAAAGTACTTAGAAAGCTCCGTGGGGAAGTCATTGACCTTGTCCTGACGGAACCGGAAGAGAGGCTACCTGAAAACTTCCTTAACACATTGGTCGGTTATGATGATCTTAAGGAACTTATCCTCAGAAGTCTGACGGCTGAGAGGCCGCTCCACATCTTGCTCGTTGGCCCCCCGGCTTCAGGTAAGTCAATAGTATTATCAGAGATTGGGCGGCTGCCACGGTCTCGCTTCGCTCTAGGTGGGAGTTCAACCAAGGCAGGAATAACTCAACTAATTGCCGAACAAAGGCCTCGTTACCTCGTTATTGACGAAATCGACAAGGCAAACAATGAAGACCTGTCGACGTTGTTGTCTCTAATGGAATCAGGCCTGGTGAGCATAACGAAAGGGCATCAGCAGGAACAGATTCGAATGAAAACGTGGGTGTTCGCTGGCGGAAACTCGCTCAAGAGTGTAGCGCCGGAGCTGGCTTCCCGGTTCCACATCGTGCATATGGAACCTTATACACGAGAAGATTTCATAGTAGTAGCTGAGCGAGTATTGACGATGAGGGAAAACACGGTTCCTGATATTGCCAGGCTTATTTCTACCACTGTCGCCCAGCGCAGTCTGGATATCCGCGACGTTGTCAAGTTTCGGCGGGCTATGCAAGAGCAGACTGAGGAAGAAACACGTAAGGTAGAGAGGTTATTGGGACAGCCGAAAATGACTGTCTTCAAACAACCTAGCGCAATCCTATAAGAAGACCCTTTCGTTGACTGTTTAGATTCTTCAGGATTGATTGCCTTTACTGTCTTCCTAGCTTTCATCTATCCCATTAAATATCTTATTCTATCAATAAATTGGTGAAACTGAGACCGAAAATCTCTGATACAGGCACGATTATTTTGGATACCGGTTTAATCGGAAAAAAGCAGAAGCGTTGAAAATCTGGGTTATCGACCTAAACCTGAGGCGCTAATGATAAATAAAAGCGCTACACAGGACTATTTCCAACGTTTTCCCCCAGCTTTTTGTCTAAAGTTCGTGGACTTTAGATAGTATTTCCCCGGCCAGATACAACCGAAATCCGTTGACCAGATACATCAATGAGTCAACGAGTTAGCTACAACGGATCTTCTCCACGGACCTTGGGGGGAAGAGTGGAATAGGTATAATACCAGCCTCAATAATAGTATTGCATTGATAGGATAATCGGTCGTGACAACAGACTAGAAAAATATTGAGTTCGGTGGTTATTAATTCCCAATGATGAATACTTCTTTAAGCTACAACAGGCCGAAGAGAGGGGAGGTCCCCCTGATATACTCGGACGGAAGCTGAAAAACCCTCCTTATCGACAACGAAACATCATTGTTCTACAGTCATCAGTAAACGAGAAGTCATTGTATCTATGAGGGAATCCACACTATCTTTTCTATCCGTAAATTCAGTATCACTGATAAATTGGCAACGTGCCTAAATCCAACAAAACGATGAAAAGTGACTTCGGTTCGAATCCCCTTCGGTCCACCATTCCGTTCAAAAGGTAAAACTTTCGAGAAGATCTTCCCGCTGGTGTTTTGATAGCTGGTTCGTATCCCTTAGCTGGATCTGGGGTATCAATAAGAAGAGATGTCAAGGATTTTGCTTTGACCTGCAGTCTGATTATTTAGTCTGTAACCAGCAAAGGTTCGAGTCAAGCCTTAGGTGTCCAGCAAGATCGCTGAGTGCAGTCCTATCTAGCTCTAAAAATAGAATACTTAAATCACAAGTCCTCGAAGACTCTGGGTGCTTGATGCTTCATGATCCTGCGAATTTCGCTAGCTATGGCCCTCATTTCGGGAAGAGCTCTGGTGCTAGTCCTCAATTTAATAAAGTGTCTGAGTTCTCTAAAGTTCATCGTCATGATTATCTGCGTCTCACACGCATTAGGCAATACATATCGAGCTATCTCCGGTTTCAAACCTAGGTCGAGTAGCTTCCCATACGCAGCCCAAGCTTGTTGCATAGCTTCGCCGAATATCTTGGAGCTGTCCGGAGCATCTCGTATCTCTGGAGGCTCTACATAACGTGTATCCATCTCTCTAACGTATCGCTGGCTCCTTTGACTGTAGCTGGCTAGTCTGTGCCTAACGAGCTCATGCGTAAGAGTTCTGCTTGCCCTGATGTAAAAAGTTGCGGAAGAATGTTCAATAACTGACTCATGTCCCATCTTTATCCAATCCTGGATTCGGCGTGGGTTTGTCTCAATTTTATCAACAGTGTCCCAGCACAATCTGCCAGAATATTCAATTAACCCTTCACATTCCGGGCCCTTCATCTTCTCTCGCAAAGATTCCTCTAGGTCTGTCAGGCCAGTTAAAGCCAAAAGCCTAATTTCAACGTCATAGCCATTTAACATGTCAAACCGTCCTAATAGATATTACATCTACGTCGTTCTGAATGGTATTTCATACGACCATGAGTTCCAGCATTCTTGTGTTGTTACGTCAGCATACTTCTGAGGAAGAGGATACACAATCCTTACCGCGGGATACACAAGAGCGAACAGGCACGCTCCTAAGGCCATCGGTTTTGTCCCGATCGGGGCAATGTTGAAAAATGCTGAAGTTTCCTTCTCATAAAGATGTTCAAGCAAATTAAATATTTCAAAGGGGCTGTTTGCCCTAGAATATAGAACTGGTCCAGTGGCTGACGAGATCAGAAGTTTTTCGTTATTTATTAAGCTTATCTCTTTGAATTTTGGCGCGTATGCTGGAAAACCGTTGATTACCAAAGTATCATCCGGTGCAACATCCTCTGTAATAAAGGATGAGAGTTCACCGTCAAAACCCAGTAACACAACGAGCACTTTTTTTGTCGTCCTGGTATCGTTACCGGGAAACCCGGGTATTTCCATAACCGAAAGGGGACCGGATGTTGAGTGGTAAGACTGATATAAACCTTTAGAGAAGACATATGACATTGGCTCTGTATAAAAGACTGTAACGTCACTAATCATGGTCTGCTCTTTAAGATATTTTAATAAACAGAAGAAATATGGTTTCGTGAAGCAAGAAATATCTAGAGCGACTTTCGTTGCAGACCGGAAATCGGGATCGGAATCCCGTAATGCTTTTACGCATGTTGAAGGATCCTTTATTGAGCAGCCGATTAAGCTTGCATTCAAACCTAGCCCTTCATAAGATTGGTAAGCTTCCAGAAGAGTTGAATCCAAACAACTGTGCCTTTCTTCAAAATTAAAAAACAACACTTTCCTGAATAACACCCCGAAATCCCGAGACATCCGAAGTATCTGATAAGCACGAAAATCAGACCCACATGCAGTCAGTAGATAGTCGTATTCCGTGATAACATCATGGTGTCCTGGATGTAGCAACTGCATATTATATTCCTTTGAACGAATCTTAGGCATTTTTTCGATTCTCAGATCAAGCGCTGTTGAAGACCTTCCTTCGACTTGGGCTTAACTGATTTACCCCCGGCCTTCTTTCCTCTGGGTCCAAACCGTATTTTCACGTTGTCTTGAGTCATTAGTGCCTTGAAGTAAGAAGCATCAAGCTTTTCCGAGTATGCTCCCCTCGTTCGATAAGTCAGATCAAACGCTGGAGAGAATGTCCTATTAAGGGTGTAGATGTCAGTTTTTGAGGCTCCGGGAGTCTGCCCCTGTAAACTAGGCTTTGCTTGTATGATAGACCATTGTAGTGCGGTCTTAAACATATCATCGAGTTCTCGGTCGCCGCGTATAGACGCATCAATAGTGAACTGATTTGTCTCCGGATATCTCATTAACGGATCTTTTTGATACTTTTCGAACAAGTTCCCTAAATTCTTTGCGAAAAGATACAGGTTATGACCATAGTTTTGTATGCGATTAGCCATTTCCAATTCCGTTTTTGCCATGTCTCTGGCAGCTCTATTCTGAAGGTGATTGGGAATTAGGCCTTTTCCCAAAAGGGTATCTGGGTCTTCAAAATATGCATACTGGAAACTTCTTCGGCAGAGATCAATGAAGCTACCGACAATCCCAGAGGAAAGAAAGCAAAACGTGTTGAAGCTGTAGTACATTTTGGGTTTTCGGTAGATTGACGCTAGTAAGATCATCAAGGATAGTTTGTATTTATTAACGTAATCTAGCCCATATTTCTTTGCCAGTGGACTTGAGACCTTCTCTAGATACTCATCCATGGCTTTCTTAATCGTCTTCGGCTCAACACCGCGTATGATCCAGAGAATGTTCAAAACTTCGAGCAATGGATTTTCGGGTTTACTTATAACTCTCTTTATATTCTTGATTGCTTTATCATCCAACTTAGTCCGAAGTAACTCGGTACGACTCAAGATATCAAAGTGCTTGGTTTTGTTTTCTTCATTTCCAATGAGATTGCAAGCTTCCTCTTCGAGATTTTCGCGTTTACCCAGAAATAGCGAGATATTAAGGAATTTACGTTCCCTGAATTCTTGCACAGTCTCTAATCGTTTTTGGGCCACATTCATCAGAAATCGGCCATAACGCTGACCATGTTGCTGGTCTTTTATTAATATATCCTCAAAGACAAATTTGGTGTAATCCCTTCCTTCTTTGATAAATTCCTTTGGAGATATAGTGTCGTACGTGTGGAATCCCTCTAGTCGCATACCTATACGGAAAGTTATGCCTGGTGTAACAAATTTTAACAGGGTATTCAAAATCACCTGTTGCCGTTCAACGTAATTCTCATATTCATCGACCATAATTACGAATTTCACGCCGTCTTTGAATTCGTTTATCGTTTCTATTGCTATTTCAACAATCCCGAAACTCAAATCTTGCGCCGCAAAAGGTTTGGAAGGCACAAACTGCACAGAAGAAAACCCTATTTTTGCTCTGAACGAAGTTATTTCCTCAAGCATATTCTCGACAACGCTGAGAATGTCTTCAATACAGCGGCATTTCCCGGCTGAAGCCCCGAGCTTTTGGGAAACTCGCACAACAAACTCTTTATCGATTTCGTCCCTCGGTAATTGTTCTCTTTTCACCAAATCCAAAATGACCTCAATATAAGACTTGCAGACCTGGAGTTCAAAATATTGGGTAAAGACAGCATCCCATATTTCAGGCTTCAGTCCCTTCCCTTCAAAGGAGCGCAGTACAGGCCCATCGAACCTTAAATAGAATCCTATCCCGCCTCGAGACTTTATGAAGGATAAAATGTTCCCCGAAATGCCACTCGCTATCTTCCTCAATGCCTCATCGCGTTGTACCGGATAGGAAAAATATTTCAAGAACATAGTTTTGCCTGTCCCACGGCCTCCCATAAAAACAATAGGCATGTCATGTTGATATATGTCTTGTTCCGAAATGGGGGACTTAAAGAAACTAAACGGACTACACCAATAGTCCAGGATCTTTTTTGTATCCATCGCATTTGCGTTATAATCGGAAAATGGATTTCTAAACAAATCTAGGGAATTCACGATATGGAACCTCTTCGAATTTTTCATACCTTTTCATGATTGGTGTCCAACCCTGATTATCCGCCCAAAAAATAGGCAGAGAGTTATCCGGCGTGTTATAAAAGAAGCCAAAAGCGTACTGGCTATTCTTATATCCTAGGGGTTCAACTGGCTTCTCCTGATAAGTCATACTCTTAGCACCGTACTCTTCCGCAAATCTTTTGCAGTCCTCAAAGCTGCTCCTAAAATCTCGATACAAGTTGGCATCATTGGAGAAGAACTTACTGCGTTCATCTAAAGTAATGCAAGATATGACTTGAATACCGTTATTGCAAAGAACCTCCGTTGCGTCTTTTGAAGCTATGAATGTTAGGAGTACATTCCTTTTGCTCTTATCGGCCATTCTTACGTAGGCATTCGCTTGGTCACCAGATATTGTGACATCATCAACAAGAACAACGGTTTTTGTATATGATGGCGGATGCAGAGCGTCGGACATCTGTTTGGTTCCGATATTGTTTTCTTGTCTGAAATAGTAAAGCACAAAAGCGCCGCTCTCTCCAGGTTTCCCAAGAGGGCAGAAACTGGATGTGTAGACAATTGAGTCAAGCTTCCTTTCGACGTCTGAGTTTCCATCTTTTTCATGAAGCAGCATCCAATGCAGATAATCACTGAATAATGTCCTGCAAAGATGCCTTACCTCATTCTCGTTGTAGTATACGAAACTAGATAGTACATATAGGGCCAAACGTCTTTCGTCAGCGACCGGGAAAACGGCTCCGTTGAAGTTACAAAGCCATTTCTCGATGTCTTTCTTGGAAAGCTTATTATCCCACACGTTATCAACCGTCAACATGATCTGGTAGAAAAGTTCCTCTTCAGATGGAAGCACTATGCTCATCTTCTGCTTGCCCGCATTCTTATTCTCATTGCCATATCTACTGTTGAAGTATATTAACATAATTGGTAAGTTTGTTCATAGTTACGATCTAAATAGTAATCAGAATCACCCCTTACTATTCCAAGTTGACCGTCTTGGGGTAGACCGTACAACACAGAACGCCTCAAACCTTGCTTACGTACCACTTGACAAACTAGCTTTCCATATATATTATGATATATAACTTGATGCTTCATATGCAATAACCTTGTTTCAAATAAGAAGGAGTAGCTGTTGAATACTCTAGATGATATACCTCGATTGGTCCAGGAACTCCGCCAACGGATGGGACTCACCCAGGAGAAATTTGCGGCTAAGCTTGGTGTAACATACCCGACTATCAACCGGTGGGAGAATGGGCGGGCAAAACCATCACCGCTAGCCATGAAACGGATTGAAGAATTTCTGAGGGGGTTGGGTGAACGCGGTCGGGACCTTCTCGATGAATACTTTCTGGAAGAAGGGTAACCATGAAAAGCTATCGCCGGGATATAGGAATACCAATGACTAATATGATGGGTTATTGCCGACATGTCTGATATTCGATACCAGACTCACTTGGGGAAATACGTAGTGGGAGATTCGGTAGAGATCTTACCCGGTAAGATGGGTAAGAAACTAGCGAATAAGATTCAACTCATACTCACTTCGCCACCCTTTCCTCTAAATAACAAGAAACGTTATGGGAATAAGCAAGGGCTGGACTATCGCGAATGGTTCACCCACTTAGCTGAGGTTTTTGCTCCCCTATTAACAGACACGGGTTCTATCGTGATTGAACTTGGCAATGCATGGGAACCCGGCAGGCCTGTTCAATCCTTGTTACCGTTAGAATCGCTTCTCGGTTTTGTCAACAATGAAAAGGCGGGACTTCGACTTTGTCAGCAATTCATTTGCTATAACCCGTCACGACTACCGACACCGGCGCAGTGGGTCACTGTCAATAGAATGCGGGCTATTGATAGTTATACCAATATATGGTGGATGTCTAAGAACGACTTCCCCAAAGCAGATAATCGCAGGGTTCTCAGACCATACAGCGCTAGCATGAAATCTCTTCTGAAAAAGCGATCTTACAACTCGGGCAGACGGCCGTCCGAGCATCAAATTGGTTCTGAGAGCTTTCTTAAGGATAATGGCGGCAGTATCGCACGCAATCTCCTTGAGCTTGAAGCGATTGATCCCAGTCGTGAGCCGCGTTTGCCAAATATCTTCAGTATTGCAAATACATCCTCAAATGATTTCTTCTCGAGGACATGCCGAGAAAGAAATATCCCCTTGCACCCGGCTCGGATGCCGTTGGAGTTAGCTTGCTTCTACGTAGAGTTTCTGACGGAAGCAGGAGACCTTGTTTTCGACCCGTTCGCGGGAAGCAATACTACCGGATTTGCGGCAGAGCTGTTGCATCGCAAATGGATGGCAATCGAGATAGACGAGAGCTATGCGAAACAGTCAGCTGTCAGATTCGAGGACCCATCTATTGATACATCTATTAAATATCCGGAGGCAGACAATGGAAATGACAGGAACGATTCTAAAGCTAGCACTGGTTGACATCTTTAAGGAAGGCAAGAACAAAGAGAACTTCATCGGTCGCCCATTCTATTTGGACTATGGAAATGCCCATTTGCTGGTCGCTGATTCTTGGAAGATGAAAGTGGATGGCGTCCCCCAAGGAAGTTTTCTGCTTGCCTTCTACGAAAATGAGGAGACAGTCTCGGAGGCTTTGCTCTTAAGAGCCCTGGGGCCATCTAAACTGCCAACAGATAATGATATAGTCAGCTCCATGGTTGAGTATTACAAAGACAATACCAGGACTGCAGGAAAGAACAACCAACTTGATGACTTTACCCGGTATGAATTCAGCTTCTCAGGACTGGACTGTCGAGTCCTGGGTACTTTCTATAGAGATAAGGGTGGGCGCCTCGTCTTTGGCGCGGATGTAGAGAACTTCTACAGTGCTAACAACTATAGCGTATACAAGCCATCGGGTAAGGTTCTTGAAGTAATCGCTAACCTGAGAGATGGAGACTACATTTCGGGCAATATTAATGATGTTAGGCTTGGTAAGGTTCGCTACAGTTCAAGTCAAAGATTTCAACAGAAAGGAGAGGATGTCCCCGTGTTTGTAAGTCCGAAGGACTTTCTAGGCAAACGGACGGCTCTTTTTGGCATGACCAGAACCGGCAAGTCCAACACCGTAAAGAAGATCATTCAGGCCACGGTCGATATTAGCTCTAGAGCAAAATCGGGGCTTCTGGATGGCGAACAGCATCCTTCAGATAATCTTGATCCGTTTTCAGATGACGGCGCACCCCAGTATCCGGTTGGCCAAATAATATTTGATATGAACGGTGAGTACGCCAATGCCAACATGCAAGATGCAGGCACAGCCATTTTCGAACTCTATAAGCAGGACGTAATTAGATACAGCGTATTAGAGAAACCGGGTTTCAAAGTCATGAAGACCAACTTCTTTGTTGACGTCCTGGCCGGGTTCGAACTTATCAAGTCCTATATACAATACGATCAAGGAGACTATGTTAAGAGCTTCACCTCCATTGATCTAAACGAACCGGAAGATTTACAGGATATCTCAGCAATGACTCGGTATAAAAGGAAAGTAGCCGCGTATTTATGTTGTCTCCACCAGGCAGGGTTCAAGGCTCCCAAGGATTTCAAAGTCACATTCGCAAGTAACAAGGAACTAAAAACGGTGATTCCGGGGAACCCCGAAAATGGAGTAACACTGGACCAGGCGACAATCTGGTTCAACTCAATTTGGGATAATTATGAAGATTACTCCTTTTTTGCGGACTACAAGAAAGATAAAGGGCACGAGTGGGCTGATGAGGACCTGAAGGCAATACTTATAATGCTGTCCAGAAAGACTAGGTCCGGAGGTAGTGCTAGCGTAAACGGTTACAGGAAGCTACGAGGGATCATCGGCCTCCATACGCAGACGACCGATAAACCGTTTCAGTCCGACATCAAGGACTGCCTCAGGGCGGGCAAGATAGTTATCATAGATCTGTCCCAAGGTGAGCCGACCATTCAACAGCTCTATTCGGAGAGAATCTGTCAAGAAATCTTTCAGGACTCAATGAAGAGGTTTACATCCAACAAGCCTAATAACTTCATCCAGTTCATCGGGATATTTTTGGTGAGCATAGTCGCGGAACTCAGGCCATTCAGAATGTCCGTCTTCAGCTATTTTGGGCAGGTGCCCAACGATGGAAAGGACCTTTTGCACAGGCACACCACTATATTCAGCTAGCCTCCGGCAGGACTTGATACTGGGAGCATCCGCACCGGAAAGCCAGCGGCTAACGGTAGCATGGCTAACACCCAAATCAGCCGCTAGTTGACTCGGTAAGCGTTTACGGCGGCGCATTATTTCCTTTAGAAATGAAGCTATAGGGACTTCTTGTGTGCTCGTAGGCACATTCCACACAACCACGCCATCGTTTGTCAATTGACGAAAATTGTTCGCTGAGGGCAGCTTTCTCCAAGCTTGAAGAAAAAAGGGGAAATAAAGGTCAGACCTTGAAAGGCGCCAACTTCGGGCTTGACAAACAGGGAAAGTGATAGTATTATTGTTCGCATAGGGACAATTTATGTCCGCAAAGGTAATACAAGGAAGCGGTTAGAGCTCAAAAGTGATTGAGTTAGGGTATGTTTATTGTTTTAGAATGATCTCGAAGATAAGTCAAGCAACAGGGCTCAGAGACCCCGAGTATGGGTGTTCTTTGAGCCCTTTCAGTTTTCTTGAGGCAGGGTGCTCGGGAAATCATGGCGAAGTGTCCATACTTCTCCCGTCCAGTGTGGTGCCATGACTGTAATCTGGGTCAGCACCCTGCCCCAAGTGAGGTGAGTGATGACAGTGCTAGACAAGATTAAGGCCTTTTTCAAACGGCCAAAGCCAGAAGCTGAGACAAAGGTAGCCGAGAGTCCTGGAAAGAAGGTGGATGAAAGTAGCTCAAAGTAGAATAACGGGCCTGCCGGGGGAAACCAGAGTGCTGGGGTTTTTCTGATTACCATCAGCTTAATTCGAGTACCCACTCCTCCCGTATCCGGAGCCCTGGGGTTGATTGGGGCTTAGCGGCAGGGCCCACTAGAG
>Ga0307380_10004526_pt1 | contig 18748 bp, 24 predicted proteins | sample UN3MG_FD_202239 | JGI IMG/M metagenome (GOLD analysis project Ga0307380, IMG submission 202239) | Soil microbial communities from Risofladan, Vaasa, Finland - UN-3 | ecosystem: Environmental > Terrestrial > Soil > Coastal area > Acid sulfate soil | place: Finland: Risofladan, Vaasa | collected...
AAGAGAACCGGGAGGGTCGTATGATTGAACTAAAACCAACACCGCTGGCCACTGTATCCCCAGGCGTGCCCAAACTCCTCCAGGAGGGCTACTACGTACGGTTCACCGAGGCTTGGCCGGCAACCCATTCCGCCGTTCGGGGGAAGCTCTTCCAGATAGCCGAAACCAACCCAGTTCCTTACGATGTCTTTCACACCCTGCCCACTAACGACTATCGGGACGTGGACCTTTCCAACTCCGCGGGGGGAGAGAACCTTTATCCCACGAATGTAAACGAGCTTTACGAAGTGCTCCTGGGTTTCAAGCCCGGGAACTACCTGACACAGATCTTCATCCCCGCCGGTGAGGCCCTGTCTCGACTGGGAGAGGCCAGTATGAACCCCAGTCCAACCTCGGCCACCCTGCGTTACCTGGGTGCCCGGAAACCGGAAGACAGCCCCTATGATGACAAACGGATCTTCATGTACTTCGTCAAGGATCTGGAGCCTCTCATTCTAAGGCTCCTCGTTGACACCGGAATAGATTTCGAGAAGTGCGTACTGGGTTTCACGGTGAACAAGTGCCGGCTCTCGCATGTAGCCGCGCCAAATGATGAACAGATGAGAAAGGCAAAGGTGATCCGGTACTACTCCGAGCTCCGGTGGTAAACAGAGGACGGGGGAGTAGGAGAGAACAGGAGGGAACATGCCAAGTTTAACGCAGAGCATGGTAGCACCTGCATTGAATACTGTCTTCTCACTCGGGAGAGGGAATGCCAAGATTAAGCCAAGTCTAATCATGGTGAATAATGTCCTGGGGCTTCAGGACGCAATCATCACCGTTCTGGACACGTTTTTGCCTTCGGCCAGCCATGGTACACCGGCCCCAATTCCTTGGTTAATACCCCGCTTGGGAATAAACGTCTCCATGGCAGCTTGCGTATCGATGCGGGATGAACTGAAGGATGTGATGATCCTGGGAGTGCTATCACTCCTCATCGGGACAGCGGACGCCAACTGTATCGTAACAGTGGCCTGGGACTTCCAATAAGGGGGAAGACGATTATGGTCTACCCCGAACGCAGGCAGCCCTTTGAATCGCTGACCCAAATCGACGAGCGGATAGACTTTATCCACGGACAGGTCGCCCAGATTCAACTTGCCCTCGACAAGCTCCTGGAAAGAGAGGATATGGAGCCTATGGTAGCAATGACGAGGGATGTAAACATAAGAATGGCCCTGGCCCCCCTCACTGGGGATAGGACCTCGAAGCCCTCTCCCCTCACCGGCAGGATTGTTCAGCTCATCCCGCACTGGCCTGATGGCTGTAATGCTCTGGTAGACATTGCAGTAGGGCATGGGGACCAAATCTGGATTTACCCCAACGAGGTGGATACCTTTGCGGCTCTGAACGATGCCACTCCGGTGCTTGCTGTCAGTGAAGCTGTCAGCAAGAGTGAACAGCTCTGGATGATCGGGAGAAACGGGGACGCAGTGAATCCCCATGCCATAAGCTGCACTTTTGTGATTATGGGAGTTGAGTGATGGCAGTATTCACGGTACCAACCCGAGGCATAGGTAAGCCAGACTACTCCAGGGAGGTTTCTGCTGGCAGGGAAAGGGCTGGTATGCTCCTGGCTTATAACCAGCAATTCAAGGTATTTGTTGGGGGCTGGGGCATTGCCGACCCACTCTACCCCTTTTGTGTAGACAACCCCATCCCAATTGGGGGTAAATGGCACCTGACCGATTCCGACACCTTAGCCCCTACACCGGCAACCCTACCAAGGGGGTTCACCCTGACCATTATTTCCGTGGCCTTTTCCGCGACCGAGGACATGGAGCTATACGTCTTTACCGACAGTATTGTCTGTACCAATCTTGGGGTATCCACCGGTGGGCAAGCTATCTACGAAAACAAGATAAGGGAGTTTTCCACGATCTGGTATGACCCGACAGCACTCATCCCTCATACCTTGGACATAATTGCCTACAATCGCGGCGCCGGCCCTCTGCACGGTGGGGCAGCTCTGCTATGTATCCTCGAAGCAGTTGGTACTCCTCCCTTTCCCACGACTAAAGACTGCAGGTGCCCCTACTGTCAGCACATGCAAACCGTATCAGTAGAAACCACCCTGATAACCTGTGATGAGTGCGGTAAGGATTACATGGTGACCCGTTACTCGACGCTGAGGGGGCTCTAAATGTGGGAAACCATAGCGACTCGCGTACTACAGGCGGTGTTCGGCAGCGGCGCTGATATAAGCTCCGCAAACCCGCTGCCCGTGACTTCAGAGACATCCCTTGACAGTGGGGTGGCCACCGGGGGAACAGTTAACACACTTGACGACACTACCAAGGGCTGGCAGGTAAATATCTGGGAAGATGCCCTGGTCGAGATATTGGATATCTCCACCGGGATTGCCTACACCCGGGAAATCGACTCCAATACTGCTACTCAACTGAACTTCACCACTAACCCCCTTCCAGTAGCCCCTGTCGCTGGAGATACTTATACCATCAAGAGGTTAGTCAGTCCCCTGAACCCCCTGTCCAGGGCAAACCTGTTCAATGTCGTGGGGTATCTCACTCCCAACGATATTCTCGCTGCCGCGCTGGCTCCGTTGAACTCCCCCTGCACCTTCAGGGTTGAAGCTGCTTTCAGTGCCGGCGGGATACTGAGTGCGACTATCACTCAGGGCGGTGTTACGGTAGTGACCCAATTCAACGGTGGGGTAGCTCTAAACATCAATTCATCGTACCGGTTCAACCTGATGGTTACTGCAGGAGATACCATTAACTTCCGGTACAGCGTCAACTCCAATATCCTGTCCTTCAAGGTACAGGAAATAATAGCTGCGGCTGAATAAGGAGTCTAACCATGGTAATGGCAACCAAGACTCCCCAGGGAGCCCGGCTTAACCCGCAGAACACCCTCGAGCTCAGCCAGGGGATGTCGATCCAGACAGCTCTCAATACTGCTGATGCTCATGGCGGCTTTTGGGTAATCCTACTCTATCCAAGTACAACCTATAATGAGGGGGACTTAACCACTACTGGGGGAGCACTGATAACTATCCGAGGGATGGATGAACATGTAATGATTGCTCCTGCCATTGCTCCTGCTGTGGCGGTTATCAACATTACCGAAACCTTGTACCTCGAGAATATCACCATCATTGCTCCGGATGCTACGAGACCGGCTGTGCTGGTGAATACCGCTGCCGGGGCCCCTACTATAACCGACTGCAACATCATAGGAGTTGGTGCAGGGTATAGTCTTCAGATGACCCAGGGTTCGGTAGATGTCCACCGTGGAAGTTTCTCGGGGGACGTTCATCTCAGTACCTTACGGTGTCTCATGGACTGTTACTTTACAACATTCCTGGGAGACCTGACTACTGCTGCTGAAGCCCTCGACCATGACATTGACCTGATGTCCTGCGAGTTTACCGGAGGCAACATCACGTCACTTGCCACTGGCGCTACTGTTATAGCCATCGAGGGCGGGAGCGACATAGACGCAATCACCAATTCGGGCACTGGACTATTTACCATTACCGGTAGCTATGTCGATTCGGTAAGCTGCCTCAATGCCGGGGGTGAGATACGAGTCAGGGGCGGAACCCTCAATTCCATTACCCGAGCAGTAGGCGCGGTGGTCTGGTGGCAGGATGACAATACACTGAAGGTCATTCCCTCCGGCACGACGACCGATACCGTCATTCAGTGGGCCATCGCTGCTGCCACTGCCGGCGACGTTGTCCTGATTCACCCAGGGACATATGCCGAGCCAATTGCCTGTAAGGCCGGCGTCGACCTGAAGGGCGTGGGGCCGGCCAGCGGTGTCATCATCACTCAGGTTAATGCGGACATCATCACCCTGGCAACTAATGTCCACCTCGACAACCTTACTATCAGGCTCGGAACACCAGACGCCGAGAGACACCTGATTGAGGACAATGCGGTCGCCTGCACTGCTAGAATGTCTAATCTCATCCTGGAGATAACCGCCCCGACCAACATAGCGAATCTCATGGTCTTCTACTTCACCGGGGCAGGCGATTACACCATCGAGCGGTGCTCCTTCAGCATCACCTACACAGGTAACGCGGTTGGCCACGGGGTACATACTTCGACCAACGCTGCCACCCTGCACCTGGTCGACAACGACTTTACTTACCTGGTCAACAACGCTGCCATCCACATCTTCTGCTCGGTTGCCAGCACGATAACCGGCAGCGGCAACACCTGGGCAGGGACCGCCATCATGTTCGAGACCTCGAACGGCACCATCACCCTCGACCACGATGCCTTGACCTGCACGGCGGGCTGGACGGTAACGGGTACCACCATAGTCCTGAGGCACTGTCCTATCGAGGCCCCGGTAGTTGCCGGCAACCTCGCCACTGTCCGGATGAAGAATTGCTCCTACCGGGCAATCCAGAGGACCGGTACCGGCAACATCGTCGATGAGTCTCCGGACCTCAAGGACGCCCCCTGGCACGTCCAGAGATGGAGCTGGATGGCTACTCTGGCTCAGAGCCAGGTATCCGTGAGAGGTACACCAGTAGATGCCGGTACGGGCCAGGTACTGCTCCAGGTGGTTGACTCTGTGGTCGATGTAGAGGCCGTTGAATCAGGCACTGAAGCCGCGGGGGCTCTCTCCAATAAGCTAACTCCGGCGAGGACACCGAGGTTCATTACCCAGATTGTGGTCGACAGCTTCGATGCTGAGGTTACCATGTTCTTCGGGCTGAGGGAGACATTAGGTGATGCGGTACCGGCGGCTACCGAGGACCACGCAGGATTCATCTGGGACGGTACCAACTTCAAGTCATCGAGTGACGACGGGGTCGGCATCCAGGAGAATAACCTCGCTGAACCGAGTACGGATACCCTGCACCAGCTCGAAGTCATTGTCTTTGGCGGAGTAACTACCGTGGGATGGGTTGAGTTCTATGTCGATGGGCTGCTGGTTCAGACACATGTCACCAGGATACCCGTCAATGACCTCGACTGGCAGCACCTGCTACCTACAGCCGGAGGTGGCCTCGGTGACGCGATAGATGTCACCGTGAGGGGTGGGGGAGTTCAGCAGTGTCCGGTGTAAGATATCATGGGACAGGAAAACACAGCTCCCAGGAAGATAAACGGGGTTGAAGGTGTCGCAGGGCAGGTAATGGTAAGCGGCGGTCCCGGGACGCTTGAGAGGTGGGAAGTCGCCAAAAAGTCCTCTAGGCTACCCATGGAGAACTTTAGGCAAGGAGTCGCTGCACCCACCGCTGCTAAGCGCGCTGGGGTAGCTGGCTACCTTTTTACCGCCGATGCCGAGATACTTTATGTCCAGTTCTGTGTGCCTACTGACTGGGATGCTGCCAGCGATATAACACTGGTTGTTCATTGTATTCTTAATGCCGCCGAGACGGCAAACGACAAGATAGACTGGGAGACATCAATCGTCAGCCTTGCCGATCATGAGGATGTGGACACCGCTGGGACGCAGACGCCAGGAGTAGAACATGATATTGGGGCAGTAGTAGGGGCTGGCTCTTTCCACAAGGTGCCGATAGTGCTTGATTATAATGATGGCACCTGCCCCATCGCTTTGGGAGATAACATCTCAATAACCCTGAGCAGGACGGCCAATGTTGGTGCGGCTGGCTATGTGGCAGGGGTGATAGTGATAGATATTTGCATCGAATATCAGAGCAACAAATTAGGGGAGGCTGTTTAATGGGGCAAGAAAATACAGTTCCCAGGAAGATAAACGGGGTCGAGGGAACACTTGGTCAGATAATGCAATCCCAGGGGCCTGGTGTTGTAGAACAGTGGACCAACCCCTCTGACATCGGTGTTGACTACGGCCTGTCGTTCATCGGTACCGTCACCGGTATCGCCGGCGCTCCTAAGTTCCAGTGCTCGGGTCTTATTGGCTTTGGCGAAGAGTTCTTCAAAAGCTACTGGGCCTACGTGGTCTGGGATGCCGACGGAGCTGGAGCTCAACCCCAGGGCCAGATGCTCGAATGTACTGGATATGCTACCGCTACTGGTGACTTTACTGTCGCAGCTTTTGCCCCGAACGCCATAGCCGTTGGGGATAAGGTTTTGTTCCTGCACCCCAGTATTGCGGCGACAAGACGAATGCTTGATTCCCTCGACTTCTGGAGTGACCCTCAGGAGGAAATCCAGGTGCCGGCAGTGGCAGGTACTCTGGTATTCACACCTACAGTTACCGTAGCAGACCTACCTGTTGGAGCTACCGTAGTCAGGGCTTTCGCCATGTTCAAGTTCCGGATGGTGGAGAACACCGCCGATGCCCCCAACGCACTGGACGGTCCAACGGTGGCAGCTACAAGCCAGGTGATTCAGGTTAAGGAGACAGCCGGCGGAGCATACGTTGACGCCATCAATTTCGCCGATAACCAGTTTTCCCTGGTTAATTTAACCAGGGAGGGAGGCGATGCATATATCGGCTCCCCAGATATTGCTGGTGAGGTTGATGGCAATGACAGCTACACCTTCCAGTGGCTGTTGAGGAAATGTGACGCGGACTTCATCAACTTCAATGACTGCCAGGTCGGGCTGAGAATATGGTATTCGGTGTAGAAGTAGAGGCATTTAATGGCTGACATTACTCTTGATCTTGCTGCCCATTACACTTCTGACCTAATCAATAACAGAGGTGGACCATTTTGGACTACACCTCTAATTGGCTATGCAATCCATGTAGATAATGCTAGTTTTGATTTGGTCTATAACAAGACTATCGATGGCGGGGCAACCTGGGCAGGTAACAATGTCTTAGTAGCTGGCACAGTGTTTCAATTCGACTCCTGGGCTGACTGGCAGACAGAAGGTGATGCTGGGACAGTCATACACATTGCCTGCTTTGATGGTGACTCTGAAAATGTTCTCTATGTATACCTGGACACCTCTGATGACTCAGAAGGTACTGACCCGATAGCGGCATGCCTTGGAACTGGTGCATTCATCCCTATGCCTGATAGGGACTACCACGATATTTCAATAACGAAGGCTAGGGGAGGCAATATAGCAGTTGCCTTCAGATATGCGGATGATTTAGATGCATACTTCTATGGGTTCTATACATCTCCAGACGGGGACGCATGGACAAGTAGAACAGACCCTTGGGAGGCATACGATAACTTCCTTCTATTATTCCCAGGTAATGAAGCTGACAACCAAGATGTATGGGCGACTTTCTGGGATAGGCTTGCTGCTGCTGACGAAATATCACTAAAGACCTTTGACAACTCTCTTGATGTTTGGTCAGCAGGAACCCTTATTTCTGCTAATATGACTGCCAATTATGAGTATCTGCAAATGGATGGCACCATCCGTCTGAGTGATGGACATTTAATCTTTGCTGCATGGAACCTTTTCAACAGTGCTGCTGCCGACCTGATGACTTGGGATATAAATGGCGAAGGAAGCATTGTTGCAAAGACCAATGTTCTTACTGATAGTGCTGATAGCTATCTGGTATCAGTGTTTGTTAACCAAGCCAATGATGATATCTATGTTGCCTATACAAAAGGTACAAGCATAGGATCTCTAGTAACTGTCTTCTACCAGAAGTCAGTGAATGGTGGGGCCAACTGGGATGGTCAAGTGGCCATGCAGGCCAATGCGGAAGATGATGAGAGATGGATTAGTGCTGGTGCTATCAAAGTTGCTTGGGGCGGTAAGTTCCAGCCTGTCTGGTACAATGATGACCTGCACGACATATTCACCAACTCTGATAACGGCATTACAATAGATGGACCACCGCCACCGCCTCCAACAATAATACCATCTACCAACATGGGGTCCAAGATGGTGGCCGCGGGGCTGATATGAGGGCTCACAATAGTATCTATGTGGCAATGTGATTGCCAAGGTAGACGGTGACGCTACATATAACTTAGAGTGGACAGCGTCACTCGTAGACGTGGCAAACCTGACCTTCCATGATGTACAGGTCGGACTGAGGATATGGTACTCGGTGTAAGGTGCAGTCAATAGCGAGACTGAGGATTAGCTGATGGTAGAGAAGAAAGTACTAGACAAGGTTGTCTGGGACAAGTGGTCAAAGAGCAAAAGGGCGGAACTTAAACCTACAGTTAATGGCTGGAGTCAAGCTGTTATGCCCTGGAAGGGTGAGTTCAAACAAGACACTTCAAGTGACCAGCCCTTTGTGTATCGAGCTGAAGGTAAGTTTATCTCATTCAAGCCTGCCGGTCTCTGGTGGGCTACTCCCCAAGGACCATCTACGATTAAACAAGGGGTCAACTCCTCAATGGGCAATGTGGTTGAGGGCAAGGCTAGGTATGCCAATGCCCTTGGTACCGGTATCAGTATTGAAGCATCTGTAAGCCGAGACAGATGGCGGAAAGAAGTTGTCATTGATTCTCTGGTAGCTTTGGGCACAATCCCTGTTGGTGCAGAGTTCCTGGAGATTGGTTTTGAGATTGAAACCGACTTTGACATTCCTGAGTGGGACGGCAAGTCTGAATACCAGTTTAATACTGCGATTGAACTGACCGAACTTACAAGAATAGAGTCTATTAAGACTTGGGACAGCCATGTTATTCCTGAACCCAAAGAGGGTGAGGAACGTGAAGAACATTTCCTAAGATGTGCTGGTTTCATCAGGGTAGTAGATGGCAAAACCTACCTGGTAAAGAGGATACCAGTAGACTACTTACAGAATGCAGTCTATCCCGTTATTACAGACACTGTGATTAGTTATGGTGCTGAGTATGAGTTCAATGCAGTCACTACCGACTACATCTCCTGTGCCGCTCTGGACTCCACTCACTTTGTAGTGGGATATCGGGATGCTGGGGGTGGTAATTTTGGTCACGCAAAGATAGGAGTAGTTACAGGAAATGCTATCGCTTACGGTGCTGAGTATGAGTTCAATGCAGCCACTACCAACTACATCTCCTGTGCCGCTCTGGATGCTACTCACTTTGTAGTGGGATATCGGGATGATGGTGGTGATACTTTTGGTCACGCTAAGATAGGAGTGGTTTCTTCAGGAGATGAGATTGCCTACGGTGCTGAGTATGAGTTCAATGCAGCCGCTACCACCAACATCTCCTGTGCCGCTCTGGACTCCACCAATTTCGTGGTGGGATATCAGGATGCTGGTGGTGATACTTTTGGTCACGCTAAGATAGGAGTAGTTACAGGAAATGCTATTGCCTATGGTGCTGAGTATGAGTTCAATGCAGCCGCTACCAGCTACATCTCCTGTGCCGCCCTGGATGCTACTCACTTTGTAGTGGGATATCAGGATGCTGGTGGTGATGGTCGTGGTCACTCTAAGATAGGAGTGGTTTCTTCAGGAGATGAGATTGCCTACGGTGCTGGGTATGAGTTCAATGCAGTTCTACCCAACTACGTCTCCTGTGCCGCCCTGGATGCTACTCACTTTGTAGTGGGATATCAGGATGCTGGTGGTGATGGTTATGGTATAGCAATGATAGGAGTAGTTACAGGAAATGCTATCGCTTACGGTGCTGAGTATGAGTTCAATGCAACCTTTACCTTCTACGTCTCCTGTGCCGCCCTGGACTCCACCAATTTCGTGGTGGGATATCAGGATACTGGGGGTGCTGGTTATGGTATAGCGATGATAGGCACCTTATCGGAACCAGCCGGCCTGGAAAACAAATCAGCCAACATGGGGTCCAAGATGGTGGCCGCGGGGCTGATCTGAGGGGCGCACAATAGTATTTATGACTGGAGGGTGCTATGCCAATAGCCTTCAAGCTGGAGGACTGGTTGCCCCAGGAACCGAGTCAGGGGCCTCCTCTGCCTGAGTTCCTGGGCATCTTCTGGCCATGGTACAAACCTCCGGCAGCCGAGTTCACGGTCAGTAACTTGATGATTTCACCCGCCGAGGTCAATCTAGGTCAGGTTGTAACAATATCCTGCACGGTAACCAACATCGGTACCGAGGCCGGCAGCTATAAAGTAGAATTGAGAGGTGATTTCATGGCAGATCAAGAAGTGGAACTAGCTCCTGGCAAATCGAAAATAGCATCCTTCGAGGTAATTCCGACAGTGGCCAAGTCCCACAGTGTATCGGTGGACGGGCTGGCTGGAACATTCGAGGGAAAGGCACCGGAAGAACCCAGTAATGGCATCGAAATCTACTGGCACGATGCTTTAGGCAACCCGCTACCCAGGAATTCACCGGTTACGATTGAGGAAGGTCAGACGGCCTTCTTTGATGTGTTCATCACCAACGCGTCTACGAAAGGGGGAGAGCCCTGGCCAGTTACCTTTGATATCTTGATTGGTGCCTCATATGGTCCACCAAACTATTACCCTATGGGGACGCCCATCATGCTCCCTGGAGAGATGTTTCAAGGTGGGGAGCGGAGGGGCCCTTTCAGTGGGTCAGTCACACCTATCCTGGGCAGCGCTGACTGGGATGGCTCGCTGACGGTCACCGTGAAGGTGGGGACAATCAGCGTCGCGTCCGCAGTAGACCCAATCGCCATCGTCTTCGTGCCCATCATCTATGGCGCCGTTATTGAATTTTAGTAGAAAGATGAGCGATGTATTACTGCCCGATGTGTGGAGCAGGCCCGTTCTGGACGGTGGATGCGCTCATGGCGCACGGTGCCGTGTGTCCTGTCCTTCATCCGCCTGAGCCGCCACCGCCTGAGCCGCCACCGCCTGAGCCGCCACCGCCTGAGCCGCCACCGCCTGAGCCGCCACCTATCGTGCCCTGTACCATCGCCATAGGCGCCCCTGCTAGTGCTGCACAGGGCGAGACGGTCAGTGTCTCAGCCGTAGTACGCAACATCTCAGCGTACAACTTCTCCTACAGGACCGAGATACTTGCCGGCACGGTCCGCATCTTCATCACCAGCGAGGTTATTACCAGCGGCTCATCGAAGACGTATAGCGCGTCTTTCACCATGCCCGGGGTGAATGTCACTATCCTCGTCTGGGTAGAGAGGTGGGCTTCTACCTACTGGGCCTATGATAGTTCGGCCAGTAAAGTGGTGGCCTTTTTGCCACCGGAGCCATACACCAAACAGGTCCCGGTTACAGTGCAGAACCTCAGCTACAAGGGAGGGGTATCGACCTCCGCCATACTGGAGGTAACTGTGGGTGCCAGGCTCCGTGGCATTGAAAGGATCGGACCCTTTGTTTCCAGTATGACCTTTGGCCCTGGAGAGACAAAGCCACTTCGATTCGACATCGCCATAGAAAGTGCAGATGTAGGGAATCTAATGACACTGGATGCCCTGGTTGCCCGGCCGGACGGCGGGATAATCGCATCCAAGACGAAACTTGAGGTGGTATGATTACCATGACCACAGGGACCGCAATTCAATGCAGCAGGGAGGCCCAGAGCCATGCAGGAGCGCTACGTAAGGTAGATGGCCAGTGGGTCTGCCAGCAATGCTGGGCTGAGGAGCAGGGCATCGAGGTCAAGAAGTCGCCCGGCAGGTCGGTCCTCTGCCCCAGGTGTGGTGAGGTCTTGATGACCAGGTACCGGGGTGGTAAGATTAGCATCAGTTCAATGAGCATGAAGGGTGGTAAGGCCACCCTTACCTGTAAATGTGGTTACGAGAAGACCATCCGGAACCCCTTTGGCGGGACCCGCGACCGGAACGAGGCCGCCCGGCAGAGGTTACAATCCGAGGCTCGGCGGAAGAAGCAAGAAACACTGCGGAAAACGAAGGAGTAAGAGGTTGAAGAAGGAACTTAAAGTAGCAGGACACTGTATGGGGCAAGCACTCCGCCATCCCCGCACCCCGATTGTCCTCGACAACCCCGGGGTCACAGTATCGCCGATCCCCTGGTGGGGAAGCCTCGCGGTCATCATCGTGGGGATTGCGTCGTGGGTGCTAGGGGTACAGTGGTCGATTACCGGCCTTGACGAGGCCGGCCACGCTCTAGTTTACCTGCCGCTCAGCAACCTCTTCGGATTGGCATCTCGTGTGGGCAAGATGTGATGGTTAGTCCCTCTCCCAGGGTTCCGGACGAAGGCTCCCAGGTAATAAAATGAACAAGTGGTGGTGGGCCATGCCAGTGCTACCAGCGCTCGGATTAGCTGCTTACCTAGGGTACTCTTCATATGTGGCTAATGCCCTGATGGATATACCGAGGCTCCCGGTCAACGGGTCTCCGGGCGATGTAGGTCTGGACTACGAAGATATTTCGTTCCTGAGCAGGGATGACAACATTGAGTTGAGGGGATGGTACGTGGGAGGTGGTGAACCCTGCGTCATCATCGTCAACGGTGGCCACCAGACCAGGAATGATGAGGTCACAGGAACACTCCAGCTAACACGAGACCTGGTGGGCCAGGGCTTCAGCGTACTGCTGTTTGACTTCAGAGGAAGGGGAGAATCCGGGGGCACAGGCAAGACCTTGACCCACAATGACAGGGACATCGGGGGAGCTATTGACTACCTCAGAGGTAGAGGTTGCTCTAAGGTGTACGCTATCGGGTTTTCCTCCGGGGGAGCGGCCCTGTCAATGTTCACCGATAACCTTGCGGGTTTAGTCCTTGACAGCTGCTTTGCCGACGTTCATGAACTGTTCCTGAGACAGGGAGTTGCCAAAGGATACCCTGAACTTTTTGTCAGGGCTATATCACCGGGGGTTTTCAACATGGCGAGGCTTTTACACGGCTATAATGCCATGAGCCCAAAGGATAGGATTAGAGATGTAAACTGTCCCATTCTCTTCATACATGGTGGGGACGATGAAGACATCCCGCCCAGCAACAGCCAAGAGCTCTACGATGCCAGAGGAAACCCCCAAGACAGTCTCTGGATAGTGCCCAACGCTGGCCACACATACTCGTACAAGTCTGACCCTGCGGGATATATGAGCAGGGTCGAGGAATTTACCGCCCGGTAAGGAAGTCAGCGAAGTGCGCCATCATCCGGAGCTGCCGGTCGTCAAGGTGCCTCACTTTGTCAATCAGCCTGGCTCGCAGAAACACGCTCCCCGGTGCCGCCCAGGGTGCCTCCAGTTGGTTCCTGGCATTGACACACTCGTAGTAGACGGCTTCCTGGTACGCCCTGGCCGCCCTGTACCGCTTCGCCCAAAAACTCCGGGAGTTCGGCGAGCACTCTGCCGGGGGCACCTGGTCGACCTCGATCCTAAATTTAGACCTCGCCTCCGATGACGGCAATCTCGTCCGAGAAGAGACCGGGGTCCAGATTCTCAAAGGTCAGATTTTTCGAAGTGGCCAGGTCTATCTCCTCACCCTCAACCGGCTCCAGTTCGCTCTCGTGCACCAGCTCCCCCACCAGGATGGTGTCGCCACCCGGCGCCACACAGAGCACATGGCCATAGTACACCCTGCCCTCAGTAGGCAGCAGCTCAACGCCATTCCGCCAGCTGAAAATCTTGCATGCCGGCACGTCCGCTTCCCAGCCTTCTTCCCAGAGCTCGGTGTTCTTCGCCTCAACCAGGTAGAAGGGGTTCGCGGTTCCGTACTTGTCCCGGAAGTAGTCCGAGTTGCCCCGGATTCTGAAGAGCCCCTTGTTTGGGGCCTTGATCAATTCCACCAGCTCAGCTACGTTTCTCTTCATCGCAGGTCCTCTCCGCTCAACAGCTCATCCAAACTAGCTCTGGGGTGTTCACAGGCGAAAGCATGTAGTACTTTCCAATGGGGCCAGCGGGGATTTCGCGATTTCATAGAGATATTCCTCCGGAAAGCCCAGAAGAAATGATTGGGCTGATTCTCATTCCGAATCAAACAAGCAAAACTCTCAAACGACCCCTTTATGAACAACCGATTAGTGAGTCTCTGACTTACTTTTTCTATGCGCTGCAGGAAATCTAGGTGAAGGCGACCACGCTCACTGAACAGCTGAGGGTCTACCGCTGACATGAGCCAAATACAATCATCCGGGTAGTATACGATATCACAGCCCCTGAAGTGATATACGGTCTCAAGATGGCCTTCACCAAGAAGTATCGCGTCACGGAACTCATCTCGACCGTCTTCATGGAAGTCCCTTCCATCACACTCGACAGCGACCCGTTTACCCCCGAGCGAAAGCACGAAGTCTATGCGGAAGCCCCCATGTGTAGTGGACACCTCCACTTGTTTCTGAACATGTACATCAGGTCGAAGGTGCTTAAAGCAACAGCTAGCAAAGTCCGCCTCGATGGGGCTCTCATATGGAGGCTCAGGCCGTTCCTGATACCTAGTTACTGGCTCTTCACTCATCTGCGAGATTATCCTACTGATGTGCTCCAATCTCCCCATGTATAACACCTTTTCCTCTAGGATATCCTCTTCATCTTCCTGTAGCTCGAGCCACTGAGCTCAGTGATTTCTCCGCCGGTCATCCCGTAGAGACGGTCCACAGTGTCCACTCCCATCAGTTCCTCCAGAGAGTCCTCACCTGTCAGAGGCCGGCGGGAATTGATCACGATAGGGAGTCCTGCCTTCACTCGGGCATCGATGATGTACCAGTACATTTCCTGGGTAAACCGGTAGGATCTGGGCTGCTCCTTACCGACATCATCGAGCATCAGAACGTTGACTCGCGCGAACTGCCTATAGACGTCAACCTCCCGCTCATGGTATTGGCCCTCAGGGAGGACGTCGAAGGTAGCGCGGATGCGCCTTACTAGCTCGGGACCACTGACGAATCTGACCGGGCAACGAGCTCGGTCCGGGTCTCCATCCCATTCATCAATGACCTGGCCGGCTATGCAACTCATCAATACCGTCTTCCCGACTCCCGGAGTAGCCGAGTACAGTAGCAGTGAACGGGAAGCGCGGGGGTCTTCTATCATAAAGGACCGAGCCCACTTCCGGCAGACACTCTGTGGCCTGGCCTGATACCCACTGTCGAGGTCCTTGAATCGGGTATCCCGGAACACCGGCGGGATGCCACAAGTGTCCAGCCAGGACTTGCGGAGGGCTAGCACCTTGAGGCGGCGCTCCTTCTCCGTGGCGTCCTTTTCTGCGGCTTCGCTCTTCTCTTGGCATTCTGGACACTCACTGGCGCGGATCTCCCGCGGCGGCTCCACAAAATAGAAGGTGGTCACCTCGCCTTGGAAGCTCTTTCCACAAGTTCGACAGACACAGACGTCAATCTCAGTCTTCTGTCTCGTCTCCGGGGTTGACGGTCCAACCAGCTGCCTCAGCCTCTTCCCGAGTATATGGCCGAGGGGCTCCAGGTTCTCCTTTTTCTCGCGGGGATTTCCCATAAGTCTTTCCTCCTCTACCTTCGGTCTGCCATGTCTCCAGGATTTTCTCAATGTACGCCCACTTCCGAACGTTCTGCCGGCAGGCCTCCGTGAATGCGTCATCTATCCACTCGACAGGCCCACGGAACCGGGCGGTAAACTCTCTGAACTGGTCCGCAATTTTCGGCGTAAGCACGCCGATATTCTCCTCATAAAGGGTCGCTAATCGCCCCAAAACATCCGGCTCGTCACGGATTTCGCGTGACATTTCTTGAGCCGAATCGGGGCTTGCTCGGACCTTGCTCGGACCTTGCCTGGGGGGTTCCCTACCGTTCATGTCACGGATTTCGCGTGACCTCAGGCTTGATTTCGTAAATCTGTCACGCAATGTCACGTCCGTGACCTCTACCTCTGCCTCTGTCTCTCCCTCTCCCTCTGTATTCTTTAGAGAGGGGTCTGGGGAGAGACCTTTCTGGCTGTCACGGATTTCGCGTGACAAGCGGGCACGGTGCGCCCTCTGTCGTTCTGCGGCGGCAGCTGCGTCATCCGAGGCGCGTTTGGCTTGGCGCCCTATGAACTTGGTGATCACGAGAACTGCCCCGTCCCAGTGTAGGCTACCGGCGTCGGTCATTTTTTGGATCATCCGCTTGAGGATTTTACCCTCCTGTTCCTTGAGATGAAGGCAGTCAGCGATCTCCCCCAGATTGAGGGGCCGCCCATTACTGGTGGCAATGCGGCCATCCTGGGCCTGTTCCTGGGCCAAGGAGACCAGCCTCCACCAGGCCGCCTGCTCGGCCAAGGTGAGGCTGAGCATCTTGGGGTCGTGAATCCACTCGGTCCACATCTTCAGCCAAGGTTTCGGTCTAGCCACTTGGAGCTCCTTGTCACGGATTTCGCGTGACGCGTTCACGTTTAACCTCGCTGTCCTCTGGGTGGCGTCGACAGAGTTTTGACAAGCAGACCATCCTTGTAGACCTTGGTCACTACGGGGTCAACACAAATCTGTTCACCTGTGAAGGCCCCCGGCTCCGGATGACAGCGCCCACAGACCCAGCCGCCGTCCTCACGCTGCCACCAGGTGTTATGCCCCAGGGGACAGGGGTCCGTCGGTTTACTTTGTCGTCTTTCAAGCTTTTACCTCTTTAATCGTGAGCCAGGCCTCCCAGGGCTTGCCGCCAGCAGCCGCGCTTAAAGCAAACTTGCCTGGTTTTGGGTGGCTTTCTCCTGGAGTTCCTTGACGAATTGCTCAGCTTGCTGCCTATTTAGCCTGGCAATAACGTCCTCAAGAGTGCCTTCCGGGCTTACCTTATATTCGCTTACTAGCCAGGTCTTGGCTGTTTCGCTTGTCCACTTGATATCCTTGAGAGTTTCTTCCAGCCAGGTCGGGTCGATGGGCCCAGCCTTTGCCACGACCTTGGTCTGCTTGGCAGGAGTGGCCGTACCCACTTTTCCGCCCGTTGCCTCACCGGCTTTCTCAGTAAGTTCTGGAGGCTCTTCGATGACAATGTGATATTCAGCCTCGATAATATTCTGGATATCACGCACATCACCGGCACGTTCCATCCACTCCGCGGTCATCTCCTTCATCCTGGCCTTGGCCTCGGGGAATACCTCACGAACCCACCTTTTTATGGCGCGGACTCTGGCCTGGTTGCCGGGGAGATTCTTGGCGACTACGCCCTGCTCACTCTGCTTGTACCAACCGTAGGCGATGGTATCCTCCTGGTCCTTGCGGTGCCCGACGGCGACCCAGACGTAGGCTTCGGGGTCGTTGCAGAGGTCACCCTTTATCTCCCTGACAATCTCCTTGACACCGGTATAGGTTTTCTCCTTGTAGGCATCCTGCGTTTGGAGGTACTCCTCAAGGCGCATGGTCCTCGGTGGCCCCGCCCAGGCTTCGGGGCAGGCCCGAGCTGCCAGCGACAGCCAGCCGTCCTCACTGATGATTGGCTGGACAACCCTGTGCTCGTTACCCTCCTTGTCTTTTGTCTTGAATGTCGCTGGGAATATCTCCCCCAGCAGGGGATCGAGATCTAAACGCACACAATCCCACAGGAATAGGGCCGCCGATGGCTGGTCCATATCCGCCCTGGGGAACCGGGTCTGGATCATGGCGAGGGCTGCTCCAATGGACTGTCCCCCGGGCAGTATCATCCTGCGCTCGATATTGTCGCGAATTGCAGGGTGAAGCTCGGTGCCACGCCTGAATTCTTGCGTGTAAGTGGTCCGCTCAATAAAGCCGTGGTGCTCACGATTCAGGCACCCGATCTCAAGGGTACCCTTCTCAGGATTGGTGTGTATCTGGAGTTCGGCGCCGCATTCTGCACAGAGGTTGCGCTTGGCGATGTCCCTCATTTCATCCCACTGTTCCTGGGTTACCTCTTCTCGTTTTACGTCGTAGGTCATTGTGGGTCTCCTTCTCCCTTGCTGGGGCGTTTTTCTATCATGGCTTCTCACAGCGGGTAGAGTCTCCGGAAGCCGGTCATGCCCTTATTCCTCCGGTCCAACTTATCGCCCATCGGTACCAGGCCCTCATCTTCCTGCTCGAGGGATTCCTGGGTGAGCTCCGGTGCCGCTTCAACCTCCTGCTGGATAGGGTGACCGTCGAACCAGCGAGCCTTCTGGTCGGGGGTCATCTTTTCCCAGTCGTCCGGTTTTTTCGATTCCCTCTGTTCTGTCATTTCTCCTCCCGGTCCGACAGGGCACCTTGCCAGCCTTCTCCCGTGCTGACACTGGATACCTGGCTCTCCCCCCCCTGCGGTGTCGGTGCTATCACGAGCTTGACCTGGTTATTCAGGAGTCGGGCGATCTCCACCGGCCGGCCACGGCCTGACCAGATTCTGTTTAGGACCTCTTTCTCCTCTGGCGTCTCCGACTCCAGGACGACACCCCGGTATTCTGTCTTTTTGGCTTCAAGACTTGCTTTCATTCCTTTTCACCTTCAAGGTTTTCCAGTTCGTCGAGTGGTACCCGGATAAGAGCCTCACCCTCGTTCCTGATGGCATACTTGGGAGGCCGCTCTTCATTGGTACAGCGGCCGCAGAGTGAGGCGGATGCTCGGCCGCCAGACCCTTCCAGGATGTTGCCCCAACTGGGGTATTCCCAGGTTGCCAGTTTATCCACGAGGACGACCGAGGCATCCGGGTCATCCCCTTTGATAATCTCATTGCAGGCGCAGCATGGCCAGCCGGCAAGTAAGGCGTCCCCCTCCTCCGGCGTCTCCGACTTCAGGACGACACCCCGGGTGAATTTCACGACCAGGGCCGGCGGCATAAGCTCGTGCTCGACGCCATCAAGGTACTCACTGACTATCTTGATTCCCTCTGGGTGGGGATAGATGCGGGCTATGACGACACAACCGTCAGAGACCTCCATCATCTCCTGGCCGGCGTCGTCAATGGCTTTCTGAAGTTCCATATCAGTGCCTCCTCAGGCCTTCTCACCTCTGCTCTTCAGTCAGTGGCCTGCCGCCGACGTCCAGCAGGGACTTAGGGTTCCGCTGCGTCAGGACACCCAGCCGGTCGCCATCCCCAGCTGCTAGAATAATGCCTTTCATCGCTCTCCTTCATCGG
>Ga0307380_10004527_pt1 | contig 18744 bp, 15 predicted proteins | sample UN3MG_FD_202239 | JGI IMG/M metagenome (GOLD analysis project Ga0307380, IMG submission 202239) | Soil microbial communities from Risofladan, Vaasa, Finland - UN-3 | ecosystem: Environmental > Terrestrial > Soil > Coastal area > Acid sulfate soil | place: Finland: Risofladan, Vaasa | collected...
TCATTGATGATCTCGGCTATACGATTACACTCACAGAGAAGCCTGAGCGAATCATTTCGTTAGCGCCCTCCAATACCGAGATCCTGTTTGCTCTGGGGTTAGAAGACAACGTTATCGGCGTGACCGAGTATTGTAATTATCCGCCAGAAACAGAGGATAAGGATAAGATCGGCAGTTACACCACGCCTAATATCGAAAAGATCGTCAACCTCAACCCAGACCTTGTCTTAGCGGCCTATGGTAATCCAACAGGAACAGTTGAAGCGTTGAAAAGGTTTAATCTTACCGTTGTGGGCTTAAACGCGAGGAATTTAGATGAGATCCTTTATGATCTGAGACTGGTGGGGGAACTAACCGGAACATCTGCGAATGCCTCGGTCTTAGTCGCGGATATGGTGCAACGGATCGAAGTAACCGATGAGCGGATGAGCAACTTGAAGGATGAAGAAAGGCCTACGGTCCTCCATATAATCTGGCACGATCCCATCTGGGTAGCAGGTAAGGGAACATTTGAGGATGAGTTGATAAAACGGAGTGGCGGTGTGAATATCGCCCCGGTTGAAGGATACAGGGCTCTCTCTTTGGAGAAACTGATAGACCTGAATCCAGACGTTATCATTACGCCGTCAGGGAGTGGCATGGGCTGTACGCTGACAAACTTTTGCTATGAATATATGATGAGTGAGACACGATTAAGGGGTATTGAAGCGGTTAAAAATGATAGGGTAGAGGTAATAGATGCGGATGTCGTTTGCCGTGCAGGTCCGAGGATAGTGGAAGCCTTGGAAGAAATGGCTAAGATGATACATCCAGAACTATATTGTTAAAAACGGAACGGGTGGATTTTATGACAAAAACAGCGTATTTCAGGAAGTTTATCCACTGGAAGATGGTTATGATTTACTTAGTTGCGATTCTCTGCTTGACCATCGTGCTGACAACGGCAATCGGTCCTGTTTATGTGCCACCGATGGAAATTGTCGCTTTGTTAGGAAGTAAACTTCGGCTCTGTGAGCCGTCCTCTATTCCGCATGAAATCATAATTTTCCAGATAAGACTGCCGAGGATATTCCTTGGAATATTGGTAGGGCTTTCGCTGGCAACCGCAGGTACGGCGCTGCAAGGCTTATTCAAAAATCCCATGGCCGACCCGTACATAATAGGGATAGCATCAGGAGCTGCAGTTGGGGCCGCGCTCTCGATAATGGTGCTTCCCCAGATCTTCTCCGTTTACACGACACCAATTATGGCCTTTTTAGGTGCTCTGTTCACCATTTTCCTGGTCTATAACATCGCGACTGTGGGCGGGAAAATACCGGTAGACACGTTATTACTCACGGGGATAGCAGTTTCGTTATTCTTAGGCGCTGTTTTAGCGTTCATGATGTCAATAGCAGGTGAGGCGTTGCATAACATTTTCCGCTGGCTAATGGGCGGATTCTGGTTAGCTAATTGGACACAAGTGAAAATAATCGTTTTGCCGGTACTCGTTTGCTTCGGCTTGATTTACCTCTTCGCAAAGGACCTCAATGCGATGCTGCTTGGCGAAGAATCTGCGCAGACGCTGGGTATAAATGTGGAAGCTTCAAAGCGAATTCTTTTGGTTCTGTCAGCGTTCATCACCGCCGCTGCAGTGTCCTTTACCGGAACCATTGGGTTCGTGGGGTTGATCATCCCGCATATAACGAGAATCCTCGTCGGACCGGACCATCGAATTCTTATTCCCGCTTCCGCATTGGTGGGCGGGATCTTTCTGGTGTGGACGGACGCATTAGCTCGTTTATTAGGGGAAATGCCAGTAGGAATATTAACCGCGTTCTTCGGTGCGCCGTTCTTCATTTACCTGCTGAAAAAGCGTAAAAGAGGATATTAAGCAACGTGAAGGTTTGGAGTTGTTGGTAATTTACTTTAAATAGAACCATCCTAATCAAGCTATACACTCAGATACCCAAAAAGAGGAAACCGAAGCATAATGCATTACATCATTGCAGAAAAGGGAACAACAGCGAAAAAGATCGCCGCGATTCTATCAGAAGGCAAGGCAAAGGATAGAAAGATAGGAAGCGTAAATGCGCATGAATTCGATGGAAAAGTAGTCTCAGGACTCAGTGGACATGTCTTCCGTCTGGACTTCCCCACCTCCCACAATAATTGGAGAAAGATAAATCCGGAAAAGCTGATAGACGCTAAAATCGTGCATATCGCATTGAAGAAGACGATCGTTAAAGCGCTTGAGCAAATCGCGAAAAACGCTGATGCTGTAACCATCGCAACCGATTACGATCGTGAAGGTGAGTTGATCGGTGTTGAAGCGCTGAGAATCATTAAAAAGGCAAATCCTAATGTGCACGTTGACCGGATGCGATACAGCGCGATCACCGAGAAGGACATAAAAGATAGCTTCGCCGCACGAAGCGAAGTGGATTATAGCCTGGCGTCATCGGCCGAAGCGAGAGGGATCATCGACCTGATCTGGGGCGCATCGCTGACACGGTTCATCTCATTATCTGCCAATCGTTTGGGAGAGGAGTTCCTCTCTGTTGGGCGTGTACAATCTCCTACACTTGCGTTGCTAGTGGATAAGGAGAAGGAGATAAGGAAATTCGTCCCGCGTAAATACTGGGAACTGCATGCGAAATTAAGGACGGAAAAGGGCGATATCTTCGAGGTCCGCTATAAGACGGGGAAAATCTGGGATGAGGAAGAAGCGGAAGGTATAAAATCGAGAATAGAAGCAGCACAGGAAGGAACCGTTTGCGCTGTGAAGACGCGTTCGCGGACTGAAAACCCACCGACTCCTTTTGATACGACCAGTTTTATCAGAGCTGCATCTAACATCGGATATACGCCAAAGAGAGCGATGAACGTTGCTGAGGGCCTATATCTGCAAGGTCTCATCTCTTATCACCGTACTGATAATACCACGTATCCAGACACGCTTGATTTAAAAGCTTTGGTGAACCTGTTCCACGAGCACGAAGAGTTTGGTGATTACGTTCGGCTTTTATCAAAGAAGAAGCGGTTGACGCCAACGGCGGGTAAAAAGAAAACCACGGACCACCCGCCTATACATCCTGTCTCAGTAGCATCGCAAGGGAAGATGGGCAAGCCGGAGTGGAAGCTCTACGAACTTGTGGTAAGGCGGTTTTTAGCCACGCTTTCCGATGCTGCGAAATGGGAAGATACCGACGTGAAGATAGATATAGTCGGGGAGATCTTGGAAGCAAAGGGTAGACGATTAAAGTCAGAAGGGTTCCTCGCTATCTATCCTTATCAGAAAAAGGAGGAGATGATAATCCCGGAGTTGAAAGAGGGCGAGAAGGTACAAATAGAGCAGATAGAGCTTGTAGGGAAGGAGACAAAGCCGCCGAAACGGATTTCACAAGCGGGTTTAATAAAGAAGATGGAAGAGCTGGGGCTTGGCACGAAGAGCACGCGACATGAGATCGTAGGGAAATTGTATGACCGGGCATACGTGGAAGATAATCCTGCTAAACCTACAGAAAAGGCAATCGCACTTATTGACTCGTTAGAGAAATATGCGACGCTGATAACGAAGCCTGAGATGACACAAAAGCTGGAGATGGAGATGGACGATATAAAAGAGGGAAAACGAGCGAAGAAGGACGTTGCTGATGATTCCCGGAATATGCTGCGGGAGGTCTTCAAGGAGATGACGCTCAACAAGGGGGAGATAGCGAAGTCGCTTAAAGAAGCTATGCGAGGCGGTATGACGGTAGGGGCATGCCCAGAATGCGGCTCTGAACTTTTCATGGCGACATCGCAACGAGGTAAACGCTTTGTAGGCTGCCAGAATTATCCTACGTGTAAATTCTCCTTGCCGTTACCAAAAAGTGGAAGAGTGCTCGTGACTACTGATACCTGCGACGAGCATCCGTCATTGTTCAAGTTAAAAATCGTGAAGAAGGGTATGAAGCGCCCGTGGGATTTCGGCTGTCCTTATTGTAACTTCCTGCGGTGGAAAGAGAAGAGCGGAGAGCAAGATAATACCCAAAATTGAAATTGCGACTGATCCATTCAAAAATAAAGGGTATTTTATAAGTGGGTTTTATAATATGGGATGGGAACTGAAATGAAAGCGATGCTGTTTCAAGAAGAGGTGCAGTATTTCAACCGCAAGTTCTCTGAGGTTATCGAGCAGAAATTGCAGGAGTGCCACAATGAGATTTTATACGGTGCGCTGAGCTATATAAAAAATACTGGAGGAAAGAGGCTGCGCCCTATCATATGCTATCTATCGGCGGAGGCGGTGGGTGGTTCCCGGGAAAAAGCATTGTCCACCGCAATAGCGATTGAACTCATCCATAACGCTTCCCTTGTTCATGATGATATTATAGATGATAATTACATCCGGCGGAAAAATCCATCCAATCCCGCGATGTACGGTGAGAAGACGGCGGTAATCACCGGTGATCTCTTGCTTGGGCTTTCTTGCGAGATGCTTGCGCGGTGCGAGGTGCCTGAAGTCGTGAGCTTGGTATCGAATGCTATTTCTGACACCGCTATGGGCGAGTATCTGGAGTTCAAGTTACGAAACTTGCAAGAAGCAACAGAGCAATCGTACATGGAGGTGGCTGAGCTGAAAACCGCTGCTACTTTTATGGCAAGTACAGAAGCAGGTGCCATGCTCGGAGGCGGAAACGAAGTAGAAATCGAGAATCTCCGCAATTACGGTAAAAGTTTAGGGATTGCATACCAGATTCAGGATGATATCTTAGATATCTGTGGCGAAACCGCGAAAATAGGAAAGCCCGTTGGGCTGGACATTAAAAATGGTGAAAGAACACTTCTTGTTATTCACGCATTAAATCATTCAGAATATCTGGAAAAGGAATATATAAAAGCGATTCTATCACGGGATAGAGAAACCGACAGTTTTGACATTGATAGAGTGAGGAGAATTCTGGTAAACTGTGGCTCGATTGATTACGCACTTCGGCTTTCTGAAGGGCTCGTAAGAACTGCGATAAATTGTATCGCCGAGCTCGATGATTCGGAAGCGAAACAGAAACTTCAATTCATTGCTGACTTTTCGGTGGAGAGAATAAACAATTACGTTTCAAATGCAGTTATATAAATAAGCCCCAATCATTTGCGATTCTCTTCGAATACCTCTTCCCAGCTTCAACCAACTCACTAAACATCTCTGCCTCTTCCGCATTTGCAACCTCCTTCACCGCTTTTGGATACCACGACGAAAGCACTGCTTTTCTTCCCTTTAACACCTTCTCACAATCCTCCATTGTTATCTTGCGTCTTGGTTTATCCTCCTTTATCCTCTCCCTCAACGGAATCCGTGCCGCTTTATCGCAGATATCTATTATTTCTGCGCTTGCAAATCCATCTGTCATCTCAGCTAACTTCTCAGTATTCACGTTGCAGGGCCTATCCTTTAACCCGATCTCAAGAATCTTCTGCCTCGCTTCAAAATCAGGGTGCGGAATGAAAATCGTGGTATCAAATCGCCCAGCACGTCTAAGCGCTATATCAACATCCCAAGGCATATTTGTGGCTGCAAGCACCAGATAACGTTTCTCTGAACCTTTTGATTCCAAGCCGTCCATCTGAGACAGCAATTCATTCACCAAACTACGCTCATGCCCTGTCTTTGATTCAGAACGCTCACCAGCCAATGCATCTATCTCATCGAAGAAGATTATTGCCTTCTCATATTCCCTTGCAAGCTCGAATACCTCCTTAATCCTCTTCTCACTCTCTCCAACATACTTGTCCTTGATGTCACTTATCTTGAGGTTGATGAACACGGCATCACACTCGCCAGCCGCAGCAGCCGCAAGCATTGTCTTTCCGCAGCCCGGTGGGCCATACAGAAGTATTCCTCCTCCACCTTTCACACCGAAATATTTGTATTCATCGGGATACTTAAAAGGATAAACAATAGCCTCTTTTATTTGCTCTTTTACTCCTTCGAGACCTGCAATATCTTCAAATCTTATCTTCGGTTTTTCTGCCAGTATGAACCTCTTTGCTCTTTCTTCTTCGGTCTCTTCTGTTGTTTCAAGTCCTCTTCTGCTACCTCTCTCTACATATACACCCGCGACTTTCATTCTCTTTAGTTTCGCTGCAGCGTCGGTAAACTTCTCAAACGCATCGTAATACTCATTCTTCTTAGTCTCGTCCGCTGTCTTCTTAACTAAAAGCTCGCAGTATTTACTGCACCGCAGATACTCAGCACTGGCTTTCTCGTAATCTCCGCTATCGTAATACCGTTTCGCATTCTCCTTGCACTCCTTTATTTTGCTCAGATATTCCTGCTCTAATAGCGGGTTCATTTGTTCACCTCAAGAACCTTGCAATCCACATCTCCGTGAACTTCTCACAGAAATTCTTTACCTCCTCAACGTGCCTCTCATCCAGCCTTTCATCTTCCCTCAGTTCTGCGTTTATTCTTCTTTGAATGCGCTCTATCACATCTAAAAACTCGCTTTCAGTAAAATACATCTTCAAAAGGTCAAATTCTCTGTTTATCCCCCTCGCTGTTGTATCAGTATTGCAGTAATTGTTTCGTATATTCTGAATTATTCTAAAGGCATTTGCAACCCTCAAGGCCTCTTTTTCTGTAAACGTCTTTTCCAGCTCTTGTTGCATAGCATCCGCCGTAAACTCGGAGTTGCAAAGTTTGCAGGTTTTGATCTTAAAATCCGGATAATTGCTTTCGCACCAGTCTCTTGCATCATCACCCGAGCTAAAAGAGAACCACCCGCCGTCTCGTTTTTGCTCCTCTACGCCCTTAAAAGGAGATGCTTCTTTACTCTTTACGTAGAAACAGCTCTCATCAGTATGAATAGTGCAAGTTTTGGTTGGCTTGTCTTCATTTATCCAGATTTTGGGCTTAGGTTCTCTCGATTTATTCCCAGCGTCTTCGGTTTTTATGACTATTTCTTTTCTTGTCTCCGTTTCTACTATTTTTTCCTTTGGGAACTTTGGTTCCTTCTTTTCCTTTCTAAGGACTATGATCAGTAATAGAAGGAGGAGTAAAGCGGAGACAAAGCCATAAAGATACCACCGCGAGAAAAGAGGAGTTTCTACTCGGCTCACGCTCACTTCTGCAATCGCGGCATAAGAAGGAAATTTCTCTATTAGCCCTTTCTCAAGCGTCTCCTCAGTTATTATAACATAAAGCACATACTCCTCTCCAGCTCCAAGATCTTTCGTTCCAAAATAAACCATTGCCTCCCAAGTTCCTTCGCTAAAAATGGTAGGAGTACTTTGAACCCACCATTGATCGGTTGTAAGAGGACGAACAATCAAATACAAATTAAATCTGTCTTCCAACCCAGAACAGGTTCCTTTAGCCGGATAACCCTCAGACGACCAGGTAATCTCCTCTCCTTCTTTCGGATTGGTAATTACGATCTCTGGTGGGATAGAAATTATAAAACTTTCGTTAAAAAACTCATATACTTCGCTTGATGTCTTTGGTACGCCGTCACTCAATTTTATTGAATGTCCGTTTACATGAAGATATAACGGTGACAATTCAATATCCAAGCCTCCTGGATTAGTCGCTATTATTCGGAGCACATCACCGGGCGATGCAGAAAATGTTATTGGAGTACCGTTCCATGTTGCTCGCCCGTCGTGTGTAGAAACACCATCATCGTCTACGAAAACTGTTTTTCCATTCACTTTTACTTCTAAATCGTCATCAACCACCAGAGGTGTCTCTGGTGAAGGACCGCCTGACAGAGTGTAAGTATAACTACCAGCATTTGCTATGCCAACGCAGATAAAACAGAAGAGAGCGATTACTAACAGAATAGAAAGACTTGTTGCAGCCCATTTGCACATTTGTTCTTTTTCACCTCCTCTTACCATTTCAAAAACTCACTTATCCATACATCCACCAAATTTGTGCAAAACCTCTTTACCTTCCCTTTATACGCATCATCCAGATATTCCAACTGCTCTTGCTTCATAAACCTTGAGAATTCCTCCAGATGTTTCGTGAACGTATCGCTGAACCCTTCCGTGTATCCCTTCAACGAAGAAAGCTTATTCAGATATTCTTCCGTTTTTGCTTCCTGATCGCACATCTTATCGAGTTCTTGAACGGTTTTAAAGGACAATGCAAGCCTCGCCGCGTCTTTTTCCGAAAATGTCTTCTTCAACTCGGCTTTTACTGCTCCTGGCGACACGCCTGTATCGCACAGATATTTGAATTCCTTTGCTCGTATCAGCACTTCACCAAATACACTTTTGAAAATGCCGCTGACTTCATAGGTGGTTTTCGGCTTTTCAGCACGTAATTTGAAGTAAACACGCTGCGCTCCTCCTTTTGGGATTACAATTCCGTATTCTTTCGGCACAGAGATTTTAAATATTCCTAAATGAGATTCAGAAGGGATTTCGATTTCTATGCCTTCGATTTTTGCTTCTTTTACTTTTAACGCTGATGAAAATTCTAACTCAACACCCCACTCTTCTATTGCTCTATCTGTATCGTTCTGTACTGATATAGCAAACCAGTATGCACCGGGATCGTAGCGATTGACCCATTCTTTCATTCGTGGCAATCGCCCTTCAATAAAATCGCGTTTGCAGGGGTCATAAATTGCTCGTTCGATGGATATTAATCCGGGCATAGGCGATGAGATTTGTTCTTCTTTTACTTTTTGTTCAAGAGAAGGCGATGGCGTAGGTTTTGGCGTTGGTGTTGGAGTAGATGGACAATTACGAGTGACACGGTACGTTGTTGCTTTTATTTTATCTTCTTTTATCACAAAACGTCTCTTCCCGCGATAAAATGATTTAGCAGCCACTTCCTCAATGTGTTTTCGATTGACCCAGCGCCATTTACCTATTGATGATATTGCGTTCACCAACTGATCTACTTTTGCATAGCAGTTTTCATCCAGGTCAACCCGGAATTTCTGCTTTTTGTCATGCCGCAAGATGTAAGCCATTAACTTACTCAGTTCAGACAATGTTTTCCTGTTTAGTTTTCTTGATCTTGATGGTTTTTGCTTGGCTGGTTCTGTCTCAGGTTTTGGCGGTTCAGTAGGTGGTTGTGGTTTTGTTGATTTGCCTCTCTTTCTCTTGCGTGATATGCCAATACCCACGATTAGGATGATTACAATTACTGCGGCAGCGCCGATGAGGTACAGTGGCGAAATGGAAATTTCGGGTGCTGGTGTTGCTGATTCTGCTTTAGCTTCTGCCTCTTTCGCTGAATCCAATGCCTTCTCAGCATCTACTAATGCTTCCTCAGACCTGCCTTCATAATATAACTGCTGAGAATTGTTCAGATATTCATTAGCCAATACAAGGCTCTCCTTCGCACCCGCAACGTTAAGGCCCGCGTCTTCAGCGTCAGCAATTGCCGCACTCGCTTTTTCTATCTCCCTGGTTGCGTTGTCTACTGCGATGATAACATCCTCTATTGTCTGAGAGGTCACATCGATTTTTATCTCAACCACTAAATACTCACCCTCTGTCGTCTCCTGTATCACGTTTAACAACGTGAATGCCGCTCGCTTTCCCACTTCCGGAGCTTCTCCAGACCAACCCACCGCAACTTCTTTGTCGACTTGTTTATGCTTTAATGTGTAAGAACTACCACTTTGGAGCGCTTCCGCAGATTGACCATCCACACTCACATGCCCTCCTGCCCCCACCAATTCTGACTGAAAACTAAACGTTGATTCATCTAATTCCTTGCTAATGTTCGTTAAGACAACCTTTATGGAAACTTCACTGCCGCCTTCTACCATTCCTGTTCCATCTACCTCGTCATAACGCAGATCCTTCAGCTCCACATTCATAAAAGGAGTTGGCGACAACGAGGTTGACTCTTTCGCAACGCATACGCTTATGCTTATCAGAATTATCCCTAACATCAAGCATACTAATAATATCCTAACCACTGCTTTTCTTCTCATTACATCCTTTCCTTTATCCTCTCATAAGGCTCCTCCGCCAATTTCTCCAATTCAGGGTTCATCTCATCCAAGCAATAGATATTATGATCGTTAGAACCAACAAAGACCTTACCATCTGCTACTGCTGGTGAAGAGTCTACATCATCTCCAGTTAGATAACTCCAGATCAAACTTCCGTCATCTTCATCCAAGCAATAGATTTTGCCATCATAAGAACCAACAAAAACCTTGCCATCTGCTACTGCGGGGGAAGAATAATAATAATCATGACAACTTCCAGTTTCATAACTCCACAACAACTCCAGCTCATCTGAAACTTTTTCAGTTGTATAACCAGTATGCCGTAAATCATGATGGAACATGGGCCAGTCGCTGGCTTGAGCTACGCTTGTTAAAAGAACTAAGATTGCGATTATTCCGAGTGCTTTTGTGATTCTGTGCATTATTCAACCGGACTATTTGTACGGCACTTTTTAAGGGCGAAGATTCACCTCTACGGGCGCTCCACAGCTCTTACATCTTGCAGAAAGAACAACTGCAGGTTGTCCGCACGCGGGCATTTATTCTTGACCGACCCTTAACCCAGGAGATAGTTCGCTTCTTAATTTGTCTATATCTTCCTGTGAGACCGTATTTGAAATGGTATTCAGAGGACACAGAGCACAGTATCTCTCGTTTGGGTCTATAAGCCATTTTCCATCTTTTTCTATGTGTCTTAGAACAAAAGTCCTTTTTGGCTCAAGATCCCAAGATATTCCACGGCAATAGCCATCTTGATAATGTTCGCAGTCTTCTTTTACCCACTTTCCAGGACAATGTATTACTTGCAAAAACTTTTCTACTTTCGATAATCTTTCCTCAAAATCCTCAATCCTTATCTCCAATTTTGGTCTCTCTTTAACTTCCAATGTCTTCTCTTTCAATTTTTCGTATTTATTCCACAATTCCTCAGCAGTATCAGGATCGCAAAGTCCCTGCTTTACAACTTCTATCAGAGTCTTACCATCATCAAAAGCACTGAATATTTTTGAGGGATCGGCCTCACCATGTGGTTGAGATATAGTGGTATCCTTCACTTCTTCTACATTCCTTGAGCCACACTTAGAACATCTTGGGTTATCTACCTTGCTTGTCCATTCATAACTACAATCTATACATCTCACCCCTCTCTTCTCCATGTTTATATTATAGTCACCTCAGCTAAATGGAATATGCTTATTCCAGCCAATTATTCCACGAGCATGCCGATAGATATTCCATATAATTCCAAGATATCATCCGTATATTTGAAGTTTTTGGAATTATATTCCTTTCGCTCGTCTTATGCTCATTGCGCGATTTAGCCCGTTTCTCCAAAAATAACGAGACAAAGAAGTTAATACCTCTCGATCTCCAGGCTCTTCTTTTGCGCTTCTATCTTCTTGTCGAGTATCTCATCAAGCTCCTCCGTCTCTATCTCCTTGCCCCAGACCGCATCCAATTCCTCATCCGGGAGCTGGTCTATCGCATCCAGAATATGCTTATCACTTATCTTTGCGATTTCGCCAAGTTTCGTTAATACCCGCTTCTCATTGAAGTTCTCCTCCACCATGATGTCCATCAACTTCTCGGAAGTCAGCGTTCCCTCTATTTTGTTCCAGAACTCGCCCTTGAATATCTCCTTCCCCTTTGACAGAATCGAATCCATCTTGTCCACTGACCGGATGCCCAGGTCTATCTTTGCAAGCTCTAAATCTTTCTTCGCTATATCGCCCTCTATACGGTTCATCTGCCTGAGTAACGCCCGTCGTTCATACCTGTCCTTGTCCTTCCCTTCCTCATACAGCTTCTTCCACTTATCCTTCAGTCTTCTAAGCTCTGGTATTGCTTGCTCCTCCTTCATGCTCAATCGCATCCGCTCCTTCTGCACTTCCTCTACCTTCGGAACTTTTGGTCCAAACCCAAGTGTTCCCTTCAAACTTTCCAACAATCCCATTTTTTCATCTCACCTCTTTTTTTCAACCTTTTTACCGCTGAGCCCGCAGGGAACACAGACCTCATCTCAGCGCTCTCCGCGATCTCTGTGGTAAATTCCACTTCAACTGGATTTAGCAATGACAACCCCAAACTCCTTATCATACCTCACCTCACCCATTCTCTCCCTCTCAAGATCGTAAAATACCTTCTTTACAAGCCTTTTACCCTCCTCACTACCATCTGTTGCTTCTTCCACCACCCGGTCAAGCACTGCAAAATCCTTGAGTTCCAACCTTTCAACCACATAATCCCTTATCGCCCTGATTCTCTCCTCGTTAAATACCGGCTTGAACAGATCAACATACGCCTTTATCCGCTCATCTGATTCGTTGTAGAACACCTCGCCAGTCTCTAAATCCGTCAGGCACAGTGAAACATACCGGTTAACGAAATTCTTGTGAAACTCTTCAGAATTAAGGTGTTCAAACACCTTCTCATCGAATCCCGTTGCCGATGCGATGCCAAGCACGTGGAAATAATTACCAAGCTCCGCACTGTCAATATATCCCGTCAATATTGACAACAGCTCTGACAACGTCACACTCCTCGTATCAAACCCGTTATCTCCGTAATCCAGCAAATGACCCAACACCGCAGCTTCTACTATTACTCTCGTCTCTTTCTCACCAAAAAGCTTATACCTCTTCTCCTCGATCACGTATCTTGACCGCTGATTCAACGGTAACTTCCCCAGTACTTCCTCGTAATCAACCTTTAGCGTGCTCAAAATCTTATCCGCATCGTCAAACTTATAGTGGTAGCTCCAGGAGCTTATCCGCCGCTCTTTACCTTCTATTGGATCGTATATCCTCTTCGGAAATTCGTTCATCTTGATCGCGAATCTACCGATGTAGTTCATTTCATGAATCTTCGCAACATCGCTCGTAACAAATCTCTTTACTTCGCCGCCTTCTAAGATAGCCTTAATCTTCGCTGATCTCTCTTCTAATTCCCTATTTTCATAATCTAAGCCTTCTCGTTCGCTTTTTAATTCCTTCTCCTTCTTCTCCAGCTCTTCTCTTAGCGTATTGATATTCCTCAGCTCATCCTCAAACGCTTGGCGTGCCGTATCTTTCAATTCTGCCCTTTGCCGTTCTGCAGCTTCTTTCAATTCCCGTTCCTGCTCATCCAGAGCCTTTCTTCTTCCTACTATCTCCTCTATGCTCTCCGCCAGCGTATTCTCAAGCTTCTCATACCTCGTCCACGCATCGCTTTTAGCATCCTCAAATTCTCTGAACTGAGAACGCAAAGCCGCATCTTCCGCTTCTTTTGTTATGTTATCGCGCTCTAAACCCCTGAGCGTCTCTTCCAACCGATCCTTTTCCTCTCTTACTCCTTCTCGGTCTTTTAAGCTCGCTGCCAGGCCTGAAAGCCGTTGATTAATTCTCTCTATTATCTTCTCCCTCGCCCTCGCAGACTCTTCCAAAATCGAACGTATATCATCCTCAACTGCTGGAAGCCCGTACTTCTCGATATATCCCCTCGCAGTCTCCTCCATCTTCTTCACCCGCGCACCATAAACCCTCTTGAACGCATTAGCCAGATCTCCTGGTATGTCGCTCCGTCTCACGATCTCATCCATAACGTTATAGCCCTTATTAACAGCATCAAACGCTATTTTCACCAATCCCTGCTCCTTTCCCCGCACACGCTTGAAATAATCCACAAGCTCATTCACAGAAAGCCTGCCTATAACAGCGAGTTCGTCAAAACCGCGCATAAACGCCATCTCATCTTCCTTAAATGAATGCTCGGGACATTGCTCTCCATTGTCTAAGAACGGCACCACCAGCTTCAACTTCGCCATCGCTATGTTCGCTTCCAAAAACTCGTTGGTGTCACCTTCGAGGTAATATCTCCCGTAATATTCTTCTTCTATTCTCGAAATCTCATCCCACCACTGCCTCCGTCTGTATTCAGGTAGCCTTTTCAACTGCTCCAGATCCATCTCCGGACTCGCTATCGCTTTCGGCAGCTTGTTCATCCTTTCTAAATCCTCAATTCCCAGCCCCATCTTTATCATCACCCTCCCGGGCATACATATCACAAATACTATTGCATTATATCTAACAGTATTTAAAACTTTCGATTTTTTTACTTTCGTCATTTTGGAGATTAGTGGTGACTGTCATTATTTTTCCTCCAATTCTACGTTGAAGTAAGAGAAATCCCCGATTAATTCTTCTTTAAACGATTTCGACGCGTCTTCCATCCCTTCTAAATTGATGTCCGCCGTTGTTTCTCCTCTTTCTTCTCGTAAAACGGCTTTTACACTAACCCCTCCTTTTCCTTTCCTCGTGTATACCCCGTATTCCATCTCAGAAAAATTGTCACTGAGATACCGATGTTCCCTGAGAACAGCGTTCTTCTTGCTAAAAATAAAACTGATAAGCCGCTCTACAGACTTTATGTCGTCCTTAAATGTTACTTTTAAACTTTCAACCCTCTTTTCCGGTTCTATTTCCTCTACTTCCGCTTTGTATGTCTCGACTCTTCCCGCACTCATCTTTGAGTATAATTCCTCAAGAAAATCGCTTATGTTAGCCCCGTCTAAATCAGCCTTTACAACTATCGCTTTCACCTCCGAGACTTTCTCTTTTCTCTCCGCTTCCCACTTGTCTATAACATAGCGCACCCGCTTCTTCTCCGTGTCGTCTGCGCAATCCATGACGATGAAATGTGTGGTCATTGTTACATCTTAATCTGTCTAAATTATAGTATATAAAACATTAGTATTTTTTACGGTCGTATTTTAAACCTTTACTATCGTCAACGTTATTTTTAAGGGCGGCACCATCGAAAAAAACCGAAAGCTTTTTATGTCGAGATTAAAAACGTTCATTCCATGAATGCAGATATGTTGTTGCTATCCGCCCTTGCAGGCATCGCCGTAGTGTTCGCTTTAGGGGTCTTGTTAAGCAAGGATAATTTCTATTCCGCTCTGTATATGGCCGCAACACTGGTTTTCGTGGCGACCGTTTACGCTTTTTTCAACCTCCAGCCGGTTTTCGTTTTGATTCTGTTTGTCTTTGTAGGCGCGATAGGTATCGTAACGGTGGCGCTTGCAGCGACGTATAGATCCGATCCTGAAAGACAAATTTCAAGGTTATGGGCAGTGCCGGTGGCTATAACTGCTTTTTTCGTAAGCCTCGCCATCGCTACATACAGTTACTCGGCGCTTAATCTGCAACCGGTGTCTTCCAGCGCGATTGAATTTGAACTTATGAATTTCATACCACTTACCGAGTATATGTTACTCGTTGTATTCCTGATTTCGCTCGTGGTGCTACTACTGCTATCGGTTTTAAAAATAAGTGTAGGAGGGAGAAGCTGAATGGTTGCGATGGATATAATAAGTGTATCGATAATCTATGTCGCGGCTTTTGCAATCTTACTCATCGGATACCTTGCAGCGATATCAAGTAAAGATGCAGTCCGGCTTCTTATATCGCTGGAGATGATGTTTGGTGCGATCTTTATGGCCTTGATCCCGCTATTCTCTGTTGCTCACCTTGCTAATACCGCATTTGGTATCGCACTCGTCACGATCTTCGCGAGCAGCGGTGAACTCTTGATCTTAATTTGCGCGATTACCCTACTTGACCTGCAGAAGAAGGACATTCACACCAGCTCTATCACCATAGGGGGTGATGAGCTATGAGTATGATAATCTATTTCTTGCTCCTACCCCTGATTGTAACATTTATAGTCCTCTTCCTGAGACCAAAAGCTGCTACTTATTTAGCTGCCTTCTCCTTTATTATCCCCTTCTTCTATATTTTACACCGTCTTTTAAGCGGTATTTCCGAAACATTCCACATTATGTATTTCTCCGCGCCCGTTGGTGAGATTTATATGTTCTCTGACGCTGTCTCGAATGCATTTGGGCTTGCTATCTGTGCTGTTTCTGCAATGGCTGCTTTCGTCTCTTTACCTTACATGGAAAGCAGATTAGAAGATATGAAACTCGATATGGAAAAGGAATACCGTAAATATGCATTCTTATATTGCCTTTTTGCAACTTCTTTGTTGTGGCTCGTTTATAGTGGGAATCTCGTATTTGTGTATACTTTCTTGGAGATTGGTATTATTTCCGCATTCCTCCTTATCCTTTTATATGGCTATGATAAAAGGAGATGGACCAGTATTCTCTTTTTTATATGGATGCTGATCCCGGGAGTCCTTGCACTGTTTAGTTTCCTTCTAATAGGTTCCGCCAATGGCACCCTTGCGCTTAGTGGATTGAAAGAGGTGAGCATGTTTGCCTGGGCAATTCTGTTTATCGGCATGATAGTAAAAATTCCTGCGATCGGTCTCCACTCCTGGTTGCCATGGACTTACGAACAGAGTCCAACTCCTCCTTTAGGGCTTTTGATTATGTCTGATGGTCTTGCAGGTTATATCTTGCTGAGGATATACCTCGTGGACCCAAGCTTTATCGTCGATTATAGGGTTTACATACTTGCGTATGCACTATTTTCGGGAATTTATGCTGGCTTTTCCGTATTCGGGCAAACCAATTACAAGCGACTTTTAGGGTATTCTTCAATATCTCAAATGAATTATATGCTGGTTGCGCTCTGCTTAGGCTCTTATGGTCTCATGGGGCTTGTCATCCAATTCTTGTCGCATTCTTTTGGGAAGTCCATCCTCCTAATGACCGCCGGAGGTGTTATAGCGTTGTATGGTATGAAAGATCTCAAAGATATGGGCGGATTGCATGATCACATGCCAGAGATTTCGAATGCAGCGGTAATAGGATGGATGAATCTCGGTGGGATATTGACCATAGGGATGCTCGGCGAGTTTTTCATCTTAAGAGGTGTTGTGGACACTTTCGGGCTGAACTTATGGGTTATCATACCAGCAATCTTCCTCTTCCTCCTTTCCGTCTGGTATGGCTTTTATATGCTACGGAGAATTTTTTATGGCAGACCGAGAAGTTTAAAGAGTGGGAAGAAGCACGTGAGCGGATACCTTTACATTCCGCTGTTCATAATCGGTTTGCTTTCTGTTATATTCCTCTTTCCACCCGTAGCCCCTGCCTTGGCTAAGGGGGTTGGAATGATTATAGGAGGTGTTGTGCCATGAATGAGTGGATACTTTTTTTCATACTGTTCTTAGCTCCGGTCCTCAGCAGTGTACCAATTGCTCTGGCGTATAAACATAAGGAATTGGTGGATAAATTACCTCCCCTCTCGGTATTCGGGATTTTCCTCTCTGTGATTGTGAGCCTTTATATATTCTTTTCTTTCCCGGACAAAGCGTTCTCTTACCCCTGGATTCCTGAACTTGGAATTGATTTTGTAATTATCACGGATTATTTGAGCAAGTACATGGGGGTTATAACCACGCTAATAGCGTTTTTCATCGCTATTTATGGCTTGGACTACATGAAAGGAGATTATAGACTGCCCTGGTACTGGTTCTTCTTCAATCTCTTCACCGCTTCAATGCTTCTGGTTGTTTACAGCGATAACCTATTCCTGCTATTCGTAGGCTGGGAAGGTTTAGGTGTTGCTTCATGGGGACTGATCGGGCACTGGCATCGCGATGATGATAATCTCACTTATGTGGGCACGATGGACAGGAAGGTAGGCCCCCTTGACTTCTTCTGGCCTCCAAGCGCGGGAGGATGGCGTGCAATATCAACCATAAGATTCGGCGATGTACCAATGTTTCTTGCGATTGCTGCGATATGGCTCCTCGCCGGTAACCTGAACATCTCACAAATCGAATGGGGTGCGCTTTTCGGAAAGATAGGTTTTGCAGGCACAGTAATCATTCTGCTCCTTTTCCTCATTGGATTGTTCACTAAATCCGCACAGGTTCCGTTCAGCGAGTGGCTTATGACCGCGATGACTGGTCCTACGACCGTTAGTGCATTACTTCACAGTGCAACAATGGTTGCCGCCGGCGCTTATGTTTTCATGCGAATCACCTGGTATATAGAACCCTGGACTTTGCATGGCGTCCCGGGCGTTGAAACCGGATATGCAATCGCACTGTTCATCGGATTGATCTCGGGCTTGTATGGTGCTCTTGTAGCTCTGGGGATGCTTGAAAGGAAGGTTTTGCTCGCTGCAACAACCATGTCAAGTCTTGGCCTGATGTTTGGAGCCACGGCAGCTTCTTATTGGATCCATGCAGAAATAAACGGAATGAATTTAGCAGTTCTTGTTGGTTTCTGGTATTTAGCTACTCACGCATTTGCAAAAGCGAGTTTATTCCTTGTTAGTGGTCATTTGATTCACGCAACTCATTCCAGATTCTCGGTTGGCGATATAGAACTTGGCAAAAAGATGAAGATTACTTTCGCCACTACTATCATTGCAACGACTTTCTTAGTTGGAATACCGCCACTTACCGCCTATTGGGTGAAATCTACTATGGATTATGTGATGGAACACATGGCGATTGAATACAGCATCGCGCCCTTAATACTTCTGTTAGCAACTTCCATAATCTATTCCGCTGTCCTTGCAAGATTCATGAGCACCAACTTCATAAAGGGTGAGAAACCGCATGAAGCACACTTAGAAGGTGGAGGATTGATGAAAGCGGGATACGTGATGATGGTCTCAATGCTTTTCGTCATATTTGGTCTTATATTCACGAGGAGTGAGCTTAAGGAATTTGTACACGCAGGATTTGAACCACTTTCGATCGCAGTGGGTATTGCAGCTTTAGCCTCTTTCGGAATTGGAGTGTATAAACCGAGGATGCCTTCTATGCAGAAGTTCAGCACTTTCCTCAGCGACCGGATGTATTTCCCATACCTGAATGATTACATCTGTCCTAAGAT
>Ga0307380_10004528_pt1 | contig 18741 bp, 20 predicted proteins | sample UN3MG_FD_202239 | JGI IMG/M metagenome (GOLD analysis project Ga0307380, IMG submission 202239) | Soil microbial communities from Risofladan, Vaasa, Finland - UN-3 | ecosystem: Environmental > Terrestrial > Soil > Coastal area > Acid sulfate soil | place: Finland: Risofladan, Vaasa | collected...
CTGCCTAGCTGCTTCGGCCAGCCTCTCGTATTCTCCGATGATGTCGCGCAAGTCGTCTTGATGCTCGATGTTGATCCGGTGGCGCTCTGCGGCTGGGCCTTCGAGCTGGTCATCATTGATGCGGTCGAGGCGGCGCTGCAAGTCTTCTGCCGCCTCGCTGATGCTCTCGTAGGACTCCACGAGTTCATCAACTGTGTCGCGCCGTGCATCGAGGAGGTTGCGATCGAAGTCGATTTGCAGTTGGGTAATATCATCGCCTGCCGCCTCAGCGATAGCGATCTGCTCCGTGTAATGCTTGGCAATCTCCTGAATGCGTACTTCGAGTCTCCGCTGAATCTGGTCGGCGTCGGTGAATTCAACTCCCGCACTGTTACGGTTCAGAGCATCGAGGCGTTGTTGGCGATTCTTCTCTGCATCGAGCCTGATGCGAGTAAGGTTCTCTTCGTGTATTTCCGCCGCTGTTTCCAGCGCGCGATCGCGTTCTTCGAGAATTCTTATTTGCTCGGCGCTACCGCCTTCGGTCGCATCAAGCTGTGCCTCAAATACCTCTCGAATATTAACCTTGCGCTGCTCGAAGGATGCCTCTTCTGCCGCTTCGACATCACCGACCAGGTTCAGCAATTCGCTGTCGAGGCTCTGCTGTGTTTCGAGTCGATCGCGAGCGTTGTCTTCTGCGAGCCTTCGAACCCTCTCCGCGTGATCCGCCCTCGCGTCGAACTCTTCTCGCTGGAAGTCTTTTAGGTTCTGTCCTCTGAGTCGGCGGAACCCGAGGAAGCCCGACTTCAGCTTTTCGTAATGCTCTCCGATCTTCGCCAACTCATCTACGAGGTCTGCCTCAAGGTTCTCGAAGGTAGTGAAGGTCACCCCTTCTCTGCCGCGCCGAAGGTCGCGGAGGCGCTGTTCCTGCTCCGACGCCGCGTCTTCGCGAATCTTCTTCAAAGTCTCGTTGTGCTGCCGTTCGATAGCTTGGCGCTCTCTGAGGTATTGCAGGTCAATTTGGAGAGTGGAAGCGATGTCTCCTCGCGCCCTCTCTAAGCGCTCGTTGTGACTCTTGTCGAGTTCCGCGAGTCGGTCCTGCGCCGCAGCCCTTTCGATTGCAGTCCTCTCGCCGCTAATCTCTGCGTAGATTGCATTGATCGAGCGCTCACGATCGACCAATTCATCCCGCAAACTCTCGGTGATCGCAAGTCTATCCTCTGCCGCTTGCTGCTGAATCAGTTTTCGCTCTTCCGCAAAACCCGATTCAGTTTCGGCTATTGTCTCCTCAAGCTCGGCTATCCGCCCTTCCAGGTCAGGGAACGTGGCGACGAACCGTTCGATCTCCTGCTCGGAGGCTCCAGACAGCTCTGCGAGCTTCGTCTTCATAGCGTCAACGGTTGCCGCTATGCGCGCCTCGATCCCTTCGAGTCTGGCGGCGATCTCTTCCTGGCTCAGATCGGGTGCGTTCGCAGTTTCCCTGGCCTGTTGTTGCAGCTCCAAAATCTTCGCGTTGAAATCCTCCTGCTGTTCGAGGAACGCTTCTTGGTTCGAGATGTTCAGCTCTTGGATCGCGTCGTCGCGCGTCTTCGTGAGTTCGAACAGTTCGTCTCGGTAGCTGTCTTGTTCGTCTAGTGTTTTCCGGTGCGCCGCCTCCAACTCTTTGAGGGCGCGCTCTTGTTCGATGGCGACTCGTTCTACGTCACCACCCGCAAGTCCCGCTCTAAGCTCGTCGATGCGCTGCTCTTGCTGGTTAACGAGTTGAATTATCTTGTCGTAGCCTTGCCGAACGGTATCTTCGCGCCTCTTCAGCGCCTCGATGAGAATCTTATCTTCGAGTTCTGCCTGCGCAGTCGCTAAGCGTTCGAGCAGAACCTCGGCGCTGTCGCCAAATGCGTCGTTGGTCAGCGCGACAGCTTTGATCTCGTCGGCTAATTTGGCCCACTCTTCGCGCGCCTTAGTCAGTGCGCTCAGATCGGGATCGCCAATCGTATCGACTCGCAGCTCGCGAATCTTCTCTCCGAATGCTACGAACTCTTTTGAACCTTCAATCGCGGCTTCGACTGCGATGCGTTGCAAGTCCAGCAGGCCAGCGGCGGCGCGGTCGATAGCCTCGTTGTATGCACCTACGGCGTTCGCGCCCTCGTTGGTTGCGTCTCTCGCTTCAGTCCAGAGACGAATCTTCTCTTCGAGCCTTTCGATTTGCGTAATGTCTTGAGCATCGACCCGTTCGTTAATCGCTCGGATGTCGGCAGCGAAAGCCTTCGTTCGCTCGAAGAACTCCGTGACCGATTCGCCGGGCTTGGAAAGCTCGACGGCCTGCTTCAGTTCATTGAAGCCCGCGATCGTGCTGCCGAGATTATTAATCAATTCAGGGAAGGTCGATGCGTTAGTGAGCGTGCCAGCCGCGACGATTTGATCGAAGACAATGCCGGTAATGGCACCGAGTTCTCTGAGTTCCAAGATGGCGATCGATACGTTCTCGACGACTTCATTGCCTAAACTAGCGAAACCTCGCTGCAACAAGTCGGCTGCGCCGCCTTGATTCCCCCCGCTAACTAGGGCGTCGCGCAATCGCCCTACCGCAGACCTTGCTCTCTCGGCTCCCTCCTCAGCCACCCCACCGAGGTCGCCAAACGCGTCTCCGAGGTTGCCGATATTGTGCCGCACGCCCTCCGAGATGAGAGAGATGGCGGTCATTGCGGCTGCGATAGCCACAAAGACTGGCGTTTTTGCGAGCAGGACGAGACTTTTGAATGCAACGTTAAGGGTTGCGATCGCTTTGGCCCAGGTGGTAGTCGCGATTGTGGCGACGCCCGTGGCTGCGGCATTCGCGGCGGTAGCGGCAGTATCCGCGGCAACCAACTTCGTCTTGAAGATCAACAGGCCGCTGACGAGCTTAACAGCCTTGCCGAAGTTGAGGAATGCGAGTTCGATTCTTGCCGCATTGGAGAGGGCGATAGCTACGACCGCAGCAAACGCAGACCAGACAGTTACCAGCGCAACCATGCCAGTTAAGGCGCTTAGAATCGGCCTTGGGAGTGCGTTGAAGGCGTTTACGACCCGCGTTGCAAGATCGACGAACGGGCGCAGGATTTGAACGAGGAACGCGCCCATCCGAATGCGCAGAGATTCAAGCGCCGACACGAAGATTCGAATCGAGCCTTCAAAAGTGTTGAGCTGTTCGACCGCAGCGGCGTTTGCCGTGCCGGTCTTGTCGAGTTGCTTTTGCAGCTCTTCGAGAGACTTGGCGCTCTTCGCTGTTACCGTGAAGTACGCGTTAACACCGCGAACCCCGAAAATCTCAGCCGCTTCAGCCGTTGTAAGCCCAGCCTCCGCGAGATTGCGCAGCGCCTTGTCGAAGCCAACGATTCTGGGCGTAACGTCTTCCATCGCAAGCCCGAGTTCTTCGATGATGACGCGCGTTCTTGCTGTGGGTGTGCTCAGACGAATGAGTGCGTTCCGCAGCGTCGTACCCGCTTGCTCGCCACGCAGACCGGCTTCGAGCAGTGTCGAGATAGCTTCTACAGTTTCGCTTAGTGTCTGGCCGAATTGCGCGGCGACCGGCCCCGCATAGCGCATTGCGTTTGCGAGCTTTTCGATCGTCGCAGGAGAGCTACTGATCGAGTTGAAGAAAAGGTCGGCTACGCGACTAGCTTCGTCGAAATTAAGCCTGAACTGCTTGATGGTCGAGGTGAGCAGCAAGGTTGTCTGATCGAGGTCGCCAGCCGCCGCGATTGCGAGGTCTGTAGTGGCTCCCAGCGCAGCCATCGATTCGGAGGCGGAAAGACCTTGCTGACCGAGCAGCAGCAGCGAGGCGGCGGCCTGACGAGCCGTGAGCTTGGTTGTCTGGCCGACGACGAGCGCGGCCTCGTTCAAGTCCTGGAAGGCTTGTCCCGTAGCCTCGGTAATGACCTGAACGTTCTTCATCTCCTGCTCGAACTCGCGGAATGTTTGCACGGTTGCTTTGAGCGCAACCGTGCCTACACCGGCAATGGCCCCGAAAGCAATCCCTACATCGCGCAGCGCACGCGAAGTGCTCTGCATGTCCTTCTGCAAATCGGTAAAGCTATCGGCGGCTATCTTTACCGAATCGGTAAATTCCTTTACGTTTAGATAAAGTGTTGCCTCTGCTTTGGGACCGCTAGCCGACATTAGATGCTCCTTAATTCAGCGCAGCTACGTCTTGTATGAGCTGCGCATAGATAACTCCAGGTAAGATAGCCGCGAGGTAGGCGAGTGTGGGATAGACGATGGGCCTGGGTTCTAGACCGATACTCGACTTGCCATACTCCAGATACACGATGTCGTCGATATCCGAATTTCGGGCCGCAGCGACCGCCCTGCTATAGATCGAATCGGGACTCCTTGCGCTTGCGTAAGTCCCGAACTCGACAAACGCCGAGTACGGTGCGCCCGAGATAATGAAGAGTGACTTCCCGTTAGCGATCGCCCTAAGCGAGATGCTTGTTTCCGAGCGCAGCTTCCGGGTACGCTGGTACTCACCGCCACGCGAGTCTGAGTAGAGCAAGTCGTAGAGTCGGTTGAGGTGGCGCGTCCCCAAATTCCGCATGGTGACCATTGTTTTATCCGCACCGCTCTTGCTGTACTTCTCCAATTGCGCAAGCATCGTGCCGATGCCCTGGTCCTTAAAGGTTATCCCCGTCTGTGGCATAACCTAAGCCCCCACCAAGCGGGTCGTCGCCAAGAGTTTCGAGCTTCGCGAAGTCGTCGTGCCTGTCGATCGACTTCGTAAACTCTCTGACGTTTTTGTCGTGCTTGAGCCTCTCCCAGTCCTGTCTATTTGGGTAACCCTCCTTGAGACGCTTGTCATAATGTCTATTGAACCCTACTGGCTCGATCTTTACCGTGTCTTTTTTCTTTTTCTTCTTCCCGCCGTGCTCGACCATCTCGCCTTGAACGCCACTTGCGGCCACGACATCATCCATGTATCGAATGGATTCGCGTGACAGACGGCGTTCATGGGCCATCCAGACTGACCAGAACTTATTGTATGGGAACTTTCGAGCCTCGGCGTAACTCATGCCGAGGGACAGGAGGAATTCTAGGTAGTCTGCCTCGCCGAAGTCTGGCCGCCACTGCCCTCGTCCCCCGCTATCGCTCCCGTCACTCCCCGAACCGAGGTCGTCACCATCTGGATCAGACCCGTCGCTTTTCCCAACGCTTCGAATAGCTCGTTTTCTTCGATCACGGCTGTGACGATCTTCAAGATGTTATTGACGCCGCGCACATCAGAAAAGGCCATGCTGCTTTCGACCACCGCAGAATCGATGAGCCGAACGATTCTGTTCATTTGCTTCTGGATAAATTCCCCTTGCAACTCTTCGGTCATCTCCATCTCGCCGAGTTTGCCGAAGTCTCTGAAAATAGCCGAGAATGTTTCGATATTGTTGGCGATGTCCGAAACACCCCAACCTTGGATGTAAAATACCGTGCCGTCCTTGAGTTCTACTTGCCTGCCGCTTACCGTTACTTCACTTGCCTTTTTCATAAGCGCTCCCAAATAGCTGAATTACGAGGGGTCGGCCCCGGGTAGGTTTGACCCCTCGTAAACGTCAGGGTAGCACTTAGCCAGCGATGGCGTCGAGAACGGCGGTCAGGTTGGCAGTGGTGGTCCAGCCTTCGAAGCCGAGGGAGGCGGGACTCTCGTCGGTATCGAGAGCGGCGGGGATCGTGTAGCCTTCCAGCGTAAGAACGGTGATTTCGAAAACGCGCAGTGCTACGTTCTCGCCGTCACCACCCTGGAAATCCGTACCCGCGATCTGAGAGCTGGGGCGGAACTCTACGAGAATCTGGCCGCCGGTTTCTGCGTTCTTGTGAATCAAGAGCGTTTCGCCGTTGACCGGAGTAACGTCGTCGGGGATGAACGTACCGATAGCGCCGCCAGCTTTGGGCTGACGACCGCGGTGCAGCATCGCTACGTCGTCGTCGGTCGTCGTCATCGTCTCGATAGTGATCGACTTGGAGATCGAGGTGGTGAGTTTCTTGATGGTCTGAAGACGACCCTCACGAGCGCTCTGAATCTCGTTCTCCTGAACATCGACGGCGCGCGACGGGTTCTGCACGTGGCCGAGATCGATAAAGTCATCCCAGCGAATCGTGGTCCCGGCGGCGTAGGGGTTGGTCAGCGCGCCCACGGTGAGCACACTGCCCACGATGGCGGTAATCGTTCCCGTTTCAGAGAGTGTGCCGTCGTCGATCGTGAATGTGGAACCAGCCCCCGTGATCGCGAAGATGTTGACGTTATCAACAGTGATCGCGGTGGCGGTAGCGATGACAGCGGCAGAAGTCGTGGTGCCGGGTCGGAAATGGACTTGAAGCCCCAGAACGTTTACGTCCGAAGCGACAATCGTGTTCGAATTAGTAAAGGCCACTATTCCTCCTTATTAGGGTGTATCCGGCCTTAGCTGAAGCATGTGCATGACGTTGGCCCTATAGAACTTGTCTTCGTCGATTGAGCGTAGTTGCGGGGCGAGTGTGGGGAGCGGATTCCTTGGGCCGACACTTTCTATTCGGCCGAGGTATTTCTCCGCCTCGACAATCGCCTTAGCCTCATCGATTGCGCAGAAGTCTACGATGCAAAGAAACTGGCGGATCAGACCGCCTATTTCCAGGCGCGGCCTGTAGATGATGGCGACAACATCGTGGAGCGCAAGGTGGTCTAGGACGCGGGGGCGGTCGTTGGGTAAGAACGCACGCTTATCTGCGTAATCTGGATCGAACCACGCGGCGAAGTCGAGCTTCATCTGCGTCACGACGTAGGCGAGGGCGTCTTTCATCGAGTTGCCCATTAAGCCGCCTCGCCGAACGCCAACTGATAAGGACCGTAGGGCTGTACGATGTCGATTTTGTATCTGCGCGTGCCGACAGTCACCTGACTGTCGAAAACTAGCACAGAGTCGCGGTCTACTATCTTCACTCTCGTAGTGTCTTCAAGTAGATGCTCGCTGGGTGTGAGCTTCGGGACCGCATCCAGAAGAAAGAGTTGCACCTGAGCGGTGACTGTTCCGTACTGAGTCTGCTCAGTGTCGATGTCTACGGAAGTTACGACCCTCGTTACCGCCGTGAAAGTCTGGAACGGGAAGAGACGCCGTAAGCCGTAGCGGGGGTAAGTGGTAGGCGGAAGAATCGCCCAGACGACGTAGTAGCTGCTCAGTTCGTCCCCGGGGGCTACATTGCCCCCGGTTAGATGCAAGATGCTGACGTAATCTGGCAACCCGAAGCTATCGAGCGAGAGGAGCCTCGATTTGACGAGTTCTTCCATGTAACCGCTAACTGCCGTCGTAGCGCCCCCGGCGAAGGGGGTGCTGTCAAACAGTCTGGGAGGGAGCGCAGTTTCGACGCCGGTTGTAAGAGCGCTAAGGTCAGTCGCCTTCAGTGGCACTTTCGTACCTCGCTCTGTAGATGGACTCCGGGTCGTTTTGCTCACTCAAGGGCGCGAAGTAAACGCCCCCGAGAGCTTTGACTTCGGGCAGCAAGGTTTCGAGGTCGTCGAGCGCTCGGTCTAGCATCTGTTGCCATTGCTGTACATCTCTAGCCGACTTCGATATCCGGTTCCCTTCGAGATCGGCAACTGTGCCGGTTACGACGGTACTGAGGACCATCTCTGCGGCGTAGAACCTGGAAAGCGCCCTCGCCGCACGTCTATCGGGCAGAGAAGTCGCAGTGGCGATTACAATGCCGTTCTCTTCGAGCGTGTCTGCAACGTTCGCTAGAATCACGCTCAACCGCTCTTGGTAGTCATGAGAGTCGGGTTCCAAGCCCAGCGCTGCCGCTGGCAGAAAACCCCTCGGAGCAGCAGAGGCTTCGGCGATCGGGTCCCAAGAGTCCATAGCGATGTGCTGGATGCTGATCAGCGGCATCTCTAGTCCTCCTCGCCATCTCCTTCGCTCGTCCTCATTGTCGCTAAGATCGCCTCGTCGAGTATTCCTTGCTGTCTTTCAGTCAACGGGGATTCTAGTGGACGCAAGAGGTCTGCGAGTGAGTGGATGTTTCGACGGTTGAGCGCTTTTACGAGTTCGTCGGGGAGATTGAGCGCTTCGAGGTCCGACGCTGCGGGTTCAGTCGCGGCAACTTGTTTCGCCACAACTTCGCTCGGCTCGTCAGCCCTTGCCCTCTGTGAGAGAGCGAAGGCCATATCGATGATCATGATCAGCGTCTTGCCCGAGGTCGATCTTGCCCCCGCCGACGCCGCACCGGACACTTGTCGGTATCTACGGTCGCCAACTTCATCGACCGCAAAATCCAACGCCTGCCCCAGCGCGTCGTAGATGAACTGCTGCACCACTTGGGTGATTGCTCGCACGGGTTCTCTTGCTGCGAGCGAACGATGGTTCACGAACCTGGCTTCTAGATCGGTCATGTTTTCCATAACCTAGCTTAGCCGGTAAAGTGAATCTTCATAACCCCCAGCGGGTTTGGCGAGCCGACGCCGACTACATGACGAACCTTGTAGTTGAGGGTGTCGTAGCGGAAACCTTCGCCCAGGACGCCGACTTGCGAGGGGAGGGCTTGAGCGGTGTCGCCGCCTTCCCAGAAGGTGCGGGGGCCGTTGGAGTAGTTTTCGCGAGTGTCACCGGGGACGGAGAGGAAGTCCACTTCGATCGCAGGCAGGATGCCGGGATCGGCGAAGATGAACGCGTCGTCGATATCGACGAGGTAGCGCTCGGTGACGATTTCCATTTCGCCCGCAAGGGTGTTGAAGTCGAGGGCGGTCGTCGGGCGAAGCAGGTTTTGCAGTGCCTTCGTCCATTTCGGGCTACACACGATCATCGCAGGCTCGGTGGCGATCCTTCGTCCATTAGCAGTGGTCTGCATACGGAACGAGGTCACGGCCAGTTCGAGGAAGGCGGCATCGAGTGCAGCGCTGAGCGGAGTCGCGGTGTAGTCGTTGCTGACCGCAAGGGCTTCGAGGTGGTTCGCTACGAGCGTCGGCTCCAGGCGTTCGATCATCTGCCCGTATTGCTGAGCCATCTGGCGAATCTGACGGGTGTCATCATTCACCAGCGCTTCGTAGGTCACCTTGAGCAGCTTGCCGTACTTCGCGACCGACCAGGTGCGCTCCTCTTCGAGCAGCGTACCCTCGCGGTACGGCTCGCCTTCGAGAAGCTTATCCAGTTGATCGTCGGTGAAAGCCAGTCGGTAGCGCACGTCGAGGAAATTCGGGACAGTGTCCTGAACAGTGTAGCGCCTCCACGAGCTGGTGGCGCGCTGGTAGTATTCGGCGACGATTCGGTCGATTGCTGCCTGGAGAAAAAGGGGCAGGTCGAGAGTCGTGACCATCTCAAGCATTTTCTTCATAGGCTCAGTCCTTCCCTAGTCTTCCCATTACAGGAGGTCCTGCCAGAAGACCATGAGCTGCGTGCTTGCGGTGCCGCCCGTGTTGTCGATCGTGTCGGCGGCGGTCACGGTGAACTCGGAGGTGAGATCAGCGATCGTACCGGCGTTGTTGTCCAGCACCGTAATGAGCGTACTCGTAGCGAGGATGCCCGTGACGGTGTGAGCGCCAGCAGCGCCACCTGAAACCGTCAGAGACGAGACGGTGGGAGCGCCACCCATGTTGGCAGGGAGAAGGCCGATCCAGACGCGGCCCGTTCCTGTCGCAGCAGCGGTGATGTCCGTACCAAGTCCGGCGATCGCGTCGTAGTTCGATGCTGTCGCGCCTACGTTCGTGAAGCCGCCGTTCGCCGTATCAAGCGCGGCGTCGAAGAGGAGAGGCGTACCCTCAGTAATGTCCACCCCTGTAGCGGAGAGGAACATCGTATTGACGCCACCCTTGATCTGGACGATCACGATATCGGTGTCGGGGTCGGCATCACCGATCGCGACACCCTTGATCTGTCCGAGGGTTACCCAATCACCCTTTACTGCGCCTGCCGAGGTGACGGGGATAGCGTAGAGGTCGGTGCTGTAATCCCAGAGAAAGTTTCGCACTAGCTACCTCCCTAATTCTTCTTCAGAAAGAACGACTCGGCGAACTCGCGACCCTTGCGCTCGACTTCAATGGGGTCGTCATCGTTCGGGCCTTCGGTTCTCTCGGGGATGTCAGACTCGACCTGAGTCTTAGGGAGTTCGCCCTTTGTGCTGCGCGGGTTGAACCTTTGCAGAATCTTCTCGGCACGTTCCGCCGTAAGCCCTGCGAAGTCGCCCAGCAGTCCTTCGCGATCTTCCATCGGGACGGCGTAGCGGTCGAACAGGGTGTTGTACTCGGCGTTGCGCTCAAGCTGCTCGGCACGCTCTTCGGCGGCGTCGGCACGCTCTTCAGCGGCCTCGATCGCCTTTTGAGCAACGACGAGTTCCGCTTCATGCGCCCGCGACTCTTCTCCGAAGCGCGCTTCCATGGCTGCGGTTGCTTCGCGCACAGCGACCTTCACGATAGAACGCAGCTCAGTGTCGGCATCGGTATTAGCACCTTCGGCGCTAGCGATATTGATGTCGATGTTCAGCGTTCCTTCCGTGGGGTCGAATGTGGCTTCAGCCGCAGTGCCTTCTGGCTTCACACTCTTCTTCATTTGTCCTCCTAGATCATTGGAGTTTGACGTTGATGTTTCCGATCTTCCACTTTCTCTTCCGTGGACTCTCTTCCGTGGGGCCGATCACCTCCTTAAAGGTTTGCTCTGGTCCGAAATCGATTCCCTCGCGCCGACAGCTTGCCCGAACCGCAGCCTCAACCTGCTCTTGCAGTTCCAGAATCTTTCCGTCGGCGGCATCGAAGACCACGAAGTCGCCAGATAACACCTCCGTGATCTTCTCGACTACGTAGTAGTCGTAGCCCAGTTCGTTGCCTTTGTCGTCTGCGCTGACGAGCTTGCCTTCGGTGTAGGCGACGTGGGAAACGCCAAACAGCTTGTCTTCGGGGCCGAGTACGCCCTCTCTGCGAAGCGCAATTTCTTCTTGCGCATACGCGAGAGCGGTCCTACCGGCATCGGTTCGCGTGAGGAAGTGCAGATCGGCGACGACGCCGTTCCGCTCCCTGTCCCACTCCGCCTCGCCGTAGATTCCCGCCAACTTCTCCATGTCATACCCGGTGAAGAAGTCTGGGTGGTTGAGCATCATCTTCGAGCGGCTGTACTCACCGGCCGCCGCAGCGAGAACATCGGCTGGATAGAGTCTGCGATTGAGACTCATGCCTGCCGTGATGACCCTGACCCTGGCACTTGGTCGAGCGTCGTCTGCTCCTTCGAGTGCAAGGAACTGAACGCCTTCGACGTGTTTTATCTCCCGATGTTCAGTCCTCTCCTCCCTCTCTCCCGGTTCAAAGGCGGGTGCGACGGGACCCGCGAACGTCAGGGTTCCGTTGACGTTATCGACGACGCCCTTTGCTGTAATAGTGTTGCTCACATATGCTCCCTTCGATCTCCGTCTGAGCGGTGGCAAAAAGCCATACCGCAAAAAGCGCGCCCGAAAGACGCGCTCTTCGCCAAGTTTTGGGCGTTAGCTGGGCTTGCTAGCCAACGCCTCTTTCAGCTCGGCTCGCGCCGTAGCGCGTAAGCCTTCGTCGGGCGAGTCGGTTTCGGGCGGCTCGGCTTCGCCGCCATTCTCCACCTCGTTTGGGTCCGGTTTGACGATTTCAGGGTCGAAGCCGAAGTAGCGGAGGAGCCAGTCACCACTTAGCAACTGCTGGTCGTGCAGCCAGGTAAACGTTGAGAACAGGTCTGAGTAGTCAAGCTCTCTGATTTCGGGCCACGTGAACTCGACGATCGCGCTTTCGGGCGTTTGCTCAACCCGGTCGCCATTGGGCATTACCGCAATCCACGTATCGGAAATCACGCCCATTGCCACCAGCCTCGTGAGCAAAAGCCGAATCATATCCGCAAGCGCTTCGGTGTAGAAGTCACGAAGACTCAGGATCGAGCGAATTGCCACTGGATATTGAACCTTGGCGGTAGCTACGTTTACCTGCCGCCCATCGCCAGACCAGTATTCGGGAAGGCGAGTGCCTTCGTTTGCCTGGTTATAGAATGCGCGGCCGTCTGCTTCAGCGTCACCGCCGTGAGTGTCGGGTACTAGGACTTGGAAGCTCGCCCCCTCGCCGATCGTCACGGCCACGGTGCCGTCGTTGGGCATCGCTACTTCCTTGGGGGTGAACGTGCCTTTCGAGTCTTTCTCCCAGCCCAGGGAGGCGGCGGCATCTTCGATCGTCGCGAAGTGGATATGGCCGACGATGTTAGAAGCGACGCGCGTCAGGCGTTCGCGCGCATCGAGCCACTTTCTATAGCGATCGACCCCGAAATAGAGGCTTACGAACGGCGTCACGCCGCGCATGGACTCGAACATCGCGTCATTCGCAACATATGACGTGTTCTTGGGCGTCAGCTTCGTAACGGTGTCATCTTGGAGCTGTGCGGCGTTGGAGCCGCCGTAGAAAGCGCTCGTCCAGTCTTCCGGTTCGAAGCCTGTGACCTGCGCAACATTCCAAGAGGTGAGGAGTCGCCCCCCGAGCGTCCTGTTCGCTCGCGCAGGCATGTACACCCACTGCTCCCCGGTGATAGCGAATTGCTTGTAGCCGCGCCAAATCTTACGCTTCCACTTATTCTCGTTCCACCAACGATCCACCTCTTGTTGGATGACGCTATTGAACACGAGTGGTTTTACGTATGCGTCGGCGAACGCCTGCTCGGTGTACTGGTTGATCGTTCTGTTCACCATGCTGTCTTGCTTATAGAGATTCCACATGTGCGAAGACAGGAGCACTGGGTTTTCTGCTGTGTAGAGGCGTCGGAAATATTGCGACAGCGCCAGCATGTCTACTACATTCGTGACATCTCGCGTAGCCGGTTTCGGCCCTTTGTTACTGAGAACTGCGAATGTTGCGTGTCTATCGGCCACTATCTCCAGTCCTCCCCTTTATTGCTGTTCGTAAGAATGGCGAATGTAGTCTTTCGCGTATCCCCGCTTGCGAGGAATCCCAGGTGGGCATAGACAGAGGCATCCTTTGGGTCGTTCTCGTCAGTATCGAGCATGGCTTCCTCGTACCAATCCGGGACGAGTGGTCCCCATGTATACCGCCCGACTGAATATTGATTCGCGATAAACTGGAATCGGGTGCGCTTGTCTCTGTCTGGGGTCACTTCTAAAACCTGGCTCGTGACCTGCGGGATGATGTCTTGCACAACGGCGGCCTGGAACTGAACGGATTCGATTGCAACGATATCTAACACGGGGAGGTTGTAGCCTAATTCCAGCATCCCCCTGGGCTTACCGGCGGCGGCCTCGATTATCCTCTCCCTTGTCTCTTGGATTGGCGCACGCCACCGCTCCGTGTGCAAAACGAAAATCTGTTCGGTTCGCGAGTCCTTCCATAATATTACATATGCGTTGTATGACGATTCTTCCTTTATTGATAGGGCCAAATCAACGCCCATAGAGAGCGTACCGGCCTGTGGGAAGCCGTCTGGGATAAGCCCTCGCTTGATCCAAGCCTCTTCAATTTGGATTTCGACATCATCTTGAGGGTCATTTTGGTATTCGCGAGCAAAAGTGATGCGGCCAATACCATCTACTCTTTCACCGTTTTCGTCTATGAAGCCGTCACGTTTTTGAATCAAACGCTCGAAGGACCACGCCGAAGGCCACTGAACTTCCTCTGTCGAATAATCGACGATAGCTCGCCAGATCGTCCCATTCCAGCGTTTTATCAATGTAGCGATGAGCGCCTTCTTGTGGATGATCGTACCGATCGCCCTGACGCGCATTGTCTCTACGCCTTCAAGTCCCATCACGACGTTATCGAACCAGTGGTGGAGATTTCTGCGCAATTTGGCGGACCGTACCGACTGGTCATCGTCTACGTCATCGAGCACGACGAGATCGGGGCGCACGTAGCGCTCCTTCAGACCGCGGATCGCCTGCCCAGCGCCTCTCGCTACGAATCGAACGCCGCCCATGGTAACGAAGTCGGCCTGTCGCGACCGCTTCTTTTTCTTTCTGTTGGCTTTCAACGCCTGTGCGTTTGGCGGTGCGAGATGGGGAAAGTCTTCGATCAACCGCTCGTTTTCGACAAGCTCCCCGATAATCGAGTCGAGGTGATCTATCGCGTTCGGTTGCGTATTGGAGATGATGACGATGAACTTTGCTCTCTTGTACGCTGCGTCGTGCAGAGAGCCAACCATGTTCACCAAAGTCGATTTCGCGTGGCCTCTCGGAGCGGCCACCCCGAGCAAGTCCTTCTCGTACATCATCTGCGACAGCTCTTTGTGGAAATACGCCGGTTCGTGTGAGACGTGGTTTGGGAAATACCTTCTGCCGAACCATAAGACATCGCGTTCGCAGATGTGGTCGTAGGTGCGCCGCCCGAACTCTACGAGCTGGGGGTCGCTCGCCCTCTTCGTCCGAGTGAACTCGAAATAGGCGAGCAGCGCTTTGACCATCGCCGCCTGTTGCTCTTCTGAGCGCTGTTCGATTACCCAGCTCGTCAGCGGGCTAGATTCGCCAGCAGACTCAGTTTTCTCCTGTGGCACGACTGCTCAGCTCCTTCTCGTATTCGGCAATCGCTTCGTCTTCGCTGCGCCCAATCCCCTTGTCTGTGTCCGAAAACGCAGTGATGTCGCCCATTGTGTATTCGAGGGTCTGAAGGCTAAGCCTGATAGCCCCCAGAACGTCGCCTACCTTTTCCGTGACGACTACCTTGCCTTCTTGCACCTCAAACGCCGCAGTCGCCCATGCTGATGCCTTATGCGTTGCCGCGACGACATTCTGAAAGGTGCTGATGATTGATCGCTTGGTGCTCTCCCGTACTTCGTCGTAGATTTCGCGAACGAAGTCGAGGCGGTCGCGACGCCAGTCTTCGAGTTCTGCAACCTGCTTCAACCACTCTTCGTCGATCGAGAGTGTGTTGGCGATCTTGGCAAGCGCGACCCCCTTGGTGACATAATCCATCTTCGCGATCATGACCACCTCTTGCGATGGCCGCTCTATCGTTGTGAGGTCCATAGATTCAGGATGCAGTCAAAGAGTCGCCGTAGTCAAGGCGATTAGTTGACTTCACGGTCTTCATCCTCCAACGAATAGAGCCTGCCGAAGCCCGTGCCGCCCGACAGATATTCCGCCGCGAGCGCTTCAATAACCTGCCCAGTAGCGATTTCCTTATCCTTGTGTAATTTCAGACCGTCGATCTTCAGGCGGTCTTCGACGAGCTTGTAAGCCTGCATGAAGATGTCGAACGCCTCCTTAGGCATAGCGAACTTCGTCTTCACGCCCCAGTCGCGCGGGTCTGCTTCATTTTCATTCTGGTCGTAGTCGTCGTCTTCGAACGTGAAGTTGTCTGCCAGGTCGATAAGCCCCTGTAGCGACTCTCTGGTGTCGGGCATGAACTCTAGCATCTCATCTAGCGATATTTCGGGGAGCACGTCGTCTTTGATCGCGCGCGAGAGCCGAACGTTGTCGTCTTCGAACCAGGCGTGATTCCGTCGCCGCGCAATCAGAATCGCTTCTGCCTTCGAGATCGGGCCGAAACTTTCCACAACGATCTCCGACCAGCCGAGCTGTTCTAACGCTTCGAGCCGATGGTTTCCGTCCATGACTTCGAGATCGCCGTCTTCCAATTCTCTGACAGCGAACACACCGGCGCTTTTGTCGCGAAGGATTGATTTCTTCAGCTTCTCGATGTCGGCGGGGGTTCCCTCGAACTTATAGTTCCACGGTGCTTTTTTCAGCCGTCCGATCGGGACGGTGATGACCGAGGTGCCTCGTTCTGTCGTCGTCGTAGATTCTGCCATATTCCATCACCCTTTCGCGCCAGAGTACGCCCTTCGAGCGCCAATAGTTCGTAAACCACGTTTGAGCCTTCTCTGTCTCCTTGATTGCGAAGGCTAGTTGATCGTAAAGGTCGAACATCACTACGGGCTTTATTCGCCTCGGCGAGTTCTTGAAGCGCGTCGCCTTGCCCGAATAGATTGTCTGAAACGAGTTTGTCTTCATATCAAAGATGCGAATCTGCCCGTAGCGATCAGGAGAGAGCCATGAAGTCGAGTCAACTGAGTAGAACGGCCATTTTAGCAGGTACTCGGGCTTGGTCATGGCGAAGCCGTGAGCTTTAACGCCAACGTCGTAAGCCATCTTGATGAGCTTGTTGTAGGGGAGGACGGCTGCGTCACGGCGCATCCCCTGCAACCCAACCATCCCAGAAGGCCACGTGAGCATGTCTTCGTAGTCGTCCATGCCGTTTACCGGGTGCCAACCGCCAACACACTTTTCCCAGATATCCGCCTCAACAAACTCATTCCTCACCGCCTTGACATGCTTCATGCCGTAGATATCAGCGATGTCGAGTTCGATGAAGTAATCGATCTTGTCCCAGTTGTGTTTAACAAATGCGATATAGCTTTGCACGTAATGATTGAGGTCGTACTCTGCAACGTTGCCGCCAGTTACGCCGCTGTTACCGGGCGCTACGCTATGGCCGCTCAGGTTGAAGAAGTGATGCGCCCCACTGTCTAAGACTACGGAGCGCGAGGCCATAACGGGGAGCTTGGTGATTCTGCCCTTCCTGCTGTAGAAATCCCCGAACGAGGGAAAGGCGTGGGGGAAGCTCACGATGTCTTCGGGCATTGGGGCGGCGGGTTTCAGGCCACGCTTTTTGACCATGTGCTGCGCCCATGTTTTGACGCTTGAGTAATACCAGATCACAAGATTTTCCGATCGCCCAGGTAGTTCTCCGGTCTTACTTTGCCGACTAGCTGGATGCGACCGGCGGCAACCTTGAACACGGTTTCGGCAAATGGCACCCCGGTCGCCACGAAGTTGATGAGCGAGGCAAGGGCGAAGAAGGTCTCATGCACCAGGACTTTGTTGACAATCGTCGGGGGCCGGAGGGTAGGACCAAGCTTGAGCCAGATCGTCGCCTTCTCCCTGACCTGCTTCGGGGTTTCAGCCCACGTCAGGGGAGTGCTTTCTACATGCACGTCCTTGCCCTGCTCGATCATGCCTTCAACTATGTACCATTTGTCGAATTCTTTTGTGAACCAGACCCGTCCGTAAGAGCGATTAAGCGGCACCAGGTCATTGAGTTCTGCGCGGCGGATGAACAGCGTTTTCCTTCCGATCGTTGACGCATCGCCCTCGACCTCGAAGCCCTCCCACACTGCCCATACGCTACACGGGGGAATCATAGATACCGACGCGGTTGATCTTCCGCTCCAGGACGCCAATAACTTTGTCGAGACACTGGTCGGCCAGCATCACAACCTCAGCCATACACTCTTGGTACTCCGTTGATTTGCCATGCAATAATGCGCGTTCGGTCTGTCGCTGCGCGTCCTGAATATCGAAAGCCTTATATAGCTGGTGCGGATTTGAAATAGCTTCGGGAAAACATCTGTAGCCGGGCGCTATGGTTGGCACCCCAAACGCCGCCGCCTCATTGAGGGTGTTGCTCCAGAAATCCTGACTCGCACAGTTGAAGTGGACTTGCGAATCAGCTAAGAGTTCGTAGTATTCGTTCTTGCTCAAACCTTCGTAGATTTCCAGCGCCCCCGATTGCTGCGCGAGCCTGGCCTTCTCCAATGCTTCGGGGAAATTTGATTTCAACTCTCTTGACGAGGTTGAGATGGCGAACTCTACACCGTCGAACTTCCCGCTTGCCCGAGCCGCGCGCACATACTCCAAAAAAAACACCGGGTTCTTTTCGCGATCGAATCTGCTAGTGAAAAGCACCCGGTGCGTTCTCTCTTCCCACGGCTTCTGGCGCACTCGGCTTTGGACTTCGCCCGAATCGAACGGCAGGCCGGTGACGAAGATGTGCGATCTGAAATCTGCCGCAAGCATCAGCTCTTTATGAATGCCGCACGCGACAAAAACTCCCGCCACAGACTCGTCAACCATTTTCTCGTAGTGGCGCATCCAGCCTCGGTAATTGAATGTGAAGTCAAACACATCCATGGAACCAGCGCAGTTTTGTACGAACACGCGAGGCTTTATGTCGGTCATAGCCGCCATGTAGGGGATTGCGGCAAATCCTGGGTGGAACATGTCTTGCAAGTAGATTGCCGTGTCCGTCTGGATTACGCCGTCTTTCCAGAGCGCGGCCAGTGCTTCTATCTGCGATGTCGCCCAGCGCGACCGCTGGTAGGGGTCCAGGGGGAACGGCAACTCGATCTGACCATCACCTGGGTAATGATTGCCATCGACGACCTGAACCGAATGCCCGTGACGCTGGAAAGCGCTCAACGTCCAGTCTCTCAACTGCTTCGTGTAGCGCTCTTCGTAGGACTCGATAGGCAGATAGACGATGTTCATGGCAGACAAATAAGGTGCGCTCCGTTCTCGCCGTCTTCGAAAATCTTGACGTATGCTACATCATAACCGTGAACTTTACCCCAATCCGCTACTTCTTCTGCCACCATTTCGCACGACCGTTCGTATAAATGTCGCTGGTAACGCATTCCCAGCATCGTGTCCAGGTTGAGCTTCAGCGCATGATATTCGACATCGCGGTCGTTGTGACTCTGCACAACGGCCATTTCGACGTGGAAGATGTGCCGGTGCGAGTCGCGCAGGTACTTCTGTTCTTCGGGGGCATCGGCCCAGTGGTGCCAAGCCTCGAACTGTGTTCGGACCACCGACAACATACGATTAGCCATTTGCTACCTCCGAAAAGCCGTAGGTCTGCATGAGTATCTTGAACCACTCGTCACTAACTTCTGGCTTAATGAAGTTAACTAAGAAATCCTTTCCTAACGGATCGCTAAGGTAAGGTTGGGGCGTTATCCTTGCGTGAAGGCAGAAGGCTTTCCCGCTTACTGCGGC
>Ga0307380_10004529_pt1 | contig 18739 bp, 16 predicted proteins | sample UN3MG_FD_202239 | JGI IMG/M metagenome (GOLD analysis project Ga0307380, IMG submission 202239) | Soil microbial communities from Risofladan, Vaasa, Finland - UN-3 | ecosystem: Environmental > Terrestrial > Soil > Coastal area > Acid sulfate soil | place: Finland: Risofladan, Vaasa | collected...
GAAGAATTCGTGGCTAATTGGGAAAACAAATGGGCTCGGTGTTGGAATTATAATTGGAATTTACCGGACAAAAAAAGGATTGATCTTAAAAGAAATGATCAGCAAAAAGACTTTCGGGCTATCTTAAAAAAGGATTTTAATAAGGTAGCTGGTTTTGATGATGTTGGTTATACCGATACCTGGTCTTTGCAAGAAAAATTGAAGTACAGGCCTAAAGCTACCAAAGCCTTATATTATCACTATAATCCGGCAAGTTTAAGTGAGGTTTTTAGGCAAGCTAAATGGCTGGCCAAAAGAAAATATAAATTAGGAGCTTTGGGTAGATTAGTCACTTTGTTTAGGGTAAACCCTTTTTTTTCTTTACTTAACGGACTTAGAAAAGTAATAATTAAAAAGGAAGCGGCTTTTATAATTTTTAAACTTGTCTATGACTGCGGGATAACTTGTGGTTTAATAGAGTGTTTTTGGAGAAAAAATAAAAAATATGCCTAACCTAAAATCCGATTTTAGATCGTATATCTTACAGGCGGGCAGGTTTTTTTCCAAACGTTCCTGGATATTTTTGATTTTAATTCTGGCCTTGGCCTTACGCTTGATTAATATTAATCAATCTTTGTGGCTTGATGAGGCGATTTCTTTTGAGGCAGCAACTAAGTATTCCCTCAGAGATTTATTTTTACAGTTCCTACCTAAGGATTTTAATCCGCCTTTATATTATTTAATATTACATTTTTGGCTAAGATTTTTCCCTCCCAGCGAGCTTTTCCTTCGGCTTCCCAGTGTTATTTTTGGTTTTTTTACTTGTTTTTTAATATATAAAATTTATCACCTTGTTTTTATGGATAAAAAGGGAGCTTTATTGGCCTTGACTTTAATGGCCACAGGACCGCTTCTTATTTATTATTCTCAAGAGGTTCGGACGTATTCTTTAACGACTTTTTTAGTATGTAGCTCAGTTTATTATTTTATAAAATTTTTGCAGTGCAAAAAAAGACTATTAGCTGCTTGCTATTCACTGTTTACTATCCTTATGCTTTATTCCCATTATCTTATCTGGTTAATTTTACCGGCCCAATGGTTATATTTTTTCAATCAAAAAAATAAAGATAGAAAATTGACCTTTAATTTGTTGATTTGTCAGTTTGTCATTTTCTTTTCATATCTCCCTTGGTTGCCGATTCTAATAAGACAACTTAGGATAGCTAAAAGAATAGAAACAGATTCAAATTGGGGGCAGGTTTTAGGTGAAGCAAGCTTTAAAAATATTGCTCTAATTCCGGTTAAATTTATTATAGGAAGAACTTCATTTGACAATAAAATATGGTATGGGTTTTTAGTTATAATACTGGTTTTATTTTTTGGCTTTTTAATCGCAAAGGCGTTTTTTTACCCCTTTCGTAAAAATCCGCCAGATGGCGGAGATCCTGGATCGGAAAAGTGGATGATTGGGTTTTGGCTACTGGTGCCTATTATTTTAGGTTCCTTAATTAGCTTTAAAATTCCTCTTTTAACATATTTTCGCTTTCTTTTTTGTTTGCCTGCTTTTTACCTACTCGTTAGCAGGGGAGTGATGATGATAAAAAATAAGAAAGCAATTATTATTTTGCTTTTGGGATTAAATCTTTTTTTTAGCTTAAGATACTTGCTTGATCAAAATTTTCATCGGGAAAATTGGGAAGAAGCAGTTGAACTTTTACATCAAAAAAATACTGCTGATGCTCCCGTCTTAATTTTTCAAAATGTCAGTGCGCCTTTTTCTTATTATGACCGCAAAAAAAGTAGCCTTATTTTCATTTATGAAAAAGAATCTATTTTAGACTTTGATTGCGTTTGGTTGATTCCTTATAGCCAGCCTATTTTTGATCCTCATGATCAGACAAGAGAGTGGTTAAAAAGCCAGGGGTTCGTAAGGACTTTTGAGCAGCATTTTCGGGGAGTAACTTTGGAAAAATGGCAAAAGTTGCTGCTTGGAAGGGGAAATGGGATAATTGACTTATGAAAATAGGCATTGATATTAGTCAAATCGCTTATCAGGGAACTGGTGTAGCGGAGTATACGGAAAAGTTGGTAGAAAATTTACAAAGAATTGATAAGGAGAATGAGTATGTGCTGTTTTTTTCAAGCTTAAAAAGAAAATTTCCCACTAATTTTAAATTCCTAAATAAATTCCAGATTCCAAATTCCAGATTCCAGATTAAGACTTTCAAATTCCCTCTTTCTTTACTTGATTTTATCTGGAACCGACTTCATGTTTGTCCGATAGAGTGGTTTATAGGTAGGATTGATGTTTTTTTATCTTCAGATTGGGTGCAGCCGCCAAGTAAAAGGGCAAAAATGATTACCGTGGTTCACGACTTGACACCTTGGAAATACCCGGAAACCCTTCATCCTAAGATTGTTAATGTTCATAAAAGAAGGATGAAATGGGTGAAAAAAGAATGCAAATTGATTATTTGTGATTCGGAATGCACCAAAAAAGACATGCAGGAAATTTTGAAGTTTGAGGATAAAAAATTAGAAGTTATTTACCCGGGAGCAAAATGATTGTTGCGATTGATGCCAATGAAGCTAATATTAAAAATAGGGTAGGCAGCAACGTATATGCCTATCAGGTGTTAAAGCACTTATATAGAACCCATAAGGTAGAATTCAGGAATAATAATAGAAATTTGGAATTTAAAGTCTACTTAAAAAACAAGCCATTATTTGACTTTCCGAAAGAGACTTTGGGATGGCAGTATAAGGTTTTAAAGCCCGGGTTCTTGTGGACTCAATGGCGATTGCCATTTAAGCTGTTGTTATCAAAACCAAGGCCAGATGTGTTTTTTACTCTTGGCCATTATGCGCCCCGGTTCTGTCCCGTTCCTTTAGTTATTTCGATTATGGATTTGGCTTTTTTAAGCCATCCAAATTATTTTAGAAAAAAAGACTTATTTCAACTGAAATCTTGGACAAAAAAAAGTATTAATAAAGCTTTAAAAATTATTGCTATTAGTCAATCGACCCGGAATGATATAATAAATTTATATCAGGTTCCCTCAGAAAAAATTATTGTTACTTATCCGGGGATAGAAAAAAATAGTTTTAAAAATTCAAGATTAACAATGACAATTAAAAATTTAAAAAACAGATACAAAATTAATAAGAAATATTTTCTTTATATCGGTACTCTGCAACCTAGGAAAAATATTGTCAGATTAATGGAGGCATTCAAAAATGTTGATGATTTTCAGTTAGTTATCTGCGGTAAAAAAGGTTGGCTTTATGAGGAGATTTTCCAAAAAGTTAGGGAACTCAAACTGGAAAGCAGAGTTATTTTTACCGGTTTTGTTTCCGAAGCAGAAAAATACGCTTTGCTAAAAGATGCCTTTGCTTTTGTTTTTCCTTCCTTATATGAAGGTTTCGGTTTTCCGGTCTTAGAAGCAATGCAGGTTGGCTGTCCGGTACTGGTTTCAAAAACGTCTTCCCTACCAGAAGTAGCAGGGGAAGCATGCGTTTATATCAAAAATCCCCGATCAGTTAGGTCAATTCACCAGGCAATAGAAAAAATGATAAAATTAAGTGAAAAAGAAAGAAAAAACTTAGTGAGCAAAGGTTTTAGCCAAGTCAAAAAGTTTTCCTGGCAAAAAACAGCGCGAGAGGTTTTGCAAGTATTAACTGAAGTAGGAGGTTAATTTGTTTTATATTGAAACAAAAACCGGAGAAAAATTAGACTTCAAACAAGCTTGGCCGAAGATTATCGCAAGAATTTTTAATTGTTTCCTTGATTTTGAGCTTTTACTGCTCAATTGGGTGGGTTATTTACCGTTTCACTCTCTTCGAAATTTTTGTTATCGGCTATCAGGAATTAAAATCGGCCGAGGTTCAACTATTCATATGTGGGCCAGATTTTATCAGCCCAGAAATATTAGTATTGGTCAGGATACGATTATAGGTGATCACTGTTTTTTAGATGGACGGGCGCCTCTTAGGATTGGCAATCATGTAGCGATTGCTTCCCAGGTGTTGATATATAACAGTGAGCATGATGTTAATTCCCCGGATTTCCTACCGACCGAAGAAGCAGTTAATATAGATGACTATTGTTTTATTGGTGCCCGAGCGATTATTCTTCCCGGAGTCAAGATTGCTAAAGGAGCAGTGGTAGCTGCCGGAGCAGTAGTGACTAAAGATGTTTCTCCGCTGCTAATTGTTGGGGGCGTTCCGGCCAGACAGATTGGTGAAAGAAAGGTAAAGAAATTAGATTATAAACTTGGCCGAGCCAGATTATTCCAATAATTGGATAAATCCCAAATAGTAAATTTTCCGATGAAATTAGATTTTGAGCTTTCTATTATTATTCCCAGCTTCAACACTAAAAAACTTTTACGTAATTGCTTAAAATCCATTTTTGAGCAAACCCAAAAAATTAAATTTAAAGTCATTGTGATTGATAACAACTCCGAAGACGGGTCAATAAAAATGATTAAAGAAAAATTTCCTCAAGTTAAACTAATCTGCAATGAAAGAAATTTTGGTTTTGCCAGAGCTAATAATCAAGGTTTGACTCATGCCCAAGGTGATTGTGTTTTGTTTCTCAACTCTGATACTCTAATTTTAGATGGAGCAATAGATAAAGCAGTTGAATTTATGAAAAAAGACAAGCGAGTTGATATTTTAGGCTGTCAACTTCTGAATCAAAACAAGACAATTCAACATTCAGGGGGATTTTTTCCTAAGCTGACAAGAGTTTTTAGCTGGATGGTTTTTATTGATGAACTTCCATTTCTTGATCAAATAATCAAACCGTATCAGCAGAGTAACCCCAAATTTTACCAAAAGACAAAACAACTTGATTGGGTGACAGGGGGATTTATGTTGGTAAAAAAAGAAGTAATTAATCGGATTAAGGGTTTTGATGAAAGGTTTTTTATGTATGCGGAAGAAGTTGATTTTTGCTTTCGGGCCAAAAAATTAGGTTTTAACGTTTGGTTTTATCCTGGGGCAAAGATAATCCATTTTAAGGGTAAAAGCTCTAAGAACGGTTTTCAGAAAGCAGTCTTAGGTGAGTATCAGGGCTTGAAAAAATTTTATCAAAAACACCAATCGGTTCCCAAGCTTTTTTGCTTGCGTTTATTACTTAAAATGGGAGCGCTGCTAAGAATATTAATTTTTGGTATACTAAGTGGTGATCGTCAAAAAAGGAATATTTATGAAAAAGCTTTTAGGGTGGCTTGATAACAATATCTTAACTTTAATCAGTTTTTTCTTACTGATTTTTATCCCCTTATATCCTAAGGTGCCTTTAATGGAGTTGATACCGGGGTATATTGTTAGAGTGAGATTGGAGGACTTCTTTATTTTAGCCGCAGTGGTTGTTTTAATTATTCAAGTTATCAGAAAAAAGGCAACCTTGAAAAGCATAATTTTTTGGCCAATTTTAATTTATCTAGGAATTGGTTTACTTTCTTGCCTTTCCGCCATTTTTATTACCAGAACTGTTCCATTAGAGTGGCTTCATGCGGGGAAGATGTTCATTCACTGGTTGAGAAGAGTAGAATATTTTAGTTTGTTCTTTATTTTTTATAACGGAATAAAGAGTTTTAAAAACACCAAGATTTTCTTGATTTTATGCGGTGTTTTAGTCTGTTTAGTTTCGATTTATGGTTATGGCCAAAAGTATTTATACTGGCCTGTTTTTTCGACCATGAATCGGGAATTTTCCAAAGGAGTCAAACTTTATTTAACGGAGCATGCTCGGGTGCCTTCTACCTTTGGTGGGCATTATGATTTAGCCGCTTTTTTGGTGATTTTTCTAATTTTATTTGCCGGTCTCTTCTTTTTTATGAAAGATATAAAAATAAAGATTGCTTCTTTACTTGTTTTTCTTCTAGGGTACTGGCTTTTAATTCTTTCGGCCTCCCGCACTTCTTTTATCGCCTACGTTTTTGGCTTAATAGTTATGTTTGGCATTTCAGCTTTTAAAAAGGGTTGGTTTTGGTCTTTAACCCGAGGAGCGATCATTATGATTTTCAGCTTTGTGGTGATGATTTTTTTTGGGGATTTATCAGACCGCTTTGCTCATCTTTTAAAACTAACTGAGGTAAGAGAAAAATGGAGACTCGAAAGATTAGTAAGCCCGTTGAAACCGCCGCCGGTTTCTGATAAATTTGTTGCGTTTGATGAAAATATTCCTTTGGTGGTAGATATTACAGATGAAAGACCGGTAGCGATCCGACCGGGGCAAAAAGGAGATGGTCAAGGTCTTCCTCCGGATGTTTATGAAAAAATCCCTGACTATCGTGAATCCACTGAATCTGGAGGCCTAGATGGTACGGCCGCAGCCAAACTAATAACCGTAGAAAGAACTTTTTCCGAGAATGCTTATAAATATGGTTTATCTGCTGCTATCAGATTGGATGCTTTATGGCCTTGGGCAATTAAAGCTTTTTTGAAAAATCCGCTTTTGGGTTCTGGTTACTCCACCCTAGGGAAGCAAGGAACAGGCCAGTTTACAGAAGCAGAGTCAACGGACAATGATTACCTAAGGGCTCTCGGAGAAACAGGACTTTTAGGTTTTATTTCTTTCTTTGGAATAATATTTATAATTACAAGATCAGTTTTTAAGTCATTAAAAAAAGAAAAAAATGATTTGCTTACGATATTTAAAATCAGCTTTGTTTCTTTTACTTTAGGTATACTGGTAAACGCTATATATATTGACGTTTTTGAAGCTTCCAAACTCGCCTTTATTTTTTGGGCGATGACCGGTGTTTTGCTATCCACGTTAGGCAAGAAAGAGGCTTTGCTAAAAAAATAAATATCATATGAAAAAAAAGCCTTTAATAGAGTTTTTACTTTTATTTTTCATTTTTTGCCTTGCTTTTGTACCTAGGCTTTATAAGATAAATAACCCGGTAGCCGATTGGCATTCCTGGCGGCAAGCTGACACGGCAGCCGTAGCCAAAAATCTTTTTGAAGGAGAATTTAATCTTCTGTATCCAAGGGCCGATAACTACTTTCCCATGAGCGAGGGGGCCTTGCCAAACCCTGAGCGTTATTTTTTAAATGAGTTTCCTTTTTATAATGCCCTTGTGGCAGTTTGCTATTATTTTGTTGGTGTAAATGAGGCCTATGCTCGGTTAGTAAGTATTTTCTTTTCTTCATTAACAAGTGTTTTTTTATACCTTTTACTAAAGAAATTTTTAAAAAAAACAGTGGCTTTTTTGGCAGCTATTTTTTTTGCTGTTTTACCTTTTAATATCTATTATGGTCGGGTAATTATGCCTGACCCTACCTTTATTTTCTTTTCTGTTTTTTCCTTGTATTCGGTTTTAAACTGGGTGGAAAAGGAAAAGTTTTGGTTGGCAATTGTTTCTGTAATTTCCCTGTCTTTAGCGATGTTGATTAAACCCTATGCAATTTTTTTAGGTCTGCCTTTAAGCTACCTTGTTTTGAGAAAATGGGGTTTGAAGTCTTTAAAGCGTTGGGATGTTTATTTCGTTTTCGTTTTATCTTTTATTCCTTTAGTTTTTTGGCGTTATCATATAAACCAGCATCCTGAAGGGATGTTTGGTTCCGGTTGGTTAATTAATCAAGGAAATATTCGTTTTAAAGGCGCTTTTTTTCGTTGGCTGATTTTTGACCGGATGAACCGCCTGATTTTTGCTACCGGTGGTTTTGTTTTGTTTTGGCTGGGTTTAATTTCTTCCCGCAATAAAAAAGAGGGCCTGTTTTTCTTAAGTTGGCTTACCAGTGTTGCTTTGTACATGATTTATTTTGCTCGCGGCAATGTTACTCATGATTATTATCAATTACCATTGGTTCCTGTAGGCTGCGTTTTTATGGCAAAAGGCGTAGCTTTTCTTTTCCATTTGGGCAAAAGTTGGCTTTCCAAACTGATCAATACCTCTCTTGCTTTTGTCTTTATTGCTTTAATGCTGGCTTTTGGTTGGTATGAGGTAAGAGGCTTTTTTAACATTAATCATCCTGAAATCGTTGAAGCTGGAAAAGCTGTTGATGAGTTGACTCCTAGAGATGCTCGGGTAATTGCTCCCTACAATCGAGACCCGGCCTTTTTATATCAAACAAACCGCACTGGTTGGTCTGATTTGGGACCAATTGAGGAATGGATTAATGAGGGAGGAGCAACTCATTATGTATCAGTTAATTTTGATGAAACGACTAAAAAATTAGAGGAAAATTGCCAAATAATTAAGAAGACAGAAAGATACGTAATTATTGACCTGCAAAGTTGCGTTCCTGAGATGCTAAATAGCACGAATTAGGAAATTCATCAGGCATCATGGTCATTCTGGGGCGGAACATCTTGTCATTCTGGAGCGAACGAAGCGAGCGATAGAATCTCAATTTAAGATCCTATCGGGCTAAAGCCCTCCAGGATGACAGACTAGGATGACATAACAGACTAGGTATTTAGTAACTCAAGCTAAATAAGTATTAAATACTATTATGAAAATCTTAATGCTTACCTCTTATTTACCTTATCCTCTTTTTTCTGGAGGCCAAATTAGAACGTACAATCTTTTGAAGAACCTGGTGGCAAAGCATGAAATTACCCTTTTTTCCTTTATTCGTCAAGAAGAGGAAAGAGAACATATTAAAAAATTGGAAAAGTTTTGTTTTAAAGTGAAGGTTTTTAAGCGCCGGCCTGCCTGGGATCTGAGAAATATTTTGCTGGCCGGTTTTTCTCCATTTCCTTTTGTGATGATTTCTACCTATCTTTCTTGGACGGTTCGTCAAGCCATCAGAAAAGAACTTGAAGAGTTCAACTATGATCTAATCCATGCCGAGCCATTTTACATGATGCCCAATATCCCTAAAACGAAAATACCCATTCTTTTGGTAGAGCAAACGATTGAGTATTTGGTTTACAAGAAGTTTGTCGATAATTTTCCTAACCCATTTTTTAAAACGGGTATGTATTTTGACGTAGTCAAGCTTAAGTTTTGGGAAGAACGCTATTGGCGAAAAGCCACCAGTTTGGTGGCAATGTCTAAAGAAGACAAATTTATCATGCAAAAAGCGGCTCCCAAACAAACCATTGATATTGTTGCTAACGGCGTAGACACTGAGTTTTTTGATAAGGCTAAAGTTTGCAAACCAAAGATACCTACAATTTTATTCGTAGGAAATTTTAAATGGTTGCCTAATAAAGATGCCGCTAAATTTCTAACTCATGAGTTGTGGCCTCTTATAAAGCAAAAAATTCCTGAGGCTAAGCTTTGGATTGTTGGTAAAAATCCCACTCCAGATATACTTGAGTTGGCCAGAAAAAAAGATGTTTTTGTCCAAAGCAATATCAAAGATATCAGAACTGCTTTTAGTCAGGCATCAGTTCTTTTGGCTCCGATAAGAAACGGTAGAGGGACAAAGTATAAAGTTTTAGAGGCAATGGCCAGCAAATTGCCAGTAGTGACCACTCCTTTGGGAATTGAAGGAATTGGGGCCATAAATGGCAAGCAAGTTTTAATTGCCAGAAAAGCCGATGGTTTAGTTGACAAAACAGTAAAAATACTGCAGAATCCTAAGCTTGGTCAAAATATTAGTCAATCCAGCTATAAGCTTATCAAGGAAAAGTACAATTGGCAGTTAATATCCAGCAGCTTAGATAAAATTTATAAAAAATTAGGAGTAAGTTCTAGTTTAATTAATTAAATTAAATCAATTTTACTAAAATGAGGAAAATAGACCTTTCAATAATAATTGTTAATTATAATACCGTAAAGCTTTTAAAAAACCTTTTAGAATCAATTAGAAGATCAAGGATTGGCAACTTTAAAATTGAGGTATTGGTTGTTGATAATGCCTCCTCAGACTCTTCTGTTACGATAATAAAAAAGGAGTACCCGGAAGTTAAATTAATCATAAACAGAACAAACCTGGGGTATGCCAAAGCCAATAATAGGGGAATAAGGCAGGTTCAAGGAGCTTGTGTTTTACTTTTAAACTCAGATACTTTATTGGAAAAAGAAACACTTCTCAAAATGATTAATTTTATGAATGATTGCAAAGAGTTCAGTGTTGCTACCTGTACTGTTAAGTTGCCTGACGGTAAAGTTGATCCCAGCTGTCACCGAGGCTTTCCGACTCCCTGGGCAGCTTTCACTTATTTTTCCGGACTGGAAAATTTTTTTCCTCAATCAAGACTTTTCGGTCAATATCATCAAACTTGGAAAGACCTCAACACGATGCACGAGATAGATGTAATTTCCGGGGCCTTTTTTATGATAAGAAAAAGTGTTTTGGATAAAGTCGGCTTACTTGACGAAAGATTTTTTGTTTATGCAGAAGATGTTGACTTCTGTTATAGAATTCGAACTTTAGGACAGAAAATAGCTTATTTTCCGGAGACTAAAGTTACTCATTTTAAAAAATCTTCTGGAAGAGCAAGGGGTAAGGGTAATAAAATTACCCGAAAAGAACAGCTGACAAGAAAGATGGCTAAACAGTATTTTTTTCAGACAATGAAGCTTTTTTACGACAAACATTATAAGGATAAATATCCTTGGATAGTAAGATGGTTAGTTTTATTAGGAATTTTAATAATGAGCAAGATTAAGGAATAGTTAATTGTTACTGGTTAATTGTTAATAGAAGGAAAAAAGCAATTAACTATCAGCAATTAGCAGTTAGCAATTGCGTATTTTAATTGATTGCCGTTTTTGGGGAACAAAACATACCGGTTTAGGTCGTTACACCGAGAATTTAGTGACAAATTTATTAAAAATTGACAAAAAAAATGAGTATATTCTTCTTTCCAGCTCTAAAAACAACATAATAATAGAGCAATACGGCAATATAACAGTTTTGCCAGTTAATGCCGCTTACTATTCTTTGAAAGAACAACTTGTTCTTCCCAAGTTAATCCACAAGCTTAAACCAGATCTAATTCATTTTCCTCATTTTAATGTGCCGATTTTGACCAATTTTCCTTTTGTGGTGACGATACACGATCTTATCAAACATCATTCTCGGGGACGGGAAACCACTACCCACCAGGCTCTATTTTATTGGACTAAATTTTTGGGCTACAAACTGGTTTTTCGTAAGGCCGTTTATAAAGCAAAAAAAATTATTGTTCCTTCAAATTTTGTTAAAAGAGAGCTTAAAAAAATTTATCACCTGCCAGAAGAAAATATAAAAGTAGTTTATGAAGGAGTAAGTAATAAATTTAAAATTAATCCGCCATCCTTAAGCTGGCGGAGTGGAGAAAAACTTAAAATAGGCAAGCAAAAATTAAAAATTTTAAAGAAAATAAAAAAACCTTATCTTTTATATGTCGGTAACCTCTATCCGCATAAAAACATCCGGCGCTTAATTTTAGCTATTAAGTTACTAAACCAGTTTAGAAGAATTAACTTAGTTATCGTTTGTGGTCGAGACGTTTTTTGGCGAAGAATAAAAAATGCAGCCGTCGAATTTAAAGCGGAAAAGTTTATCAGCCTACCGGGATTTGCGGCGGATAAAGATTTAGCTGTTTTGTATGCCCAAGCTGAAGCGTTTGTTTCTCCTTCTTTAATAGAAGGTTTTGGTTTGCCCGGGTTAGAGGCCATGGTTTTAGGTTGCCCGGTGATTTGCAGCAATATTCCGACTTTCAAAGAAATCTACGGCAAGTCTGCTTATTATTTTAACCCCCGAGATATTGACGACATTAAAGATAAAATTTTGCATGTTCTTAATTTTTCTTTCCGCAAAAGACAAGTGATGATCAAAAAAGGCCTGTTTCAGGCCAGCAAATATTCGTGGCAAGAATGCGCTCAGGAAACTTTGGAAGTTTATCAAGGGATTGTTAATAATTGGTAGTTAATTATTAGCTTATTAGCTGAAAAAAATTAGCAATCTGGGATTAACAATTTTTAAATTTGCGTGTTGCTTTGGTTTATGACAGAGTAAATAAATTTGGTGGAGCTGAGCGAGTGCTTTTGGCCTTGCACAAAATCTGGCCCCAGGCGCCGCTTTTCACTGCTGTTTATGATCCTCAAGGAGCGCCTTGGGCTAAAGATTTCAGAGTTTACCCTTCTTTTGTTCAAAAAATTCCTTTTGCCAAAAGCAGACACGAGCTTTATCCCTGGTTAATGCCTTTTGCTTTTGAGAGTTTTGATTTTTCAGCATTTGACGTGGTAATTAGTATCACTTCAGCCGAAGCCAAAGGATTAATTACCCAACCTAAGGTCTTACACCTTTGTTATTGTTTAACCCCTACAAGATATTTATGGAGCAGTTTCAAGCATTATGTTAAAAATCCTCGTTACGGGATCTTAAACCCTTTGGCGAAAATAATGATGAAGTCCATGCTTGAAAGATTAAGACAATGGGATAAGGTTGCCTGCCAGCGGCCGGATTACTATTTTTCTATTTCTCAGACTGTTAAAAAGAGGATAAAAAAATATTATGGCCGTGACTCAGAGATTATTTACCCTCCAGTAGATACAGACAAGTTTAGGCTTAAAAAGGAAAAATTACCTGCCCGCATCCTGCCGGTGGCGGGAAGCGATGCAGCTGGGAAAATTACAGCTCAAAATTTAAAAGTCAACAAAGAAAAAGAATATTTTCTCGTCGTTTCCAGGCTCGTTTCTTACAAACGAGTGAATATTATTATTGATAGCTTCAACAAGCTCGGTTGGTCTTTAAAAATTATTGGCGACGGAAGCGAGAAACACATTTTACAAAAAAAGGCAAAGCCTAACATTGAGTTTTTGGGCCAAGAGTTGACGGACAATAAACTTTTAAGTTATTATCAAGGATGTTTGGCTTTGGTATTTGCTGGTGAAGAAGACTTTGGTTTGGTATCATTGGAAGCACAGGCTTGCGGTAAACCGGTGATTGCTTTTAAACAAGGAGGAGTTGGAGAAACAGTAATTAATGGCAAAACGGGGATTTTGTTTTCTTCCCAGACAAGCCGGGCCTTAATTAAAGCGTTAAAAGGTTTTAGAGCGGAGAAATTTAGGGCTGAAGATTGTCGTCAGAACGCGAAGAAATTTAACGAGAAAATTTTTTTAATAAAATTTAAAAAATTGGTGGAGGATAAATGGGAGAAGCACAAAAAATTGACTTAAATTGCGTTGTTTTCGCCGGCGGTGTAGGAACAAGAATGTGGCCCTTAAGCAGGGTGGAAACCCCTAAGCAGTTTGAAAAGATGGTTAACAATAAATCCACGGTTCAGCTGACCGTAGCCAGGCTTCGGCCGGAGATTACCTGGAGCAATATTTATATTTCTACAGGCTTAATTTACGCCTCTTTGGTAAAAAAACAATTGCCTCGGATTCCGGAAAGAAACATCATTGGTGAACCGCAAATGAGAGATGTGGCCGGACCGGTTGGTTTACTCTCGGCTATTATTGCCAGAAAAGATGAAAACAAACCCATGGCAATTTTGTGGAGCGACCATGTAATGCATCGTGTTGACCTTTTTAAAAAAGTCTTGCAAGTTGGTAGTGAGTATATCCGCAAAAATCCTGACAAAATCTTATTTTTAGGCCAAAAACCCCGTTTTGCCAATCAGAACTTAGGTTGGATCCGGACGGGAAACAAAATTAACGAGATTGGCGGTTTGGAAATATTTAAGTTCAGAAGCTGGAAATATCGACCAACCCTCAAATTGGCCCAGAAGTTTTTTAAAAAGAAAGATTATGCTTGGAATCCCGGTTATTTTATCGCCACTCCCAAATTTATTCTGGATCAGTACAAAAAATTTATGCCCCAAATGTATAAAAAAATTTGCTTTTTAAAAGCTATTTATGGGACGCCGGCTTATGGGAAACAATTAGCTAAAATCTACCCTACCTTTGAAAAAATCTCCTTTGATGATGCGATTTTGGAAAAACTTGAACCGAATAAAGCGATAGTCGTTTCCGTTGATTTTGGCTGGAGCGATCTTGGCACTTGGATTGCCCTAAAAGAAGCTTTGCAAAAAACACCTAAAGACAATGTAACTAAAGGCCAAACATTTGTTTCGCAATGTGAGGATTGTCTGATTTATAATTATACTAATCAACTGGTTACTACCATTAATTTAAGTAAGATGATAGTGGTGAATACAGGGGATGTTTTGCTTGTAACTACCAAAGAATCGATGTCAAACATAAAGGATATCGTTAATCATTTTAAGACTGGGGAAAAATACAAAAAGTATACTTAAACATAATGAGCTATATTTGTCTTAAAAGACTGATAGATATTGTTTTGGCAGTTTTCCTGTCAATTTTGTTTTTCCCAATCTGGATTCTTATTCCTCTCCTGATTCTTCTTGAATCAGGCCGGCCAATTTTTTATCGGCACAAAAGAATAGGGAAGGATGGTAAAGGGTTTTGGCTTTACAAGTTCAGAAGCATGGTTGTAAACGCTGATAAAGTTCTTCTTTATAACAAAAGACTTTTAGCTGAATTTAAAAATGGCGATTGGAAGTTGGAGAATGACCCGCGGGTTACCAAGTTGGGTCGTTTACTGCGCAACTTAACCATTGATGAGTTTCCTCAACTGCTTAATGTTTTAAAGGGTGAGATGAGCATTGTTGGTCCCCGTGCCTATTTAAGACAAGAGCTTGATGAGCAGACTAAAAAACACACCTCAACCAAAAAATTTATTGAAACTATTCTTTCGGTTAAGCCGGGAATTACCGGGGTTTGGCAAACATCGGGTCGAAACGAAATCCCCTTTATTTTAAGAACAAAAATGGATTATGATTACGCTAAATCATTGTCTTTCCGGGGTGATTTAAAAATAATTTTAAAAACACCAAAGGCAATGATTTCCAAATGGTAGAAAATTTACAAAAAATTAATCTTCCTCAGGAAGAATCTCCTAAAGAAAAAACTCCTTCAGTGAAAAACAAGGAGGTTGGAGGAAAAAAGTTTCCCTCAGATATTAAGGGAGAAAAAAGAGGGAAGAAAAATCTCTTCAGTAAGCTTAAATTTATTTTTATTCCTTTACTGATAATTATCTTTCTTTTGTTATTAGTTGGTTTGCCTACCTATATTCTTAGCCGGCCATTAATTTCTTCAGCCCAAAAAACTTATACTTTGGCTCAAGCCGCTTATCAGGCAGGAAAGAATCAAGACCTGGTTAGCGCTTCAGAAAAACTGATTGAAACAGAAGAGTCTTTAAAGGATACCCAAGGGAAATACAAAAAAATGCTCTGGTTCAAGTTAATACCTTTGGCTAGAAACTACTACCAAGATGGCGAAAGAGTAATTGATGCTGGTCTAGCCGGTATCCAGGCTGCCCGGGTTTTGGTGGATGCCATTACACCTTATGCTGATGTTTTGGGGTTTAAGGGTCAAGGGAGCTTTATGGCTGGAACAGCGGAAGATAGAGTAGCTAAGATTGTACAGACACTGGACAAGATTACGCCCCAACTTGACGAAGTGGTAGAAAAATTAAGTCTCAGCCAGGAACGGCTAAATGAGATTGACCCTAAGCGTTATCCTGAAGAAATTAAAGGCAAGAAAATTAGAGAAAATATTTTAAAGGCACGAGAGATATTGGAAGAAACTGCTTCAGGTATCAAAGAGGCTAAGCCGATACTTAATGTTTTGCCGCAAATTTTAGGTTATCCGGACTCTAAGGATTATTTAGTTATTTTTCAAAACGACGGTGAACTGAGAGCCACCGGCGGCTTTATGACTGCTTTTTCCGTTTTGCATATTGAATCGGGTAAGGTCAAAGCGGAAAAGAGCGATGACATATATTCCTTGGACAGAAAATTTACAACTCGGCTAAAACCGCCGGAGCCAATTAAGGAATACCTCTTTTCCAATGAGTTTGGTAAAAGCATTGTTCCCTACTATTATCTTAGGGATATGAATTTTTCCCCGGACTTTAAGGTTTCAATGGATACTTTCAAGCAATATTATGATAAGCTTCCGGGCGAGTATAAAGTCGATGGTATTATTACCGTTGACACTTTTGTTTTAAAAGACCTGGTTGATATTCTTGGTTCCATTAATGTTCCCGGGTATGGTGATTTTACTACCGAACCAGACAAAAGATGTCACAATATCCCGAACATCATTTGCGAGCTTGAATACATTATTGATGAACCTTTACCGACCCAAGCCGGCAACAGAAAACAGGCCATCTTGGGACCGATGATGAAAGAATTAATTCTTAAGGCAATGGGGAGTTCGAAAAATCTCTGGCCGCAGCTTTTCTCAACAGGTCTCAGGTTTTTAAAGGAAAAACATATTTTACTTTACTTTAACGATGAGAAAATTCAGTCGGCGGCCGAAGCTTTTAATGCGGCCGGTCGGATTCGGGAATATAAGGGTGATTACCTCCATATAAATGATTCTAATTTTGGAGGTGCTAAATCTAACATGTTCACCAGTCATACCGTCGAGCAAGAAGTTGAAATTGGAGAATCAGGCCAGGTGGTAAAGACTTTAACTTTAATTTACGAAAACCCGGAAAGTTTTGATGATTGCGGTTTAGAGAGAAAAGGTGGTTTATGCCTTAACAGCATTTTGCGCGATTACATAAGAATTTATGTTCCAAAAGGTTCAAAACTGATTGAAGGTTTAGGTTCAGAGGTGAACATGAAAACCGGTGAAGAATTGGGAAAGACTTATTTTGATGGTTTTTTGACTGTTCGCGGTGGCGGTGGCAGGGCTAAACTAGTGGTAAAATACGAGCTACCTTTTGAGATTAAGCAGACTGAGCCCTATAAGCTTTTAATCCAGAAACAACCAGGGACTTTGGGGCATAAATACAAGATAATCGTTGGCGATCAGGAGGAAGAGTTTGACTTGAGAACCGACAGGGAGTTTGAGTTTTCCTTCTAGAGCATAGAATGAAGTGGCTTATCATACTTATAAAACCCAAGGCGTAATCTTGAAAAGATTTAATTACGGTGAGGCTGATAAAATCCTTACCATACTTAGTTTGCACTATGGAAAAATCCACTGTTTGGCTAAAGGAATAAGAAAACTAACTTCCCGTAAATCTGGCTGTCTTGAGCTTTTTAATTTAGTCGCAATTTTTGTGGTTAAGGGTAAAAATCTAGATTTAATCACCGAGGTTTCCATTGTTAATCCTTTTTTAAATTGGCGGAAAAACCTAAACAAAGTTGCGTTAGCTTTTCAGTTTTGTGAGATTTGTGACCGTTTAACTGCCGATAATCAAGAAAATAAATTGGTTTTTGATCTTCTTACTCAATCATTAGAAAACTTGGGAAACAAAAAGATTAATGTTGACAGATTAACCATTGACTTTAAAAAACAGGTGCTTAAGTTAACCGGTTTTGGTTTGCCTGTAATATGTAATAATAACAAAAACCTTGATGTCTTTATTGAAAAAATAATAGAAAAAAAGATCAACTCCAATTTGCTCTTGAAAAGCCTTGGTTCTTCCAAGTAAAATGGGGCTATGGTTAATCTCATGCGGCAAATTGTTTCTCTAAGTAAACGCCGAGGATTTATTTTTCCTTCTTCTGAAATTTATGGAGGATTTTCTGGTTTTTGGGATTTTGGCCCCTTAGGAGTGATGCTTAAAAATAATCTTAAAAAAAAATGGTGGCACGATATTGTCGAGATTAACGATAACATTCATGGACTTGATTCAACTATTATTCTTAATCCTAAGATTTGGCAAGCAAGTGGTCATACCGGACCAGGGTTTAGCGATTCTCTAAGGGAATGCAAGGTATGTCACCGCCGTTTCCGGGGTGATGATTTAAAAGAAAACAAGTGTCCGGATTGTGGTGGACAGCTGACGGAAGAAAAGAAATTTAATATTTTAGTGAAAACTTTTATTGGTCCGGTAGAAGATAAGTCAACTTTAAGCTATTTAAGGGGAGAAACCTGTCAAGGGATATTTGTCAACTTTAGCAATGTTGTGGATGTTGTCAGACCGAAGATTCCTTTTGGTATTGCCCAGGTAGGTAAGGCATTTCGTAACGAAATCACTCCGGGTAATTTTAGCTTCCGTTCCCGGGAGTTTGAACAAATGGAATTGGAATTTTTTGTTTTAGCCTCAGAAGACGAAAAGTGGTTTGAGTACTGGAAAGAAAGAAGAATGGCTTGGCATCTTTCTTTGGGCTTAAAAAAAGACAAGCTGAGGTTTTATGAGCATCCTCGTGAGAAATTAGCGCACTATTCAAAGCGAACGGTTGATATTGAATATCATTTTCCTTTTGGTTGGGGTGAGCTCGAAGGAATTGCCAATAGGCAAGACTTCGATCTTAAAAACCACAGTAAACATTCGGGTAAGGATCTAAGTTTTATGGATGATAAAAATCAGAAATTTTTCCCTTTTGTCATTGAACCTTCACTTGGATTGGACCGTTTAGTCTTAACAGTTTTAATTGATGCTTTTGACCAACAAAAGGAAAGGTTAATTTTAAAATTTAAGCCCCAACTGGCTCCTTATAAAGTAGCAGTCTTTCCTCTTTTGGCCAACAAACCAAAATTAATTAATTTGGCCCGAAAAATTTATGATGATTTGAGGAAAGACTTAAGCGTAGCTTGGGATGAACGGGGTAATATCGGCAAACGTTATTATAGCCAGGATGAAGTTGGGACGCCTTGGTGCGTAACCATTGATTTTGACAGCTTGGATGATAACAGCGTTACTGTCCGCGACCGTGATACAACCAGACAAGAGAGAGTAAAAATTTCTGATTTAAAAACATATTTTCAAAATAAATTGGAGGGAAAGTGAAAAAGATAGTTATTTTTATAATTATCTTGGTTTTTTTAGGAGGGGGCTTTTTGGCTTATAAAAAATTTGTAAAAAAAACTGC
>Ga0307380_10004533_pt1 | contig 18729 bp, 19 predicted proteins | sample UN3MG_FD_202239 | JGI IMG/M metagenome (GOLD analysis project Ga0307380, IMG submission 202239) | Soil microbial communities from Risofladan, Vaasa, Finland - UN-3 | ecosystem: Environmental > Terrestrial > Soil > Coastal area > Acid sulfate soil | place: Finland: Risofladan, Vaasa | collected...
TTGAGAAACTCAGAAAAGAATTTGGTGACAGTGTTGCAAAAGCAGGCGGCAAATTAACTATGACCTCAATTATTCTAAAGGTTATAGCATCCGCCTTAAAAGCTTTCCCTGAGTTCAACGCTAGTGTGGATATGGAAAATGGAGAAATTTTATATAAGAAATACTATAACATCGGAGTAGCCGTAGATACCGATAGAGGTCTTCTTGTCCCTGTAATAAAAGATGTAAACAAAAAGAACATCACTAAATTATCTGTCGAGCTGAGCGAGCTATCAGAAAAGGCCAGGAACAAAAAAATCACAGTTGATGAGCTTCAAGGCGGCACTTTTACGATAAGCAACTTGGGTGGTATCGGCGGCACATATTTTTCCCCTGTACTTAATGCCCCTGAAGTTGCCATACTTGGTATATCACGCTCAGCCATTGAGCCTGTCTATATAGACGGAGGGTTTCTGCCAAGACTTATGCTCCCTCTATCTCTTTCATACGATCATAGACTAATAGACGGGGCTGATGCCATAAGATTTTTACGCTGGATAATTGAGGCCCTTGAGGAGCCTTTCAAGATACCGCTTGAGGGATGACTCAATTAACAAGAAGAGAGTAAAATGAGTAACGCAGAAAACAAAACACAAGTAGCAATTATTGGAGCCGGCCCGGGCGGTTACCCGGCAGCATTCTTAGCCGCAGACCTAGGGCTCGAGGTTACAATGATAGACCCTGAAGATAATCCTGGTGGAGTATGTCTCTACAGAGGATGTATACCTTCTAAGGCTTTACTCCATAGTGCTAAAGTAATCTCGGAAGCTGAACATTTAAAAAATTTAGGGATTACATTTAACAAACCGAAAATAGATCTGGACAAACTGCGCGATTGGAAAAATGGAGTAGTGGAAAAATTAGTAAGAGGCTTGGGTCAATTATCCAGACAAAGAAAAGTGACTTATCTACAGGGTAGGGCTACCTTTTTAAATTCAACCACGCTGGAAATAAAAAGGACCGATGGGAGTATGGAAGAGTTGGAATTTGAATATGCCGTGATAGCCACAGGTTCACGGCCGGCTCATATCCCAAGTTTTCCAAATGATTCTCCTCACCTGCTAAATTCAACCTCCGCGCTTGATCTACCCGAAATCCCAAAAACAATGTTAGTTGTTGGTGGGGGATATATTGGTCTTGAATTAGGAACAGTATATGCAGCTTTAGGGACAAAAGTATCGGTTGTAGAAATGACCTCGGGCCTTATGCAGGGAGCCGACAGAGACTTGGTAAGAGTTCTTCAAAAAAGCTCTGAACCAATTTATGAGGCTATTATGCTAAATACGAAAGTAGTTCATATGGAAGAAACCAAAAATGGCATTAAGGTAAAATTTGAAGCTGAGGGATCAGAAGATACTGAGATGATATTTGATAGAGTGTTAGTATCTGTTGGACGAAAACCTAACTCTGAGAACCTCGGCTTGGAAAACACGGGTGTAGAAGTGGACAGTAAAGGCTTTATTAAAACCGATAATCAAAGAAGAACATCTGACCGTAATATATTTGCAATAGGGGATGTTGCAGGAGAGCCGATGCTAGCTCACAAAGCTACTCATGAGGGTAGGATTGTTGCCGAAGTATTAGCAGGAAGAAATGTAGCCTTTGAACCAAACGCCATACCGGCAGTCGTATTCACCGATCCTGAAATCGCATGGTGCGGAATTACAGAGACCGAAGCTAAAGAAAAAAAACTAAATATTAAAGTTGCAAGATTCCCGTGGAGCGCTTCAGGTAGAGCTACAACATTAGACAGAAATGACGGTGTCACAAAACTCATAATTGATCCCGAAACTGATAGAGTTTTAGGTATGGGTATTGTAGGCCCTGGAGCGGGAGAGCTTATAGCAGAAGGCGTTTTGGCAATAGAGATGGGGGCTTTAGTATCAGACTTAGAGCTTACAATTCACGCCCATCCAACCTTATCAGAAACAGTTATGGAATCAGCAGAAGTTTACTATGGACTCAGCACCCATATGTACAAACCTAAAAGAGATAGATAGAATTTCACACATGAGCAACGACTTTACTCAGTCTCAAGGCAACTCACATGAAGTTCAAATAGCGCATCTTACAATACTGCCCGAAGAAAAGTATTTAAGCACTATTGTCGATGTTGTAAGCGATCTCGCTAATGCAAATGGAATTAGCAAAAAAGACACTGGGCAGCTAGATAAAGTTTTAGTTGAAATATTCAACAATATTGTAAAGTACGGGTTTCAAAACGATACCTGCAAGACAATCGAAATCTCCATATTTAAACGTCTACATACTTTTGTAATATCACTTGAAGACAAAGGGCTCCCATTTGATTATGAGAATCTTGAATTAGGCGAAGACAAAAGGTTCAAATCGTATCTATCTAAAGGATATGCGGATCAAGTCAATTTTTATTGCCTGGGAACTCTGGGAAACAGGACAGAGATAGTAAAAAATCTACCCGCCTCTGATATTAGAGAAGAAATGGATATCTCTGAGCACCACGAGCACTTAAAACAGGAACCTGCCCAACTGAGCGCAGAAATTAAAATAGATAGTTTCAATCATAGCAAAGTTCATGAACTTGTAAGATTGGTTTACAAATGCTACGGATACAGCTACGCAAATGAATTTATGTACTACCCTGAACAGATCGAAGCCCGTCTGCATTCTCAGTTAATGACCTCATGTGGGGCATATAACAGCGATGACGAGCTTGTAGGTCATCTAGCTTTAATCTACAGCAAACCTGGCGCTAAAGTAGGAGAATCTGGGGAAGCGGTCGTTGACCCTCGCTACCGAGGGCATCATATTTTCCCGAAAATGAAAACTTACATGACTGAACATGCTTCCTCCCATGGGGTAATTGGAGTTTATGGTGAAGCGGTCACAGTCCACCCATACAGCCAGAAAGGAAGCCTTGAGCTAGGCTCTTGTGAGACGGGATTTCTATTAGGATATAGCCCGGGGACTGTTTCATTTCAAAACATATCTGAGGACGAAAAACCGAGGCGACAATCTATAGCTCTCATGTTTACGCCTATCCTTAAAAGTAAGCCTGTTAAAGTTTATGTGCCTGAGGTATATAAAGAGATAATTGAAACAATCTATAGTCGTATTGGATTTGAGAGAGAGTACATTTCTGAGAATATAAACTCGAAGTATTCTAAAAAAGGAAACGGTCAGATGACGGTATCTATCCGCTCAGACCACAATCAGGGAATAATAACAGTTGATGAATTCGGCAAAAGGACGCTAGAGGAAATTCATTTCCATCTAAAGCAGCTTTGCATACAGAGGGTCGATTGTATATACGCGGACCTTCCTTTAAACAAAAAGGGTGCGGGATACATAGCTTCTAAATTAAGAGAGTTAGGCTTCTTCTACGGATACTTAATTCCTGAATATTCTGATTCAGATGTCCTAAGGCTTCAGTATCTAAACAACGTCGAGATCTCAAGAGAAGATATCAAAACTGCTTCAGACTTTGGCGAGCATCTATTAGATTTGATAATAAATGATTGGTCTGATGAGAATAGATAGCCCTTATGCCTTTCCATAAACCGGCAAAATTGCTCCGCTGATTTTATCAGCTTCCCTAGAACAAAGAAAAGTAATGACTTCTGCTATCTCTTGAGGGTTAACCCATTTTTTAAAATCAGCCTTTGGCATATCTTTTCTGTTTCTGGGAGTATCCATAGTTCCTGGAATAATTGCATTTACGTTTATGTTGTAGTCCGAAAGTTCGTCCGCCAGTGATTGAGTAAGATTTAATACAGCCGCCTTCGATGCTCCGTAAGCAGACATATTCTTAACTCCATTTAGAGCAGGGCGGGCTCCTATATTAATTATCCGGCCGTATTTTTGTTTGATCATTTGAGGAACGACTGCTCTTGAGGAAAGAAATACCGAGTTTAGGTTCATGTCTATCATTCTGTTCCACATAGATTCATCCGTATCTGTTATCTTAGCCATTGCAAACCCGCCGACAATGTTTATCAAGAAATCAACTCGACCAGACTTTTGAATAGCTCTCTCAGCAACCTTGGCCATATCATTTGCTTTAGTCACATTAGCTTTGGCAAATATTAATCTATCGCCATATTTATCTTTTAATTCTAAGGACTCTCCAAGATGCTCCCTTTTGGTATAAGTACTAAATACTGTAGCTCCTTCGTTTAGAAAAACCGAAACGACAGTTTTTCCTAAACCACCAGTGCCACCGGTTATAACAGCTACTTTATTCTCAAGACGCTTCATTGTGATCTCCACTCCTATTCAAAATATTTATAATCATTATACTTCAAAGCAGGCTAATTTATTAGAAATAAAACCATCTTGACATGAAAACCTATAACGTCTTAAAATAGAGCTTATATAAGGACAGAGGGCGAAATGGAAGTTTTAATCTCAATGAAAGCTGAATACCTGAATAAGGGCATTTATTTCGAGAAGAGTTCCTTTATGCAAATGCCTACTGCACAAACTGCAGAAAAGTTTATTGCTGAATTTAGGGAAGGCGATGAGGTAAAGTTAAAACTGCTTAATAGATATGTTGAGATATTAGAAAAGAAGCTAAACGAAGACGATAATTTCCAGATTGAACATACTAATTACGGCTTTAAGTTGCTAAAACCTGTAGATCAAAACAAAGATTACATTGAGGAATGGGACAAATGGGTGGTTTTCGCCAGTCAGATCTTAGTTGAATTAAAGCATGTGGTGGGAGAGAAGATTCAAGAAGAAATCTAGTCTTTAACATAATTTGCATTTCATCTCATCTAAGCTAATATTTTCCCTCAACTCAGAATCAAATATTCACTTTCTATCTTATTGATTTAATTGAATAAAATTCTGCTTAGTATAATTTTTATGAATAATTTAGGAGATTAATTAGAGCTATATGTCAGAGTCAACAAAGATAAATTATAAAGATACACTTAACCTTCCTAGCACTACTTTCCCGATGAAGGCCAATCTCAATCAGAAAGAACCGGAGATTCAGAAAAGATGGGACAAAATTAATCTTTACCAGAGAATACGAGAAAACTCTCAGGGGAAAGATAAGTTTATTTTTCACGATGGGCCGCCGTATGCAAACGGTCCTATCCACTTAGGACATCTACTAAACAAAGTATTAAAAGATATCGTTGTCAGATCAAAAACTATGCTCGGATACGATGTCGACTTTATCCCGGGATGGGACTGCCATGGACTTCCTATAGAGCATAAAGTCCTTAAAGATCTTGGAGATAAAGCCAAAGATTTAACCAAATTGCAAATCAGATATAAATGCCAGGCTGACGCTGAGAAGTACGTAAAGATGCAGTCTAAACAGATGCAGAAACTTGGAACTATAGGCAATTATGACAACCCCTATCTGACTATGACCCCGGACTATGAAGCGGGTGTTCTAGAAGTATTCTCTAAACTTGTAGAAAGAGGGTTAATCTACAGAGACCTTAAACCCGTACATTGGTCAATTGAAAATCAAACCGCTCTAGCGGATGCAGAGCTTGAATATTACGACCGTAAGGACACGAGTGTATACGTACTATTTGAAATTGAGAATCCGAACTCACTTCCAAAAGAAATGAATATGCCGGAGGGGCTTTCTCCTTCTCTTATGATCTGGACAACAACACCCTGGACTCTACCTGCCAACCTTGCTGTGGCAGCTTCTTCAGATGGTGATTACGGACTATATAAAGTTAGCAAAGCTGGGCATGAGTACTATGCAATATTAGTAGACACACTTGCAGAAAAAATATTTGGCAAGGCAAGCGCTGAGAGTTTTGAGAAGCTTGGCGGATGCAAGGGAAAAGATTTAGCTGACGCCGCTATTACATACAAACATCCTTTTGCCAATCGCACAAGCAAACTTGTGATAGCCGAATATGTAACATTTGAAGACGGAACCGGATTGGTACACACTGCGCCTGGACACGGTGTAGATGACTATCAAACAGGGCTCAAAGAAGGTCTTGATATATACTGCCCTGTTTTAGGAGACGGCACATTTGACGCATCGGTCCCCGAGTGGATACAAGGTGTAAATGTATGGAAGGGCAATGAAATTATCACTGAGCATTTAAGAGAGTCCGGACATCTCTTCCACGATGAGGAGTATTTGCACAGCTACCCACACGATTGGAGAAGTAAAACTCCTACAATATTTAGAGCCACAGAGCAGTGGTTTGTAGGGGTCGACAAGACCACACCTGAATTTGGAACAAGCCTTAGAGAGCTTGGCCTTGATGCTACTGAGAACACTATAGCTTTCTACCCTGATTGGGGAAGAAACCGTCTAAGAGGAATGCTTGAATCAAGACCTGATTGGTGTATCAGCAGACAGCGTGCATGGGGTCTGCCAATACCGGCATTTATAAACGAAAATCACGAAATACTATTAACGCCGGATTCTGTAAAGATTGTAATAGATAAGATCAGAAAAGACGGAGCGAATATCTGGTTTAAATCTACACCTGAGAAAATTATAGAGGGTTATGATCCAAAAAATGATGCCAATGCTCCAGAGTGGGCAAAGCAAGATGGGGCTCTCGATAACTTAAAATTGGGCATGGATATTTTTGACGTCTGGTTTGAATCAGGATCATCCTGGCATTCTGTATTAGAGCAGCGAGATATTGGATATCCTGCGGACCTTTACCTTGAAGGATCAGATCAGCATAGAGGATGGTTTCAGCTTTCACTCCTTCCTGCTTTAGGCGCAACCGGGATACCTCCATTTAAAGCACTGCTTACTCATGGATTCATGGTCGATGCGCATGGCAAAAAGATGAGCAAGTCGGGCGGGAATGCTCTTGAAGTTGAGGAGCTGCTAAAAACAAACGGAGCGGATATATGCCGCTGGTGGGTCAGCTCTCTTAAGTATACAAACGACATCAAAGTTGATCTTGAGTTTTTTAAAGTGGCGGGGGATGAGTACCGAAAGGTTAGAAACACAATCAGATTCTTACTTGGCAACTTAAATGATTTCAATCCCAATAAAGACTCTATTGAATTTACGGAAGAAGACAAATATTCGCTAGATGCCTGGGCAATGTCTGAGCTTTCAAAGTTTGTAAAAGAAACCAAAAAAGCTTACGAGACCCTGGACTATAAAAAAGCAAACGAGCTTATATTCCATTTTTGCTATGAAACTCTAAGCGCCATATACCTGGCTGCGATTAAAGACCGCCTCTACTGTGAAAAAGATAACAGCCGAAAACGCAGAAGATCGCAGACAGCAATGTATTATATTGTAGATGCCCTTATAAAGCTCCTTTCTCCGATTCTTGTACACACCGCGGATGAAGCATACAGGAGTCTAAAAAACGAAGACCAAGAAACCGTAAACTGTGTTCACCTTCTGCAAATGCCTGAAGCTATAGAAATTAATGCCGATACCAATTGGGACAAGGTAATGGAATTAAGGGGCAAAGCTCTAAAAGCACTTGAAGATGCTAAAGCCGCTGACGGTGTCAGCAATCCTCTAGATACAGGAATAATTGTAAACGTTGATTCTGAAGCATTCAAAGCTCTAAAACCATTTGAATCTGAACTCGCAGACTTGTGTGGGGTTAGTAGATTTACTTTCAGAGATTTTGAAACGTCTGAAATCTCTGTGAACGATTTATCAGAAGAGCCGAGATGCGAGCGCTCGTGGAAACGAGATGAAACCGTTAAAGAACGCTCAGATGGAACATTTCTCTCTGACCGCGACGCCGAAGCATTGGGAATTAGTTAGAGAATATATCACCCAGGAGGCCAGGTCATCTGTCTTCCACCTAAAAGATGTATGTGTAAGTGATATACTTCCTGTCCGCCTTGATTATTAGTATTAGCAACGAGTCTATAACCTGAGTCTGAAATGCCCTGGTCTTTAGCTATTCGAGACGCAGTTACCAAGAGATGACCTAATAATCCCTCGTCATCCTGAGAAGCCTCTGCCATAGATGGGATTTCTTTCTTGGGAATTATTAATATATGAGTAGGTGCTTTGGGATCAATATCCCTAAATGCGAGACATAGATCATCCTCATAAACAATATCGGCAGGTATTTCCTTATCTATAATTTTCTTAAAAATAGTACTCATTTTTTCACTCCATTATGATTTGATAATTGACATTCAATATAACACAGACTATTTAAGTCAAGCAATTTAGAAATTGACATTATACTAACTAATTGTGATACTCAAATGAGTACTATTTCCCCTATAGAAACGAGATAAAGTATATGACTAATAGAACTCGCCCAATCAAAGTATATATATTCATAACCTGTCTGGTAGACACTTTTTTTCCTGAAGTAGGGGAGAGCATGGTCAAAGTTCTTAATGATCTTGGAGTAGAGGTTGATTTCATAGAAGAGCAGACATGCTGTGGTCAGCCGGCGTTTAATAGCGGCTACCAAAACGATGCAAGAGTTGTGGCACAAAGATTCCTCTCAATTTTTGAAAAAGCACTAAATAATGATCCAAATAAGGAAACATATATAATTTGCCCCTCCGGTTCCTGCACATCAATGGTTAAAGTATTTTATGAAGAATTGTTTAAGAACTCGCCCGAAACATTGAAAAAAGTTGCTCGAGTAAAGGAGAGTACTTACGAATTTTCCGAATTTTTGGTAAAAGTACTTAATAGAGTTGATGTAGGCGCTGAATATAATGGCGTAATAACATATCACGATTCCTGTCATTTACTCAGAGAGCTTAGAGTTAAAGACAGCCCAAGAGAGTTAATAAAATCTGTGAGGGGTGTAGAATTTAGAGAAATGGAAATGCATGATGCATGCTGTGGGTTTGGCGGCACTTTTTCTATCAAATTCCCTAATGTCTCAGTATCAATGTTGGATGAAAAAATAGAATGCATAGTTAATAGCGGAGCCGACACCGTTGTATCCGCAGACATGGGCTGTTCAATGAATATTGAAGGGGCATTAAGTAGAAGAAAGATTCCGATAAAAGTAATGCATCTAGCTCAGTTACTAGCAAGCAGAGGTAAAAATGGGATTTGAAGAAGTTAGATTTGAAAAAAACTCAGATAAAGCCATTCAGAACAAACCACTACAAAAAGCGCTTGTGAATGTTACCGATCGTTTCCGCACCGCAAGGAACAAAGCTAGTAAAGAAGTATCAGATTGGGAAGAACTAAGATCAGCCGCTAGAGAAATAAAGAAGAATACAATAGCTAACTTGGATAAATACCTGATCATGCTTGAAGAAAAGGTAATTAAGGCTGGCGGAATAGTACACTGGGCAAAAGACGCTCATGAAGCTTCTCAAATAATAGTCAAAATTGCAAATGATAGGGGTGTTAAATTAGTCGTAAAAAGTAAGTCTATGGCTACAGAAGAGATAGAGCTTAACAGCAGTTTTGAAGATGCTGGAATAAAAGTAGTTGAAACCGATCTAGGGGAATATATTATCCAGTTAGCCGGCGAGCATCCCTCTCATATAATAGCTCCCGCCATCCACAAAACTAAAGATGACATTTCGGCACTATTTTCAGAGAAATTAGGGGTACCACATTATGAGAAACCGGAAGAACTTACAAAAGTTGCAAGAGAGAGACTAAGAAGTGAGTTCTTAAATGCTGAGATGGGTGTCTCGGGCGCTAACTTTGCTGTAGCAGAAACCGGGACAATAGTAATCGTTGAGAATGAAGGGAATGCGAGGCTTACAACCACCGTTCCCAAAATACATGTAGCGCTAGTTGGTATTGAGAAACTTATTCCGAAATATGAGGACCTTTCGCTGTTTCTAAGCATTCTTGCAAGGAGCGCTACAGGGCAGAAATCCTCGACATATGTTTCATTCATTACAGGGCCAAAAAGCCCTACCGATGTAGATGGCCCCGAAGAGTTTCATCTTGTTCTACTAGATAATGGTCGCTCTGGAATCTTGGCATCAGAAGAAACAAGGGAATCTCTTTACTGCATAAGGTGCGGAGCTTGTCTTAACATTTGCCCGGTTTACAGACATGTCGGTGGGCACTCATATGGAGGGGCTTACTCAGGACCAATTGGGGCGATCATAACCCCACAGTTAATGGGTATAGATAAAGCTTCTGAGCTGCCGTTTGCCTCATCGCTTTGCGGAGCTTGCCACGATGTCTGCCCGGTCAAAATTGATTTTCCAAAAGTGCTTTTAGAACTTAGAAAAAATGTTATTGAATCCAAAAAGCTAGGGATAAATAGTGGGAAAGATCTTATAGAGAAATTGGGAATCAGGTTTTGGCGATTCACAGTTGAGTATGAGTCGATATATAAAATTACAAACAAGCTTTCTTATTATTTGCAAATCCCCTGGAAAAGAAGTAACGGAAAGTTGAATGCACTTCCATATCCATTTTCAAGATGGACGGATAAACGAGACTTTCCTTCCGTAGCCAAGAAAACATTTCGGGAAAGATGGAAAGAAATAAAAGCTGAGACGGGGTAGGGGGCCTATTTTAAAATTGATGAGCATATGAGTAATTCAAGAGAAGAAATTTTATACACGATCAGAAGGGGGCTAAAAGGGGTAAGTTCCGAAGAAACCACTGTAGAGAGAAATTTTCTAAGTGAGGCTGAAGAGGTCCAAAATTTAACAAAAGAACTGCGGAGCAATTTAAAAACTCAATTTATAGATGAGCTTACAAATGTAAATACAAATGTTGCAGAACTTGAGAATGAAGAGAATATCAACAAAACTTTGCTCAACCTAATTAAAAGAAAAGAACTGAAATCTTTTTCGATCTGGGAATCCGAATATCTAAAAGAGATCAATCTCAAAGAAGATATTAAAAAGACTGGGTTGAAATTTATCGCTGCTAAGAATAAAAATAAAATAGCAAATTCTGATATTGGAATTACGGAAGTTGATTATGCTATTGCTGATACCGGGACTCTAGTATTGCTGACTAACAAGAACCAACCACGGAGTGTATCTCTTTTGCCACCGATTCATTTGGCTATCGTAAGACAAGAAAACTTGGCGAGAAATATAAAGGACCTATTCATAATACTAAAAAGTAAGCTTCAAAACGTTGAAGATATCACAAGCTGTATGACCTTCATCACCGGCCCAAGCCGTACTGCCGATATAGAGCTAAATCTAACCCTAGGCGTACATGGACCGAAGGAATTGATAGTAATAATTGTTTAATTGAAAGAGGGTTTTAATTTATTCCCCGATCCAGTCGCGGGCGGCAAATTCCTGGCCACTGATATTGATTGATTCGTCTGAGGCGAGGTATACAAAAACAGGAGAAATATCAAGCGGAGTAGGCAGGGTATTTGGGTCTTCATCAGGATAAGCGCCCGCTCTCATATCGGTACGAGTGCCGCCGGGATTGACTGAATTTACCCTGACATTAGTAGAGTCCATCTCGTCCGCTAAGACCTGCGTCAAAGCCTCCATGCCGAATTTAGAAGCAGCGTAAGCTCCCCATTCTCTTTTTCCTTTTCTTCCAACGCTGGAGCTTACATTTATTATTGAGGCATTATCAGATTTGAGTAATAATGGGAGTAGGGCCTTAGTAACGAAAAACTGAGCGTTTAAGTTGACGTGAATTACTTCTTCCCAAATATCCTCAGGGTATGTCATAATGGGAGATCGGGCTCCTAAAATACTTGCGTTATTGACCAAAATATCCAGCTTTTCTTTTACAGCTTCAATTTGACTGGCGAGCTTTTTTACCTCAGCTAACTTGGTAATATCACATACCACATAATTAATTTGCCCAAATTCTTTAAGCTCATCACCGGCAGCTATAAGACTAACTTCATTTCGTCCGCAGATTATAACTTCAGCGCCTTGCTTTAGATAAGCCTCTGCAATTCCTTTTCCAATTCCTTTGCTGCCGCCTGTTATAAGCGCTGTTTTTCCTTTGAGTTTCATCATGATCGTGAAGTTTACCAGAGCATGTCAGCTATAACGAATAAATATTAAAAGGCTTAATTTAATATGTTGACACTGTATAATAGTACATAGATATATTCTCAGCACTAGTTAACCCAACACGACAGTTAGAGCGGATAATGAATACTGAAAATCCAGTAAGAATATATTAATAAACAAAAGGAGCGTTAATATGTCAACTATAGGGAAGACGCAGATTACCATCACATTTATATGTCCCGCAGAGCACGTAGCTGAGGGAGAGAGGATTTTCGAAAGCCATGCCAAATGGATGAAAGAAACTCATCACAGATCCGGCGAATTAGAACTGCTTCGCTATCATATCATTAAAGGACCTGAGCTAGAGAACCCTCTAGATCCTACATCAGCTCCAACTGGGAACACTATGTTCGTATTGGACGAGATGTATGTGTCTCAGGCGGGTCTGGACGATCATTGGAGAAGAGCTCCTCAAGATTGGGCGGACATCGGTGCATTGGTAGAATGGTCGGGCAAGTGCAAAGTAATCACTGCTCATAATGGAGTAGCTATACAGGGACTTTGGGACTAACAACTAATGCACAGTGCGCTTTGATTCTTTGAGAACCAGAGCGCACTGCATAATTTACAGTCACTACAAAAAATGAAGTCAAGTCCGAAATCACCAAATAGGCACAAGACAAGCCCGGAAAGGTCACTAGATTAACAAAAGCGCCGAAGAGTTTTGTCAATCAAATTAATTCTTGTTATAGCTACATATACATTTTCCTTAAATTTAGACTTGTTTTGCCAAGTATTTCCATTATACTAGTAATATGGTATTAAAGACAAAGGAAAGCCCTATGAATCTTTATGCAAAGATGATGTCGGCAATGGGAACGGAGCCAAGACTCAGAATTATGCGGCTTTTATTATCGGCCCATCCTGAAGGCATGGTGGTGGGAGATATTCAATCTGAACTCGGAATACCTGGTTCCACACTTTCGCATCACCTGGAAAAATTGAAAATCGTAGATCTGGTAGAGGTAAATCGCGAACGTCAGTTCCTGCGCTATTCGGCGAATACCGAAGCCCTTAAATATTTACTTGCGTTCCTTTTTGACGAGTGCTGCTCCCGCAGCCACGCCATTAAACCTCAGTCAATAGCTAATCTTTGTAACCTGGATGTAGATTAGTTGATTAATTATGAGCGGATTCAGTTTATTGGCCTTATATATAAAAAGGAGAAAAAAAAACGATGGCAGGCAATCATCAATAAGATTAAACGAGATATCTCCTTTGACTCCAGCCAACAAAGCACAGCTACCAATGAACGGAGGATTTGCAGGTGACCAGTTGTAACAAGCGGCATTTATCTTTTCTGGACCGTTATCTCACATTGTGGATTTTTCTAGCAATGGCAGGGGGCGTAGCGATTGGAACCGTCTTTAAAGGCGCTCCGGGTTTATTAAATAATTTATCTATCGGTTCAACTAATATCCCAATTGCCATAGGTCTGATATTGATGATGTACCCGCCACTTGCACGGGTGAAATACGAGGAATTACCCCTTATATTTAAGGACTGGAAAATTCTACTGCTGTCACTGGTTCAGAACTGGGTTATCGGCCCGCTTTTAATGTTTGGCCTTGCCATTTTATTCTTGCAGGATCACCCGCAATATATGATCGGTCTGATCTTAATCGGATTAGCCCGCTGTATTGCCATGGTGATTGTCTGGAACCAGCTGGCCGAAGGCGATAATCAATATGTTGCAGCATTGGTCGCATTTAACAGTATCTTTCAGCTATTGTTTTTTGCCGTATATGCCTGGTTTTTCCTGACCATTTTGCCTCCGATTTTCGGCATTGACGGGCAAGTAGTGGATGTCAGTTTTCGAACTATTGCTGAAAGTGTATTTATATATCTCGGCATTCCCTTTCTTGCAGGTTTTCTGACGCGCAAATTCCTTATGAAACAAAAAGGGGAAAACTGGTATGAGGGAAAGTTTTTACCGAAGATTGGGCCCATTACACTCTTTGCGCTTCTGTTCACAATCGTAGCTATGTTCTCACTCAAGGGCGGTATGGTCTTGGAGTTACCATTGGACGTATTAAAGATTGCAATCCCGCTGGCCATTTATTTTGTTGTGATGTTTATCGTCAGTTTTATCATGGGGAAATTAATAGGAGCAGACTACGGTAAAACTACAGCAGCAGCTTTTACTGCGGCGAGTAATAATTTTGAACTAGCCATTGCCGTGGCGATCACAGCTTTCGGCCTTGGGTCTTCAGTAGCTTTTGCAACAGTTATAGGTCCGCTTGTGGAAGTACCGGTACTAATCTCAATGGTCAATGTGGCTTTTTGGTTCAGAAGAAGATGGTTTTATAAATCAAGCTCTCCATGGAGAAGGGCGGGTTAAGCGGTCTTACGTCCTATTCGCTACGCCTGCTATAAGCTTCGTCGGCATCCTTGTGCATAGTCAACAGTTTTGGGAGGCCTATAATAAAATCCCAAAGTGCATTCAGGCCCGCTCGTTTTAAAACTCTAAAAGTCATCGGGAGAGACGGTTTGCCCGGCTCATAATGGTCCCGCTTGTGGATTTCATTCCTACCCTGTGAAAGCACCTTTTGAACCTCGGAAGGTATGGCCCAGTCGCTTCTGAAAACAACGGTCCCTTGTGGGTTGAGAATATAAACCGCGTCCGGATAAGAGCCGTAGAGTTTATGCGCATTCCCGTCAAGCGTATCTACAATAATTGTCCTTTGCTCATTCTCTTCGCCAGGCAATCTTTTCGCGTGATCTAATTTTTCCTTAATTGATTTGAGCGGAGGGACGCTCGAGCCGGGATGGGCTTCCCTCACATATAGAACCAGGAACCGTACATCGTTAAATTCTTTAGCCAGCCGGTTCATCTTTTGGATATTCCCCACATACATCGGACACGAGAAGCTCCCGGTTTCAAGAACTAACCAAGTGCCAAAGTAATCTGAGAGCTTTACTTTCTCTCCGTCCAGTCCGAATGCATCGAAATCAATAGCTTTTTCTCCCGCCTTTGCTCCCTTAAATTCCGTAAAATTGTAGTAATCCGCTTTGAAATTGGTGTAGTTGTATTCAGCAGTATCTTGGATATCGGGCTCGTTCATCTATTTAATCCTCCGGTCCTGTATGTTTGTCTAAATATTACACCCATATATAAAAATCGGCAAAACAAACCCGGAATATGCCCGAAAACACAAAAACTCAGAGGAAAAGGCATAACGTCCGATAATGTATATTATGTCAACTAATAAATACCGCGATTATTGAACGTGAGGAATTTCAGATTCTCCCCCATTTATTTTCCTTTAATAACACATCAATAACAAAAGATTAGTTGTGTAGCAAATAATCACTCTGTATATTATATCGTGATTTTAAATACAGCATACTAATTCAGAGTGGTAAAGAGGTAATCCATGTACCAAAGAATCGATACCTACGCAGTCAACCCCAAAGCAGTCAATCTCCTGGCGTCAGCAAGCAAGCATATGTCCTCAATCGACAAAAAGCTAAAAGCGCTTGTCGAGCTTCGCATTTCTCAAATCAACGGATGCGTGTATTGCGTCGATCTTCATTCCCGAGAAGCCAGAGCCGAGGGAGAAAATCAGAAACGTCTTGACTCGCTTGCGGTATGGCACGAGTCAATCTTGTTCAACGAGGCTGAGCGCGCGGCATTTACGTGGGCGGAAGCTTTGACGAATGTGTCCGTCACACATGCGCCGGACGCTGTTTTTGAGGAGCTGAAAAAGCACTATTCAGAACAGCAGATCGTCGATCTAACGCTAATAATTTCGATAATGAACATGTGGAACCGCCTCGCTGTAGGCATGCGCCGCCTTCCCGATGAGTAAGGCACATAAAGTAGCCCCCGATAGGCTTTTGGTAACCGCTGCGCTTGAAAAAACAGTTGCGGGATTGATTGGAGCTTATTATGTATTTTAACTATATGCCTTATCGGACAATTCTCTAAATTAGCCTGAGTTAGAATCTTCTGTCAGCTTATTTGAAAATTCTTCCATAAAATCCATTTGAATTTGCTGAATTTCCAACAGTCTTGACCATTGATGTGTTATAAGCTGATCCATTTTTGCGTGTAAATGGCGTATTTCCAGTTCAGCTTTTATATTAATACGATAATCGTTCTCTGACCTTAAACGGTCTTTGGCTTCCTGTCGGTTTTGACTCATCGTCTTTAAGTATTTCTCAGTAGTTTATAGCAGAAATTCCAAAGTTAACAGTTAAATATTATCTTAGAAAGACTAGAGGTTGAAGCAAGCAATCCCATAATAACCGCGATCCGACACAAACCGCTACTGATAAAATGGGAGAGGTTCATCTCTTTGGAAATATCAGTATGAATTCTCTTTATGGGAAATAGCCTGATATATTAATAATTTAGGAGATAAGATAAGAATGATGCGAAATCAACATAAAGAAAATCACCGCACAGGACGTATAAATTGGTTACGAGCTGCTGTGTTGGGTGCGAATGATGGAATAATATCGACGGCGAGTCTTATAATGGGTGTTGCTGCTGCACAAAGTACTCCTGGTGTTATTTTGACCGCAGGAGTAGCAGGTCTAGTTGCTGGTGCAATGTCTATGGCTGCCGGTGAGTATGTTTCGGTAAGTTCTCAAGCAGATACAGAAAAGGCTGATCTATTGCGCGAGCGGAAAGAATTGGAAGAAGATAAAGAATATGAACTGGAGGAGCTTGCAAATATTTATATTGAAAGAGGGCTTGATCCAAATCTTGCGAAAGAAGTTGCGAGACAGCTGATGGACAATGACGCATTAGGCGCACATGCAAGAGAAGAGCTAGGTATTTCAAGCACCCTCAGGGCAAAACCCGTTCAGGCAGCGTTAGCTTCCGCTGGCGCTTTCTCTCTGGGAGCGGCTATGCCAATCTTAGTTATTATCATATCATCAGGGTACAGTTTAATCCCAATTGTCGCCGGGACATCTTTAGTTTCTCTGGGGGTTCTCGGAGGATTGGCTGCTTATGTTGGAGGCGCAAATGTGGCAGTAGCAACAATACGTGTGATATTCTGGGGATTGCTAGCTATGAGCTTTACCGCAGCAATAGGTTCATTGTTCTGAAAAGTCAATTCATTTTAACTACATATAGCAACTTAGGGGCTTGAAAAATTAGTGTGAATCATTATATTACTTATGATTTTTAGAATCACTTGCAGGAATTGAGGTAGAAGAATATGCCGATATACGAATACGAATGTAAAAAATGTGGAAGAATCACAGAGGAGCTGCAAAGCTTTAGCGATCCTCCTTTAAAAAGATGTAAAGAATGTAAAGGGAAACTTGAAAAGCTAATTTCACTTTCATCTTTTCAGCTCACCGGAACCGGCTGGTATGCAACTGATTACGCTAAGGGACCGGGAATTCCTCCAAAAGCTGAGGATCAGAACAACCCTGCTGTAGACAGCAATGGCTCAGGAAGCTCCAATGATGCGGCTAGCTCTAGTGATAAACCTGCTGCTACAGTCGCAGAGAGCGGCCCTTCATCACCAACTGAGAAGTTTCAGTCAATACAAAAAGAGACAAAGAAAGCAAAATCCAAGGCTAAAACTCCTTGATTGATTAGATTTCAACTCGTTACCCTACCCCTTTGATATTTAAATATTTTATTAATTGTTATGGGAGCACCCTTCATGGAACTAGGAATAAAAAATAGAGTCGCGATCGTAGCAGCATCAAGCAAAGGGCTTGGTAAGGCTACAGCTCTGGGTCTTGCAATGGAGGGAGTAAAACTAACAATCTGCTCAAGAGAAAAAGAAGCTCTTGAAAGAACGGCTGAAGAAATCAGGTCTCAAACCGGGGCCGACGTACTTGCAGTGGCATGCGACGTATCTAAAACAGATCAGATAAAGACCGTCGTTAAAGAAACTATAAATGAGTATTCAAAAGTTGATATCCTGATTAATAACGCGGGAGGACCTCCCGTGGGAGCTTTCCTTGATTTCACACTCCAGGATTGGCAAAAGGCTATTGAACTAAATCTATTTAGCGCCATCACTTTTAGCAGTGAGGTGATCCCCTATATGAAAGAGAATAAGTGGGGGCGCATAATAAACATTACATCCTATGCGGTAAAGCAGCCGGTCGAAGGTCTACTGTTATCAAACACTGTGAGGGCTGGGATTATCGGATTGGCGAAGACTTTATCAAACGAATTCGCCCCCTACAATATACTCGTAAACAACATCTGCCCGGGAAGAATATTTACGGATAGAATTACTTTTCTTGCCTATGAAAGAGCAAAGAAGGAAGGAAAGAGTTTTGATGAGGTAATTAGCGCCATGGGATCGGACGTCCCGGTGGGCAGAATCGGGAAGCCCGAAGAGCTGGCCAACTTAGCCGTCTTTCTGGCTTCAGAGAGAGCAAGTTATATTACAGGCACAACAATTCAAGTAGACGGCGGCCTTACAAAAGGACTCATGTGAGTCGGCTTTAAAAGGACATGTGAGTCCACGACTGCTCTAAATTTAGTTTATGCATATGGGAATTCTACAAAGAAGCTCCGCATCAGAGAACAACAACTCAGTGCTTTATCTAGCCCTACTCTGCTTACTCTACCTTCTTGTTACTTCTAATTATTTGCCCACTTCTTTTAATTCCAAAAATTTAGTTGATACGGATGAAACAATCTTCGTTGAGATCTCCAAAGACGGTATTGCTACAGTAGAGGGTTTTGAAAATACTCAGGTACTTAACGAGATCAAATCAAAATATGGTCTTCACCAAGATTTAAAGTCAGGCGACAAAATCACGATCAAAGAGAAGGAA
>Ga0307380_10004534_pt1 | contig 18729 bp, 20 predicted proteins | sample UN3MG_FD_202239 | JGI IMG/M metagenome (GOLD analysis project Ga0307380, IMG submission 202239) | Soil microbial communities from Risofladan, Vaasa, Finland - UN-3 | ecosystem: Environmental > Terrestrial > Soil > Coastal area > Acid sulfate soil | place: Finland: Risofladan, Vaasa | collected...
CACCTTCCGACAAAACTTCAGTGCTTATAAGTATTCGGTAATCATCTTTTTGAAAACGAGCTCTGGCATCAAAATTTTCAATAACTTTTTCTCTGGTGGCAGCGCTTGAACTTCCTGAAAAAGACAGCACTTGATTGGAGAATTTATTTTCTAAACTTATAGCAAGGTAATCAGATGTTTCTTTTGATTCGGTAAAAACAATCAATCTGTGTTTTTTCAAAATCGGGTGACCAACAAGCATATCAATAAACTTTAGCAGTTTAGGGTCGCGTTTGATATTTTGCCAAAGCTTTTTAATCTCTATCAAAATATCTAAATCTTGTTTTAGGTCTTCTTTAAGTTCTTTTCTAAAATCTTTAGCTAGGTATTTCTTGGCTCTATCTTCGATTATTAAACGCTGGATTTTTTCTTCGTCATCATTTTCAATCAGTTCAAAGATTTTGTAGGTATATTTTTTACTCACATAGACATTGCCATTTTCAAGCTCTTTTAAAAATCGTTCGTAATAGATAATAAAACGTTCAATGCTTTTTCTGAAAGCGTAAAAGCTGCTTTCTAATCGTTTCACTATAAGAATCTTCATAAATTTCCCCATATTCCTTTGTGATAATTCTTCAGGTTGGGTAAGTTTCCCTTTATAGTAAAGCAAAGGTGTATAACGAGCATATTTGAATTTTTTGGTGATAAGTTCAATCGTTTTGTTAAATATCTCATCTTCCTCCTCGTTCAACTCGTAGAAGATTGCCTCTGGGTCAGCAACTTCAGGAAATTTAAGTTTCTGCTTTTTTAAGTCGTTTTTGAAATAATTTTCAATTTCTATTCTTGTTCTTCTAACCATCAAATATCTAAGTACTTTTTCTCGGATTTCTTTTGCGTTTTCTTTGACAGTTCTAATGTATTTTGTACGATCTTCATACCTGTCTAATCCTTTAAGCCGTTTTTCAAGTTGAGAGAAAAACGATTTCAGGTTTAGTAGATTAGGAATTGTGCTTTTCTTTTCTTTCTGGAAAAGTTTAATTTGGCTCAAAATATCCTTTGGAGAATTGTTGTAAGGAGTGGCAGTAACGAGAATAACTCGCTTGCCTCGACAAATTCTAGCTAAATTCTCATAAGTTATATTTATTTCAGTTCTAAATCTATGAGCTTCGTCAATAAAAATATTTTTATACTTATCTGTTCCTCGTCTGATAAGATGGTCTAGTTTTCCTAAAGATTCAAAGTCAGCAGATACTCTGAAATCTGAAAAAACATTTGGCCAAGAGCCGGGATTATCTTTTTCCAAAAGTACTGGTGGCGCTATAACTAAACTTCTGCCATCAAGCTGACCTGCAAGCATAGCTGAAATATAGGTTTTTCCAAGTCCAACAACATCAGAGATAAAGACACCGCCATATTCATTTAAAATTTTCTTGGCGTTCAAAACTGCTTGTTCTTGGTATTCTAACTTCTTAAATTGGATCGGCACATATTTATAAAAAACTTCTTCTGTTTGTTTTAATTCATCTTTGAAATACTCATATAAAAATTTAAGATAAAGCTGGTAAGGCGTGATGGTGTTGTTGAGCCAAGTTTTTGTTCTAATTGTCTCAATATATTTATCTTTTACATCAACTGCGTTTTCCCAAAGTTCGTTGAATTTTTTTAAAGAAAAATCATAATCAGTTCTATTTTTCAACTCTACATTAAGCTCTAAATTATCAACCAGACCAGCTTGAGTGAAGTTGCTTGAACCAGTAATGACTCTACCTATGTCGCGGTCGCCTTTTATAAAAGTCATGATATAAAGCTTGGCATGAATGTTTGAGGCAGGATACGCCTTTATCTCTAATTTGCCACTTGCTAACCACTCCAAGAATTTAGAAACTCCTTCATCAACCTGCTGGCTATCTTCAGAATTGCTCATTTCGTCTGCTGTTTCTTCCGAGAACTGGTCTTTTACTTCTGCATGAGAAAACTGCAGAGCATCTTGCTCTAAAGTTTTAGGCTGCTGAATAAGATCTACGGTCTGCCGATTTGTGCCAATACCAATCAGAATTCTAATCTTCTTTGTTTTTTCTAGTGATTTATAAATGGCATAGAATCCACTTGTGAAAAAATACCCAACCAAGACATCAAAAAATTGGGTATCTTTAATAAGTACCTTAAATCTTTCTAAAAGATTTCTATTTTTTTCGTTGGTGATGAAAGTTAAATCTGAATCCATAGATTTTATTTTTTTAGCTTTTTAGTATTTAAGTTCTCTTTTAAAAATTTTTTTAAATCTTTTTCTTTAATTCTCCATTGGCCGATTCGAGAAGCTAGAAGCCGACCAGATTCAATGTAGCGAAGTACAGAACGCTCACTTACCCTGAGAATTTTAGAAACTTCTTTGATTGTAAGGAGTTTTTCTATCATTTTTTCAATTTAACTTAATTTTTGTCAATTGTCAATTTTGGCAATTTTTGACAGTGAATTGAAAAGTGAAATCATTAAGATTTCACCTTTATAGATTCCAAAAATGGTCTGGTTTTTTCCAACAAAAGACCAACTAATTCTTTTACTACTGTATACCGCTCTGAAAGGGTAAAGTCCACCATCTGTTCAAAAACATCCTCTTTTGTGGGCACGGAAGGATGATCTTTGAACACCTTTTCTATGTCTTTTTGGAGGAAAAATGAAAAGGGTGGGTTTAATTTTACATCTACTATAGCCTTATTTTGGACATAGATTTTTTCAAAGATAGCCCTTAGTAGGTTTTTTCTCTGCTCATAGTTAAATCTTTTATGAAGATAGGAAAGCATACTGGCGATGACGATGCACTTATCAAGAAAATCTAAGGGATTATCATAATCTACTTCAAGCTGGGATAGCCTAGCCTCTGCCTCTTTTCTTTTCTCAGCATATTTCTTTGCCATCTTTTCGTATATATTTCTGGCTATCTTTCCTCCCAACATCTCATCTAATAGCTTCATTTCTTTACTCTCCAAGTCTTCGATGTTTCTTTTTAATGCTTTAACCTCTTTTTCTGCGATCCTCTTTCTCCTCAGGGCAATCTCCTGCATCTCTACCTTTAAAAGCTCTAAAAGTTTTTTTGGTGGCTGTAATCTCTCATAAAAAGCTTCCAGTTGGCTGTCAAGGATTTTTACTGGAGTATAAGATTGATTGCATTTTTTCTTATGAAGATTAGGAATACAACGGTAATAGCTTCCCCGGGGATGGATCTCACCAGTCAGTTTTTGACCACAGACTTTACAATAGGCTATGCTTCTTAAGAGAAAATCCAGCTTACCCTTCTCTCCGGTATCAATACTTCTTCTTTTTAAGACCTCCTGAACCTGGTAGAATAGCCTCTGTGGGATAATGGGCTTGTGTTTTCCTTTATATTCCTTTTCTTTCCACTCTAGCCTACCAATATAGAATCTTCTGGTTAAGAGCTTCTTTACTGCTTCTGGGCTGTAGATTCTGCCATACTTTGTCTTTAGGCCTCTTGCATGCATCTCCTCTGATAATGTCTTAAGTGAGTAGTTTCCTGTTGAGAAAAGCTCAAAGGCTTGTCTTACCAGTGAGGAAGTTATTTGGTCAGGTAGATGCTTGATACGTCTGTCTTTACCTTTGACACTTTTGTAGCCAAGAGGAGGTTTATTAGGCCATTCTCCTTTTTTAAGTTTGGCAAAATTAGCCTTTTTTATCTCCTCTCCCAAATTGGCACTATACCACTCAGAGATACTGGCAATAATATTTTCCAGAAGATGGCCAATGGGATTATCATCAAAAGGTTCTGAAACCGAAATAAGTTTTATACCTTTCTGCTTTAAAATGGCCTTTATGGTAGCATAATCAATTAAGTTTCTGGCCAAACGGTCTATTTTGTGAACAATGACTGCGTCTATATCCTTTTTTTCCTTGCAGTGCTGGATGAGTTTTTTTAGCTCTGGTCGATTGGCTGTTTTGGCTGATTCTCCTTCATCAATAAAGTGGCCTATTACTTTTAGACCATTCTTTTTGGCATATTCTCTCATAGCTGCAATTTGGGCTGGGATAGAAAGGTCTTTTTGAGCTTGCTTGTCCGTTGAAACACGGGCATAGAGAAGACAGTTCATATAAATGCATAAATTGATACTTCATCAAATCAAAATTTGAGATTTAATGGAATTAGTCAATCAATGGTGATTAGGATAGAACTTAGAAGACTACTTTTAAATTATCATATAAGAACTATGTAGTAAAGACTAAGCAGAGGTATCTAAGTGCTGAGATAATTCTATGCAAGGAGCGCTTAAAATCCTGAACACCCATTCTGGACCAGCTCGACGCTTGTTTTAATTCTTAAAGATTGGGAATATATGGCAATGATGAAGGAAAAGCTACTGGAGATTAAGAATTTTTTTAAAACCTAATTCACACTCCGCGGGACGGACGATGTTATAACCCAGTTAGTGGAATTAAAATAATGTCTTCTCTTTAAATTTTTCTATATCTCGGGGTAATAGAAGTATAGAAAAATCTGCATATTTCTGCATTCCCAAAGATGGGGCATGAGCAAAACCAACATACTCAAGTTTCTTCTTCCTGTATTTGATATAATGAATAGCAGGAATTAAATCAGTATCAGAACTTACCAAAATGGCTGTGTCATATAAGTTATCCACTGCTCCTACAATTAAATCTACAGAAATTTTGACATCTGTTCCTTTTTCTTTATATATACTTCCAAGCGGCATAATTCTGCCTCTTTTAATTACGAAGCCATCTTTTTGGATGTTGGTAAAAAATTTTTGTTGCCCTTTTACTAATTCTTCGCTTTCCCTGCTCCCATCAAGATTTCTAAAAACGCCTGTATAATATCTTTTTGAAACACATTCTCTTTCATCTCCAACCAAGAAATCAACAAAAGCTTTAAAATCAAATTTGATTCCTTTAGGGAAATTTATTTCTTTATCTTTTAAGTAATTATAAAAATTGCTCCCATCTATATAGACAGCAACTCTTTCTTTTTTACTTTTAGAAACATCCATACACTATAATTATAAAATGAGTCTAAATAAAAAACTACCCTTGCCAAAGCAGGGGTAGTGTTCATAGTGATTATATATTAACTCCTACAAATCTTTTGTCAAGTTTTATCTACATAAACAGTAATTTAGTGTCTAGTGTTCTCAGCTGCACAAATTGCATTAAATTTGAGATACAGGTAAGAGTTTAGGGGGTCGAGTCCTATTCCCTTCGCTTGGCAGGACAGCTTTCGAACATTCGATTGGGATAAGGCTTTCCTCTGTATCGAACTAGCTATCAAGCAAATAGGACAATTATTAGCACTGGTCTAATATTTTGAGTCAACTTATACCCAAATATCTACCTACTATTTCTCTTTTTTGCTATACTATCCGACTTACTATTTTTTATTTCCGCATTATCTAAAAGATGCATCGCTAAACTACTCAATCTTAGATACTCATAGGCTCTTACTGGGTCTTGAATATTTGCGTCAGATGTATGGACTTTTTCGTTACGAAAGAAATCAATTGCCATCGTTAAAAATTTTACGGCTTCATTAAAATCAGAATCAACATTGGTTGCAGCTGCTCCTGTAATATGTAGCTTACCCTTACCAAAAGCCTCTGAGCCCTTCTCGTAACCAGTTAAATTACGCAATCTGTCACGAACTACCTTAAAACCCTTCTCAGTAGCTTCAACATAAAAACAATCCTTATAGAGTTTGCCGCATTTAGTTAGAATTTCTTGGTGCAAATTTTCAAGTTTAATATCCATATTGTTGTGTTTCTCTTTTGCTAGCCTCTTAAAATCATATAATTGTTTACTTAAACGCTGAAGAAAATTAATGAGGTCGTTAACAGATTCACAGATTTTTAACGCTTCGTGTGCAATACCTTCACAATATAACCAGGTTGGGAGATAAATACCTTCTGTTAATGCATTCATATCTCTTGAAACTCTGCTTTTCGGAAGATGATTATCTATATATTCAGCCATTATTTCTCTTGGTTTTCCAAAATTAATATTCTTAATTTCTTGAATAGTGGACGATATTCTCTCTATTGATTTTGGAAATTCTGGTAATCCTATTATGTCTAGGATATTCTCACGAAATTCTTTAGCGGATTGCAAAAAAGCGGCTGAATTTTTCTTAAGTTCCTCGGTTGAAAAATTCCCACCTACACGACTTTCTATTTCTCTCATAACTTCCTCTGCCTGCCTTTGTCTCCACCCGTCTGGTAATCCGTTAATTGTGCCCCATTCTACACTAAATCTTCTATTAAGTGGTGGGGACTCAAACTCACCATAGTAAAGGCTTCCGTGATGTCCACTAAAAGACCCACTCCAAGAACGTTCAATCACCGAACAAACATTACGAATTTTCTCGGTTAATTTAGGAGTTTCTTCAAGAAATTTCCTATTCTTTTCTTTAAAACTCCTTATCAAATTTTTAAGACGAGAAATTATATCCATATTTTTACACTATCAAATTTATTTTTATTCTATTTTTAGAAAAAGTCAAGCCAAAATAAAAATCGCCCAGCGATGGGCTCTTTTATGGGTATTCTTCAATGAATTGTTAATTAAAACTATTCTAGATTGGTTTATTTTTCTTATAATTTAAACTCTTTTTAAAAAGCCAATGTTTTCATAACAAAGCAGCAAACTACCCTGCTGCAATTTCTATTAACTGACCTTTGTTTTTTTATTATTAATTTTATCTTTACTTCTTATCTATATACTCTCTATTCTCTAATTTTTTTAGTCTTTCCTCTATTTTATCAAATCTATTCTTATGATTTATTTTCTCTATAATAGCCTGTCTTATAAATACAGATGTAGCCATAGAAAGCTTTTTAGCTTCTTTTTTAGCTTTATTAATTATCTTTTTTTCAATTCTGAGGGAGTACATTATTTGTTTGGGCATTCCTATTACACTTTACGATAGCCTAAGGTTGTTTTCATAAGTTGATATTATTTAAATAATTAATATGGTCTTTTAAAACCCCATATTTTCAATATCGCAGTACCTCTACATTTAGGACATATGAACTTAAAATTTGCTACAGAGGGGTCTGTGCCAAGATATTCAATTTCTAAATGATCTTTGCATTTACTACAATAAATTTTAAAATAATCCCCTGTTTGTTCTCCTTTAACTTCTAAATATCTATTGTTATTTTCCATGCTATCTCCTTAATTCTTATTTCTGTTTTTTAGCTGAGTACTTTTTTTAATATCTTTTTTATCACTCACTTGAACTATTTTCTTTAATCTTTCTTCACGTTCATGTTTGTTTACATACCATTCTTTAATTAAAGTTTCTATTAACTCAATAAGAAGTTTTGCCTCATTTGGTTCAACATCGACTATTAAATTAATATCTTCCTCCATATGAGCACCAATATTACCAATGTTTCTCACAGCACCTATTGCTTTCCAAGTTAATGGATCTATTATATCCTTGATAGCTTCAATTTCTTCTTTGAGATTTCTTTTTCCTTTAACTTTCCAAAAATCTCTTATCATCGTTTGAAGACATCGTCTAGATAGCGTGGCTGAGGCTTTGGAGCTTAAATCTCTAATTAGACAAGCTTCCTTATAATCGTCTATGATAGCTTTGGGGATATAATTAGGGAATGTTTTAGCTTCTGATGGTGGGATGAGATTCCATTTTCTTAACAATTTATCCTGCGTATATTTATACCGCGTATATTTATCCTGCGGATATTGATCAGAACTTATATTGTATTTAGCCTTCCATAAGCTTATTGATAAATTATATTTTCTACAATCTGGATTAGGACAGACAACAAATTCAGAAATTAGTATTTGAGGACCCATTATATTATCTATAGTTAATGTGGTACGGTCAACATGATAATCATCATCTGATATAGTTGCACTATGATTACAAAAAGGGCAAATCCATCTAAATTTAGTCATATAATAATCACCACTTATTATATCTAAGCTAAAAACCTTATTTGGTCAGCGTAAATTTTATTATTGCATTTTAAGAATTTTAAATAAGGTAAATCCTTATTCATTTTCATATCCTTTTATAATTTATAAAAGCATAATTATTATATTTAATTCCCGCTCCTTTCTATCCTTGCAAATTTGGTTTAAGGGTAGTGGGTATATATAATTTTTATAGTTTTGATACAGATTTATTTTATATCTTCTTTATATTTATTATATGCCCCTTCTAGGATTCCATAGCAGAAAGCATAATAATAGGGATTAGCTATTTTTTTGGGGTCATTCATTATTTTTTCCAACCCAATATAAAAAGCACTACCATCTCCAAAATAATCCTTGATCAGATCAAGGCAACTGTAAAAGAAATTTGAATATTCTGTAAGACTTGGTCCCCCACCTTTATAATCTTTACCATCCCAGCCAGATTTATCCAATTTTTCCTTTCCTTGCCCAATTAATTTCTCAAAACGATTCTTAAATTTATCTTCGCCCATTTTCTCCTCCCTTGCTTTTCTCTTTGCAAATTCTTGCTTATTTTCATTTATCCCTCAGGATAGTTTTCATAAAAGCTATTTGGCTTAAAAATTATATAATCTTACCTTGCTTAGATTCTTCTTTAAATTTAAAGTATCTTATCCTCATCTGACTTCTCTTTATCAACTTTTTCAGTCTCTTTTTTTGTACTAGCTTTTAAACTTTTAGAAATTCTTTTTTTCGCTTCTTCAACTTTTTCTCCTTCTAAGACTTCACGTTTTAGGACCCCGGATAAAAGAATTTCTTTTATTTCTTCGTTTGAAACTTTAATTTCTGGTGCAATTTTCTTAATTGATTTTCTAATAACATCAATTACAGGTTCAGTTGTAATAACTTGTCCAATAAAAAATCTACTTAATATTTGTTTTTGTAAATAATAGCTCTCTAAAGCTGATTTTCCTTTCCATAAACTTTCTTTACATACGTAATAGAGTGGCTCAAGATCGTTTTGTTTTTTTGCATTTATTTTTAATATATCAAATTCATAAACTTGTTCTTTATTAATAGGTTTTGCATATGTGATCTTATAAACTTTCCAAATATAACCATTTGTTAAGATAACCCAATCAATACCGGCATTCGCACCATAATCAATAACTTGTTTAATATAATCATCTTTTAAGTCGAGCCCTATTGCTTTTACTTCAAGAAGAAATTTTGTTTGCCCATCAATCTTTAAGGCTAAATCACAATATGTTTTCTTTATTTCATATTCAGAGGTAATATCCAAATATTTATCATAACCAAATAATTCAGATAACATATCTGTAACTATAACAATAGTATCAGATTCATTAATATCTTTTGCTTTAGCTATTTTTAATATATTTTGAAACTTCTTGATTCCTGCAACTAACCTCGGTTGAAATTTTAGTTTTTGAATTGCCATAATAATACCTCCAATTTTTTAATAATATTTATTTTATTCTTCTATTTTGTTTACTTTAGCCATTAATCCTTTCTCTTTATTGTATCCAACTGCTCATTTACCTGTCGCAAGCCATTGATTATTTCCTTGAGTAGTTCTATTATTTCACCTAACTCTAAGCTATAATCTTTAGCCATCTTTCCCTCCTTTATTTGCTATCCCTTAGGATAATTTTCATAAAATCTTTTTTCTTTATAGCTTTCCCACATTCAGGGTAGTAAATTTCATCTTCTTTTTTATTCATTAATTACCTCAAAATAAAAATTATTATTGCAATCACTATACCTACTAAAATTATAAAAGTGCAACCTCCTCCAGTTGCCATTTTTTTTACCTTTCTTTTTCTACCTGAACTGGTTGTAGGTATACCAGTTTTTCTAGCAAAATCAGATTTTATTTTTGAAAGTCCTGTAGCCTTCTTCCAAGAAAATTTCGGCATTTAAACCTCCTTTATAAATTTTAAATATCAATTTTAATAAGAATATATTATTTGTTCAGAATCCTAAACTTATATATGCCTTATCAGGCATAAATTCCAAATTTGTTATTTCCAAAATAAAATCTTTAGAATCTGCAGGCACTTCGTAAACTACTGTATAAGTCCTCTCCAATCCAGGATTAATATTATCTAATAAAAATAACTCTTCTTCCTCTTCTATATATCCAAAACTTTCATCATAAGTAACAAATTCCCTGTCCTCTTTATCAAAAAGTCTTAAATCAGTTAATGTCTTCATTTCCTTGCCTACATTTTTAACTGTAAATCTGACTTTTATAAACTTTCCGGTTGTAGTTTTATTATCACTCCATCTATCTATAGCTTCTAAGGTATCCCCTAAATCTTCAGTAGATAGTATTTTCCAATTTACCTCATTGTTAATTGTTATACTTTCATTGGTTGAGTAAGGATTATCTTTACTTCCAATTTCTGCTTCTTCTTTAGTAACCTCTTCTTCTATCTTCTCTTCTTCCTCTACTACTGACTCTTCTATTGGCTCTTCTTCTACTACTTTAGATACCTCTTTGGTAGAAGGCTCGCCATTACAAGCCAATGCAAAACCAAAAATCAATACTAAAGCTAAAAATGGAATTAAATATTTTGCTTTCATACTTACTTCCTTTCGTACTTATTATTCGTAATTTATAATAAATTTTTTTTATAAATTTCTAATCTCAATTTGAGTATCTCTTAGACAACATTTATTTCTTCTGCAATTTTATACAATGAAATTTTATCAACATAGACAACTAAATACAATATACTGGTTGTTAAAATTCTCACCTCAGGTATGAATTTATAGACCATGCAAAAAAGGGGCTTTCTTTTATCAAAAACCCCTTTTGGTTGAAAGAACTACTATATCCCCCGAATTGCTCTTAAGATGTTTCCCAACTTTTGGGGAAGCTCAAAAGACCTACAAGCAATAACTCTGTCTTCTCCAAATATATCTTTAATATACTTTTCGGTTACTTCATCAGGATCGAGAAGAATGCCTATGACCTCAACCTTTCCTCTCAGAGTTCGGCATATCTTTTTTCCCAGCTCAGCATCATTACAAGCACCATCAGTAAGACAAAGTACAAGCTTTATGTCCTGGGGATATTCTGTCATGGGTACAGCATAAGTCTTAATTGCAAGTCCCATGTCCTCATACCCACAGAGAGCAGGATTAAGTCCGGCAATAAGAGCCTTACCTCTTTCATCAGAGCAAAGGTCAGCAATCTTTAGGGCCTGAGGAGTTACCAGTACCTCGTGAGGAATACCAAGCTCAAAACACACCAGATGTAAAGTCATTACCGCCTCAGCAATTGATTCCATTCTGGTTTTGCCACTGAAGATATGATTTAAAGAGGTAGAATGATCAATTATCACCTTAAGAGCTAGGGTGGGATGAGCTTTGCCCTTATCTTCTTCGTTAAGAAAAGGGTAATTTTTATCTCTTAAGTATTCTCTTAATGAAAGTCTTCCTCCTCTTTCTGCCGGTTCCCACTGACAAGGCATCTCTTCCCAGGAAAGCTCATCTACAAGTTCTCTAACTAAGGGTTTTACCTTTTCCTCAAGCTCAATATAAGGCTTGGGTTCAATGGCTACATAACCTTTTCCTTCCCTTTTGTCATTTGGTGGTACATCTCCATCAAAAAGCTTAGGTTCTTTATCGTCCACCTCGGCCTTATCTAGCCCATGTATACCTCCGCTAGTTTTCTCAACCTTATCGTCCTTAGCCCTTTCTCCTTGAGTATTACCCAGTCTATCCATAATTTCTTTTACCCACTTGGGTATTTCAATCTCCTTTAACTTAAGTATGCTTACTATTTTTTTAGCATTTCTTTCCACTACTTCAGAGCTTTCTGCCTCCCATGCCTCATAGACAAGAGGCTTAACCTTTTCCCAGAGTTTCTGATTTTTTAAAGAGAGTCCATCCTTAATAGGAAGATCTATCCTTTTTGCCCAGCGTAGCTGGAGAAAGTAGGCAACCACCTCGCCAGGAAAATCAGAAGTTTTATCTATAGGTTCTGATTCATTATAAAATATCTGGGAAAGCTTTTTTACAAGCCACCTTACCCCAACAAACTCTTCACACATCTGTCTTTCTATCCTCTCATCTTCTAAAATGTTTGCTACCTGATGAGTAAGAGGTGAAAGTTTTTTTGATGTAGTAAACCTTCTGTGTCCAGCCTCGTGTACCAGTATAGCTTTTGTAAGCTGATACTGTTCTCTGGGCGCAAGGTCAAAGATATTTGGATTTACCGCTATTTCCCTACTGGTAAAGTTACAGTAACCAGTAGGACATTTAGCCGAGTCAGGCTCAATAAGCACTCTGTAGGGAGAGATGCCCTGCAAAGCTTTTCCAAACACAACAAGCCTTTTTCTTATATTCTGCCACTCATACCACTGAACTGCCATAGCTTTACACCTCCTAAATAATTAGGGCTACCTTAAACTGGCAGCCCTTTTTTAATTAAAAATACTATACTTTCTTTACCTTGGCGTATGTGCCTCAATAAGTTCAAATAGCATATTCATTGTATCCTCTCTCAAGTAACCATCAGCATCAGTTCCAGCTACCTGGTGCATCCAGGTGACCTTAGCTCCTGCCTTAAGCCTTAAGAGAACTGGTTTTCTTTTCTTTGCTTTAAACTTTGTTGCCCAGGCAAAGAGTCCTCTTGGGGTAATCTCTCCAGAAAGCTCCTTATTTCGCTTAAGCCTTCTTGTCTCATTTGCTACCTTTACCATAATTTTGGCAATTTCAGGATCAATTCTGCTCTCTCCTACCAGTAGGTCTTCTTCATCTTTAGATGGAAGATATCTGAACTCCAGCACTGAGCTAAAGCGGTTAAGTAAAGCAGTATCCAAGATGTTTACAGCGTAGCCCTTTCCCAGGTTCATTGCCATTACCACCTGAAATCCATCACTAATCTTTACCTCCTCAGAACCATGTTCGGTTAAAACTACTGCTCCTCGGGAAAGAACACCCAGGAGTATATTAAGTGTTCTGGTGGGCATTCTATTTGCCTCATCAATAAATAGATATCCTCCAGCCTTCATTGCCTGAACAAGAATACCATCCTGCCAGACAAATTCTCCCTTGCCATCAGGAACATAGCTTCCCAGTAGGTCAAACTCCTTTAAAGACTCGTGCCCTTCAATTACAAAAACTGGCTTTTTAGCTTTTTTTCTATCAAAGGCCTCAAATGCACAGAGAGATTTTCCTGTTGCAGTGGGACCAACCAGAAGGCAGTTCATCCCGAGATCAAGACTCTCTACAAGTTCTGCAAGCTGAGTACCCCTAAAACGACTTTTTACTGGAGAGGGCTCAGGTAACTCTTCAGACAATTCTACTTTTTTCCCACTTCTATACTCACTTAGTTTTTCCAGGTCTGTAAGTACACCTGGGTTTATAGGTTTATCTACTATAACCTCAGGAGGAAAAGCATTGTTAAATACCCGAATTGAGTCAAGTCTTTCTGGATACCTTGAAGGGTTACTATCCTGCCATTTAGCCCAGTAGTAGAGCTCATCTGATAAGTGCATCAGTAGCGCAATGTATCTTTCATCACAGTCTTCTATAGCTTCACAATAGGTGAGTAACTCTTCTAGAGCATCGAGTAAATCTATTGCCTGTTCTTTAAATGCCAGGGCTTCAGCAATGAAAAGAAGCCCCAAATGATAGGTGACATTTCCCCTGGGAAGCCAGAAGTTATTTTCTACCATATAGCAGTTATGAAAGTCGCTTCCCGATTGAGACAGGGATCTTACCATCACTTTTCCCGGATACTCAAGCCTGGTAATACCGATAACATTACCTTTAAGAGCTACTACACAGGCTTTACAGAGCATTGCTGAGAGGTAGCCTACTGGTTTTGGATTTCTCCTTGCAGGGTAGTTAATTTCCTGCCCACCATGCAGTTTGGGAAAGATATCTACTTCTCTTTTCCGGGAGAATAAGATCTGAGTTACTGTTCTTGAATCACTTACAGTCAATTTATCTTTTCACCTCCTCCTTCCTAGGGGCCTTTAGAATGGCATTGGTTTTGGCTTCCTTTCTTTCTTTTAACTCCCTGGGTTTGGGAACACCCTTAGGCCAGCACAATTTAGTAAAAGGACAGTAGCCATCGCACTGCCATAGTCCATCAGAGCCTACCCTCTCTGGAAGCTTTCTTCCATCAAAGGCTACCTTTAGCTTCATTATCCTTGGTACTAGCCAGCCCAAAAGCTTTTTTGATTCCATCACTTCTACATTAATCCTCTTGACGCTGCTCATATCAAAATATACAATCTCCAGGTTATCAACCTGGTATTGAGGAACTACCAGATATCGGTATAGATTTACCTGAATGTCATGGCTTGCGTAAGGAGTGTTATCTTTGGGAATCCTTTTTGTACTTTTGTAGTCCACTAGTTTTTTGCACCCAGGATAGATAACATCAGGATGCCCAGATAGTTTAACACCAGCCACAGTGCGCTCAAATCTTTTCTCACAGATGGCACCACTGGCTTGAGCCTGGGCAATTACAGCATGAAATAGTTGACCGCGGAAGGCATAGTAGAGCTCTCTGGGATTAAGGTAAAAATCATTTCTTATCTGTAAAACTACTTTTCTTAGGCAGTTTAGAAGAGAAGAAACAGAAATTGCCTCTCCTTTTCTAATATTCTTTCGCATAGCAGCCAGGATTGGATAGTCAAACTGACAGGTATTTTTATGTGAAGCAGCACATTTCAGACAATCATCAAAGAAAAGGTCTCCTTTTCCTTCAGGGCAGTGAAATCCTTTTATCATCTCTTTCTCCTCTCTGTAAAAATCTGGGCTGACCTTCCATCCTATATGAAATAGCCAGCCCTTAATTTACTATTCTTTTTCTTTACCCAGCATGCTCCCTATAGTTTGGGCAGCTCCAGAAAGGCCCGTACTTTCCCTCTCTTTCAACTACAGGATTTCCACAGATAGTTCCACTATTTAGTCTCTTGTTGCAGCGACGTACTCCGTATTCATCGATATAAGTCTTATTTTGTTTCTCTGATGATACCTGTTCATTATTTCCACTCTCTTCAGGAATAGTATCGTTAACTTCAAATCCTTTTCGCCTAACAGGAAATCCACCAGACATAGCAATACTCGCCATCATCTTAGAAGCTCTCTGGGCAAGTCTTGCCTCATCCTCATCCCTTAATGTAATCTGGCACTCAAAGCCCTCCTTGGAGTGGTAAACTGTGTTCCAACTTGACCTTGCTTCATCCATCTCTTTTCTCCTTTCTTTTAATTAATACAATCAGTTTTGATTTCTCTTACCATCATGTTTTATCTTTCTGTTTTATTTATTTTTAAAGTTCTACCTTTAACTTAACTTTCCGGTGCGTTCCAACAAGAAGGGATAATTTGTTTAAAATGGCAGTTTCTCCTTACTTTCACTGGAATAGAAGGTGAATTATTATTTGTTTATGTCTATATCAAACAATGATAAAAATCCGATCACCCCCTTTGCCATAACCAACTGGAGGGATATTAAAAAGAGATTTGGAATTAAAAAAAAGAATAGGCGAGGCCATGTGTATATCATTGGGAAGACTGGAACTGGAAAGTCAACATTGATTGAAAATATGGCTATCTCTGACATCAAGGAGAAAAATGGCTTAGCCTTAATTGACCCTCATGGAGATTTAGCTAAAAATATTTTAGATTTTATCCCAAAAAAAAGGATAAAAGACGTTATCTATTTTAACCCGGCAGATATTGATTATCCTATTGCCTTTAATCCCTTAGATAAGGTCCATCCTGACTATTACTTTCTTGTAGTTTCAGGTCTTATTTCTGTCTTTAAAAAAATCTGGTCTGAATTCTGGGGGCCAAGATTAGAGCATATCTTGAGAAATTCTCTTCTAACCCTATTGGAATATCCAAAAAGTACTCTTTTAGACATACCAAAACTCTTAACTGACAAGGAATTTAGAAAGGAGATTTTAGAGAATATTACCAATCAACAAGTAAGAGAGTTTTGGTTTTCTGAGTTTGAAAAATATTCAGCCTGGCTAAGATCAGAGGCTATATCTCCTATTTTAAACAAAGTAGGACAATTTCTAACCAGCCTTCCTCTTAGGAACATAGTAGGCCAAAAAGAAAATACCTTTGATTTAAGAAAGGTTATGGATGAAGGAAAGATACTAATAGTAAATTTAGCCAAGGGTAAGATTGGAGAAGAAAACTGCTCCCTTTTGGGAGCAATGGTGATAACTAAGATTTGGCTTAATGGCTTAAGCAGGGCAGATTTACCTGAGGAAAAAAGAAGACCATTTTATCTTTATGTAGATGAGATTCATAATTTTTTAACCCTATCTTTTTCTGATATTTTATCTGAAGCCAGAAAATACGGACTGAATCTAATTTTTGCCCATCAATACATTGAGCAGCTTGATGAAAAGATAAGAGCAGCCATATTTGGAAATATAGGAACAATTATCTCTTTTAGAGTAGGAGTTAGCGATGCTAAGCATTTAGCCCAGGAATTTTATCCTGTCTTTGATGCCACTGATTTTATTAATCTTCCCAACTATCATATTTATCTTAAACTATTGATAAATGGGGTAACCTCCAGGGCCTTTAGTGCCACTACATTTTCCCCACTTAAAAGAAAAACTTCCTACAGGAAGGAAGTTATTGAGGCATCAAGAAAAAGATATGGAAGGCCAAGGAAGGCTGTTGAAAGGGAGATTCTTTTTCGGGGCTCTTATCAAAATACATTATATAACCAGAGATTTTTGTTCTAATCTACAATCCTCACTTTTACCTAATAAATTTATCCATCTCTTTAAAATAATTTAAACTTAACCATTTATTTTTTCCGAAAAGCTTTACCCATACACTCAATAGAGCAATATTTTGCTTTTATATTTCTAGTCTTAAATTCCTTTTTACAAAAATGGCAAACTTTTATTGTTCTGTTGGTTGACATTCGCCCTTTTCAAGATCGCAAGTTCCTTGTTCGCAATAAGTTCCTTTTAGTTCTTGCTCCTCAATTTTTTCATTGTCGCAACCATCGGTACAGGTTCTTGTTTGTTTGAAAATTTGGCCACAGGCAAGGTTCTCCGGAACTACAGGTTGCCAATCACTGCTGCATTGCCAATTTGGTTCGCATTTTGGTTTTTCATTACAAGTATTCTTCTCGCTATCCCAATAACCGCCTGCAGTTTGGCAATCTGTTTCATTTCGGCATAAATTTAAATTATTTGCATCGCATTTTTGTTCTGATTTTTGATTACAAGTATTACTATCCCAAATGCCACCGGCTGTATTACATTTTTCTTCATTGTCGCATAGATTCAAATGAGTTGCATCGCAAATAGGTTCAGCTGGTGGCGGTGGTGTTGTTTCACCTGCCTCGTAGGGAGCCGAAGGCTCTCCTTCGGGGCAAACACCGCCTTCATCTATCTGACCATTACAATTGTTGTCGATGCCATCGCAAACCTCAGTTGTGGGTTGGCAAACAGGTTCTTTAACAATCGGCTCTTGAACAACTTCAACTACCGGTGGTTTAATAACAGGTTCGTAGCCGGGAAAAACTTTTTCCTTGGAGCTCAAAAATTTGCCAAGCAAACCAGCATATTGAACCGCAACCACCTTTTGAGTCAAGCCTTTTTTCTGCTCTATTTCCTGCACTTCTTTTAAATAGGATAACTGATTATCAATCACCTGACCTAACTGCTCGGTAATATAAAGACCTAAATCTTTTCCGGCCAAGGCATCTTTGGGAACATCAAAGGCCTTCTCCTTTTCAACTTCCTGCCAAGTATAATCTTGAAGTGCTAAGGTTTTATAACTATACAAAACATAATAATTTTCATTGTCTTCTGTAATCTTTTTTACCTGTAAGGCAAAATCGAAGTTATCTAAGTCAGCAACTAAAATCCGGCTGTTATCAATCGAACGAACAAGCTCTTCGGTTGAAATAAGGGTTTCTTTAACATCCTCTCTCAACCCAGGGCTGGCAGCAAAAATAACTCCCGAACCCAATAAAATCACACCCACCCCAATGGCAAAGGCATTATGGTATTTTATGAAATTGATTGTTTTTTGCATATTATTTTAGGTGACCTTTATTAATTGATTGAATCTTGCTCGACCTATTTTCCGCTCCCCTCTGCCAATTAACCAGCAGAGGGGAGCTGGGGAGAAGGCTACCGTATTTTTAGGGCACGGTTCCTGCGACCGTAATCACAGAAAATCAGGCCTACGTTTTAAAAGATACCGGGCGAGGCGGGTGCCATAATCGGTATAGCCGTACGTGGCCCAATTGTTATTCCGGGCAAACACACCGGCATTCGTGGTATTATCCCAATTGCCACCCCGTACGACCACGCCACCATACTGGTAGTCGGTGGCCGCCTTTCCCCACTTAATGTTATCATAAGAATAATGGCTCGGTATGACCATTTGGTAATTTTTCAAAAATCTCTTGAGTTTATCAAAAAGATTTACATTTACGCCAATCGCTTTCCCAAGGCCCAAAAATTTGTTTTGGGCCAAAGAATTGAAAACGCTGGAGTTGATTTCATTATGTTGATTGTTGAGATCAATAGCACTCCTGTTGGCCAAAGAAATCTTCTTTTCAAAAAGATGTTTTTGACCCTGGAAAAGGTTAGAATTTTGCTTCGTCTGGCTCATATATTGTCCTTTCTTTCTACAAAAGGATACGAAATTTTGTCCAATGACTTAATCGAACTGGCCAGAATGTTAAAAGGTTGGGAGAAAACTCCGGCAAACCAATAATCTCTTAAAGCCCTAGGATAAAGATAGTTGGCGATTCCCAAAAAAGAA
>Ga0307380_10004536_pt1 | contig 18725 bp, 17 predicted proteins | sample UN3MG_FD_202239 | JGI IMG/M metagenome (GOLD analysis project Ga0307380, IMG submission 202239) | Soil microbial communities from Risofladan, Vaasa, Finland - UN-3 | ecosystem: Environmental > Terrestrial > Soil > Coastal area > Acid sulfate soil | place: Finland: Risofladan, Vaasa | collected...
GAAGCTCGTGGATGCCATCCGCGAGATTGATGAGAGCACGCGAGGCGTATTCCTCGAGACCTTCCAGGCGGTTCAGATCGCTTTCGACAGGATGTTCGAGCGGTTGTTCGACGGCGGCAAGACCGAGCTCGTGCTCACCGATCCGGATGACATCCTGGAAACCGGCATTGACGTGATTGTGGAGATGCCCGGCAAGAAGCGCCAGAATCTCGTACTGCTCTCAGGCGGCGAAAGGGCGCTCACGGCGGCAGCGCTCATGTTCGCCCTGATGTCGGTCCGCCCAAGCCCGTTCTGCCTGCTGGATGAGGTGGACGCCCCGCTCGATGAAGCGAACGTCGAGAAGTTCGCCGATGTCGTAAGGGAGTTTGCCCTTACCTCGCAGATGATCGTCATCACCCACAACCGCGCAACCATGGAAGCGGCGGACATATTGTACGGCGTGACCATGGAAGAGCCCGGCGTCTCGAAGATAGTCTCAGTCAAGCTGAGTGAGGCGGTTAGTGGCGGCTAGCCTAGCTTCTTCCTGATGATTTCACAGATCTCCCCGACGATCTCTTCCAACTCCGATTGATCGGGCCCTTCCGCCATGATGCGGATGAGCCGCTCGGTGCCGGATGCACGAACGAGGACCCTTCCTTTATTCCGTGTCAAGAATGGACTTCAGACCTTAGCGGCCGTTCCGGATGGCTTCCCCTAAAGTCTAAAGTCTGTAGTCTGAAGTCTCTAACCGGAAGGACTCATAGTCTGTTATGACGAACCAAGGACGAGAATGGAGAGTGAACGATGAAAACCTTCGGTGTTGGGATGGTCGGCTACGGCTTCATGGGCAGGATGCACACATATTCATACCAGAGCCTGCCCATGATCTACGATCCTCCGCCTGCGAAGATCAAGCTCGTCGGGGTCGCGACGGCCACTCCTGAAAGCGGGCGAAGGGCGATCGAACAGGCGGGCTATGAGTTCGATACTCGGGATTACCATGACCTTCTAAGCCGAGATGATATTCACCTGATCAACATCTGCACGCCGAACAACCTCCATCGGGACATTGCCATTGACGCTCTCAAGGCCGGGAAGCATGTCTACTGCGACAAGCCGCTCGCCGTCAACCTCGCCCAGGCTCAGGAAGTCTGGGAGGTCGCTCGGGATGCGAAGACCATCCATCAAATGACCTTCAACTACCGGTTCATCCCTGCCTTGCTGCGGGCGAAGCAGCTCGCTGACGAAGGCTTCCTCGGCCGAGTCTATCAGTTCAGGGTCGCCTACCTGCATTCGAGCTATATCAATCCCGACCGCCCCGCAAGCTGGCGAACCGACAAGGCCGTATCGGGCGGGGGAGCCTCCTTCGACCTCGGCTCTCACGTGATTGATCTGGTTCGCCATATTCTCGGCGACTTCGACTCGGTCTTTGCCACGATGGACACGATGATCAAGGAGCGTCCAGGCCCTTCGGGGCGAGTGCCTATCGAAGTGGACGATGTCCTTTGGATGCAGGCAAGGCTGCAGTCGGGGGCAGTTGGGACAATCGAGGCTTCAAGATTGTCAACCGGCGCGAGCGACGAAATCCGCTTCGAGGCGCACGGTGACAAGGGAGCTATCCGGTTCAATTCCATGGACCCCAACTGGCTCGATGTCTATGATGCTACACTGCCGGAAGGGGATTTCGGCGGCGAACGGGGCTTCAAGCGCATCGAGAGCGTTCAACGATATCCGAAACCTGCATCGCTTCCGGGGCCCAAGAACTCGGTCGGTTGGATGCGCTATCACATAGCCAGCATTCATGACTTCGTAAGCAATGTCACCGCAAATCGCCAGTCAAGCCCCAGTATCTACGACGGCCTGAAGGTCCAGGAGGTCCTGGATGCCGTCTTCCGTTCCAGCGATACCGGTAAGTGGGTTACCTGTCCTTGAGTACTCTGACTAGAGATTCCCGCTTGTCGGCCCCGCCATCGGTCGGCCCAAAGCGGAAGACGAGCTTCAGGTATTGCTGTCCCTCTGTTAGAGCCGGCAGGTCGGCGTCCGTGTGCTCGCGGACGGTGAACACCCCAAATGCGGCCAACTGCTCATCGGGCGGCGAAGGCTCATCCTCCGCGCTCCATTGGGCCTTTCTGAACCGCTCCCTCTGCGGATTGGTCAGCGATTTCCATTTGAGACCACCATCATCCGATGCCATTCCGCGCTGGGACTTGCTCAGTGAATGATAGAAACGCAGTGCAGTCATATCGAATATAAGCGCCATCAGCCCCGCATCACGCAGTTCCCGGTTGTAGCGCAGCGAGCCACGCGCCTGCTCGGGCGTGATCTCACATGCGGCAGTCGCAAGATCGTCCAGCGTGAAGTGTTTCCTATCTTTGAGTACCAGCGTCCACTTGTCTATGAACCACTTGGGGCACTCCTTGGGCACCTTGTCATACCACTCTTGATCGTTGATGACGAGATACAAGCCCTCTTTTCTCCAATCCTGGCCATATATCTTGCAGACTGCATGCATGACTTTGTACACGGGCAACTCCTCGTTAACCCATGATGGGATCGTCGCCGGCGGGACGGTGAAATGGTCCGCGATAAGGTCCACTTCGGATTTGTCCGCCAGTGCTTCCAGGACCGCCGATAGGGGATTCTTGAGAGATTTCAGCCCTAGGGTTACCTTCTTCCTGAGGGCAGGGTCATCGGGCTCTGGTCCGGCGTTCTTCAACTCGTCCTCCGCCTCTTGATCCCGTTTCGCCTGATCCGCTTTCCGGTTTTCCAGAATCTGCTTCTCCATGTCCTCCGATATGAATCCGTTTTCTCTGAGGCTCTGAGCCGCATACTCCGGACACTGGTCTTTGTCACTGATAACCGATTCGTCCTCCATCCCGTCGGCGCTAATGACTATGCTCGCAGGGATATGCCACCAGTAGCAGAAGGCGACTGAATCCGTCTTCGGCATTGGCTGACCCGGCGGCAAAGCCTCTGCAATCTTTGCCAGGATGAGTTCTTGGGCGTCCGCAGGCAATTCGGCGAACGGGATTTCAGACTGGCTGCCTGCCGGGTCTTCGAGACCTTCTATGAAGGCTGAAAGCCTATCCTGCGGCAGACCGGCCAGAAACCGGACGATGGCTCGACTTAGCGGATCGGTCAGGTCGTACACGAGACAAGGGTCGGTCAGAGCCGTTTCGCGGAGTTCGGCATCGCTGAGCTTGAGCGCGTCTGCATACTGTGAGTACCTATCCAGCCTGGCGCGGCAGCTCTTCTCGAGGTATTCAGATGCCTCCCTGTTCTCGGCGTCATCACGAAGCTTTTGCTCAGTTTCTCTTTGCTTCTGATCTTGCCACAATTTGTAGGTTGGAGCGTCTCTCTTGTCCTCCTTGACGCTCCACAAGCATCGGAGGTGCTGTCTCAGGCGCTCCATGATCTCATCCACAGGGCGGTCGGCAGCGAACAGGTTTACTTTGCGATCGCGGATGTAGACATCGGCGGAGAACTTGATGCCGGTCTGAGAACTCAGGGAGGCCAGCAATTCGCTGACCGGCGTTGCCGGGGCATGGATGGTCACATGCCGCTGAAGTCTGGGGTCAACATGGCGCTCTGAATCGGCGAGTGCAGGAATCAGTGACCACGACAGTAGAAGTATGAGTGCGGAAGCACCGCCTACCTTCAATTTGCGCATCGCATGGGCCTCCAATGAGATTTCCATCACTACCACTACTATAACGGGAATCAGCTTGAAAAGATGCGTCTGTGACAACTTATGGAAAAGTGTGTGAAAAATACGAGAAAGCAGTTGACATTTCGACAAGCGTTATTATAATATGCTAACGGCAAGTCGTAAGCGTGGCTCGCCAATAACGTTTCAGTATTGAGAAAGGGGAAGCATAATGGATTCAAAGGACGGCGCCAGGGACTATGTAGGCGTACGCAAGGGCCTCGGCGGTCAGTCCCTGGGCGAACTGGAAGCGCAGATTCTTGACATCATTTGGGATCTGGAACCGCCTGTCAGCACCACTCAAGTTTTCAAGATCATGTACCCTCGTCGGGAGCTCTCCTACTCGACTATCATGCTGACGATGGCTAAGCTTGCAAGGAAGGGTATCTTGAATCAGGAGCGGACCGGTGACAAGAAGACCGATCCGTTCATCTACCAGCCAAACATCAGCCGAGAGCAGATGGGATTTCAGCTTCTGAACGCAGTGTCGAAGCAGGTCTTGCGCATGCCGTTGTATGAGGCAATTCCGGCCGTTTGCGGCAATGGCGTATCTGCGGAAAAGATCGTGAAGAGGCTGAAGGAGCTAGTGGCCGACGACTAGCGGTAGGCAAGTCTGAGAAGTAGCAAGGCAGGAGAGCCACCTGCCTTGTTGCATTTTTAGCCGCCGGTGGGCAGCCATCTGCTAAGCTTAGAACTGAGATCCTGAAGGTTGCCCGTGAATATGAGGACACCGACGGCGATCATCAGGATTCCACTCGCCACCTCGAATTTGCGGAAATGCGGCTTAAACCGCCCCAGAGCCTTCAGGACGGCCCCGGTCGCGAAACCCGTTATCAGGAATGGGATCCCCAACCCCAGCGAGTAGACCGCGAGCAGCCCAACGCCCTGTGCAAGCGTATCGGTTTGCGACGCCAGCGCGATGATGGCTCCGAGTACCGGCCCGATGCAGGGAGTCCAGCCGAACGCGAACATCACTCCCATTACGAATGGCGCTGCAAACCCAATGCTCTGGAACCGGGCATGAAACCTCTTCTCCGCATAGAGAGCCTTGATTCGGAGAATTCCCAGCATGTGAAGGCCGAAGATGACTATGACAATCCCCGCCACCTTGGCCATCAAAAAGCTTTGAGCCGAAAGGAACCGACCTGCCGAGCTGGCGGTCGCTCCCATGGCAATGAACACCACCGAGAAACCCAGTACGAACAGCACAGATTTGAAGCCCGTTCGTCGGAGCGCCTCGGACCCGCGAGCCGACATCAATTCCTCAACCGACATCCCGGACATGAACGACAAATAGGCCGGGACGAGCGGAAGCACGCACGGCGAAACGAATGATAATAGCCCGAATATGAACGCTGTTGGGACTGAGACTGTTGTGCCCATAATATCTACTTGAGGAGAGCCTTGACTTCGCTTTCCAAAATCTCCGGGTCCGTATATCCTATGTGGATGTTTTTGACGACGCCGTTCTTATCAATCACATACATCAGCGGCAGCGCCCACAGGCCATATTGCCTGGCAACACTCTTCTTCGCGTCATAGGGGATGGGATAGGTCACTTTGTTTTCCTTGATAAACGCCTTCACGTCCTGGATCGAGTCACCCCGATAACCGGATATGCCCGCTATCCTGAAGCCCTGCTTCTGATATTTCGCGTAAAGCTTCTGGATGTGCGGAATCTCCGCCACGCATGGAGGGCAATTAGTCGCCCAGAAGTCAATGAGGAGTACCTTTGCTCCTTTTCTCAGGCTCGTGAGGCTCACGGTCTTGCCGTCAATAGTCTTGAGCGTGAAGTAAGGAGCCTTGTCTCCCTTATTCAGGGCGGCTGCGGGAGCCGCTGCAATAATTACAGCCAGTAGAACGGCTATAGGGTATCGAACTGCTTTCATGAAATCTCCTCAATGTCGTATGTGATTATACCCGGCCCGTCATCGCTGGGCAAGTCCGCAATGATTTGACGCTGCGACTCACATATTATGTGACGTATGCGGCTTCGATTGGTTCCGTTTGAAATCTTCGTAAGATCGTGCTATTCTTATGACCAAAGATAGGATATCTTGCCAAGAAAACCAGCCGAATGATCGGAATGGCACTCGTCGAGCCTACATCGCATTCTGAATCTCTTAGCCTTCGTGATTGAACCGCTGAGGATCTCCTAAACGCTACCATGGTACCCAAGAACCTCAACGACGCTAAGAGCATCTGGCCTCAGGGATCGTTTTTGGGCCAGCACCATCCGGTCATCCAAGAGACTGGCTTCCGCATCTCTGCCCTGCGCACGGAATAGTCTCAGCAACCCATGAATGCTTCCGAGTATATCGGGGTGGTCAGGAGTATCGGGAAAAGCCCTCTCCCGGATGCCGAGGGCTCTGAACAAAAGCGGTTCTGCCTCATCATATCTCTCCTCCACAATATAGAGTAGAGCCAAATTATGGATATTCTGAGCAAGGCTCGTGTGATCGGATCCCAGGCTGCTCTCCCAGTCGCTCAAGACCTGCTTGAAATGCGGCTCAGCCTCAGAGTAACGTGCCGTTGCAGCATAAAGCCGAGCAAGATGGTTATACGCACCGGCTAGGTCTGGATGATGAAGTGGAAGCGACTCTCGTCGAATGTCGATTGCTTGGCTTAGTAACGTCTCAGCCTCAAAGAAGTTGCCTGCTTCACGGTAAATGGCAGCTAGGTTAATAAGACTCTGTGTCACTTCCGGGTGTTGGTCACCAAACTGGGTTTGGCGGATCTCCAAAGCCCGCCGAAATAGCGGTTCGGCCTCCGCGTGTCTGCATAGCCTATAATGCAACCAACCGAGATTGTCCAGTACATCCGCCAGGCAAGGGTGGATTACAGGAAGCTGTTTCTGACAAATAGCTAGTGCTTGGTTGCAGCACCGCTCGGTGTCTGCATATCTGCCTTGGCGATGGTGTAGCCAGGCTAGATTATGCCATACTTCGGCAGTATCTGGATGTCCGTGCCCGAGGTGCTCCTCGAGCATTCTCAGTGCTCGCTTGAACAGCCCTTCAGGGATGTGAAACTGGGCCCTTCGATAAAGATAGTATCCGACTTTGTTGAGAAGCCAGGCGGGTTCAAGGGAATCAAGGCACCAAGTGTCGATGAGTTCTGAAGTAGCTTGGGCGTGAGGAAGGAGGCGTGCACACAAAGGCCAATTCGAAAACTCTTTCGGTTCTGGGAACGCTTTGCCGACTGCGCGAAGGGCACGATCTGCACAAATGCGCTGGGTTTCATAGGGCATGCTATGTCTTAACACGGACTGTACCAGGCGGTGGACGCTATAGGTTTGCCCGTTGGGATTGACGACGACCAGCGAGTAATGGATCAAGGGCTCCAATATATCATTCAGGACAAGGGGGTCATGCTCAACGTCACTCAGCGCATTAGAGAGAGCACTGCCCGAGACCGAGCTGCCTTTAGTAAATATCTCAAATGGGATATCGTCGGGATTCAGGAACGCACTGATACGCAAGAGGTCGGCAGCCGCTTCAGAGGCTTCTTCAACCTTTCGAAAGCTCATCGCCCATGTCTTGGCGACTGGATACTGATACTCGCCCGCTATGATCCTCTTGCCTCCCAGCAGTTGGAAGCTACGTTTGCGATAGCTCATAAGGTAGTCTTGAAAGCGAGCTTTTGTCGCAGACACGTATGCTCCGGACTGCTCAAGAGCCAGAGGGAAATAACCGAGCTCATGTGCTAATTCGTACGCCGCTTCGCGTTCAGCTGCGTCATTCGGGTCACGTTCGGTTCGTCTATAAAGGAATTCAACCGCGTCATCGGGTGGCATTACGTCGAGATTGACTCCCTTTGGCATTCCGAGAAGGTCCATGATGTGGATCTGTGAGGTAAGCAATATACGGCTATCCGGCTGGGCAGGGATGAACTGCCTGACAAGTTGGGGATCCTCGACATTGTCAAGTACGAGGAGCCAGCCGTTGTTATTCTGTAGCCAGTTCTTTACGTGATCAGCGACTGCATTCTGGTCCTCTGCGTCCTTGCCACGCAACTCAAGGACAGATGCGAGCGTAACAAGATGAGAGACCAGGGTCTCGTGCGAATCTGCCTTTGCCCAGAGCACCATATTATAGTCACCGCCGTATCGTCTTATGAATTCCAGCGCCGACTGGGTTTTCCCAATGCCCCCCAATCCACATAGAGCGACGACCTGATGCGATTTTAGTGCATCATGTACTTGCGCCAACTCGTTTTCCCGGTCTGTAAAATAGTGGTTGATTGGATGAGGCAGATTAGATGTTGCGGGGGACTTTTGCTTGCGCGAGTGTGGCTTCGTTGGCAGGTGTTTGATCTGTCCCGGGCCTTCCGGCAGGACATACCGCTGCTTTGTCAGTCGCCGATAAAGCCGCGTGTATTCCTCTTCATCGGACAGGTCATAATGGGTTGCTCCACTCAGCAGATCTGGGATGTGTTTGGTGGAATCCGACGAGAGAATCAAGGGAATGAACTTGGCATTGTGGGCCTCGGCATCGTAGAGCTCTTGCGTGATTATCGCTCCTTCCCACTTTGCGCCCTTCCTAGTACCCCACTTCGCCTTCCCATCAAATGCTCTCTTGTATTGCTCCGTGCATAACCAAGAGCACGTATTTTGCCTGCGCTATTTGGTTTCGCATCCATCTTGGCCAGTGTTCGGCTGGGGAGTCCTCATATTGGTCGATCCAGGCATCAACGCCTTCTTCACGTAGGCGCTGGCATATCTCGAGCACCGACTCCTTGTGTTCCTGTGAATCATGGCTGTAGCTAATGAAGACCCTAGGATTCTGACGGCTCATGTTTACCCCTCCATTTAACTGAATGCCATACGCTTGGTAACTATTCTACATATAAGTCGGTTTATTGTCAACACACGGCTGAGCCGTTTGCATAACACTGCGCGAAGGGTTGTGACGGTCGCTTGGATATACTTGGTCAGTTGCTGCCTTCACCGAAGAGATCTGTTGAAATACTCGCCAGTTCGTGCTATTCTAAAGCCCGCAAGTGGACTTCGTGATGGAGGCGTTGATGAACAGAACTGGCCGCGTAGTCGGAATGGCTATCTTTGCGCTGGGAATCCTTGCGCTGATTTTCGTTTTCGGAGTTGCCTACCGGATGTTCACTTTGCCTGCCGCCCAGGTGCTGGCCTCTCCCACACTCACGGCAGCCGGAATCGGCAGCGCAACGGTCTTGATCTTCGTCCGGATAGCCCTTCTATTCGTCATGACGCTCGCAGCGGCCCTGATCGCTAGTCGGGGGATACAGCTCTATCTTGGAAGCGGGGAGCACGCTGACAATGAGCGGGGCGAAGCGCCCCCTGTTGCGTGAAACTCTTGTTTCTGCTAAAATCCTCCATTATGTTACTTGGATGGTAAGGTAACGTGCAAGATTTGTACCTGATAGGCCAACTGTTTCTGGCAGCGGTTTTCGGCGGGATAGTAGGATACGAGCGCGAAGTCCACGAGCATCCTGCAGGATTGCGCACGCATATCCTCGTGTGCATGGCATCCGCTCTCATGACGATCGTCTCGATCAAGTTCCAGCCTCCGGGCGGAGACCCGGGCCGTATCGCCGCCCAGATCGTGAGCGGCATAGGTTTCCTCGGCGCAGGTACCATTCTCAGGCAGGGCAGCATCGTCCGAGGCCTCACCACCGCCGCGAGCCTCTGGGCCGTCGCAGGTATCGGCATAGCGGTCGGAGTCGGCGGACCACGATATCTGATGCTGGCCGCGGTCGCGACGGGGATAGTATTCGTCACCCTGTCAACCATGCGGAGTATCGAGCCCGCTGCCGGGAAGAGGGTGGGGTACGGGCTCTACCTGGAGATGCCTGCCGACCGATTGCAGGCCCTGGGCGAGATCATGCAGCACCTCGTAGGCATCGGCGCATCCGTATACTCCACCAGAAGCGTGCAGACTTCATCCGCGGAGAAGCGCGCATTCAGGCTGAAGATATCACTCCCCCGCAAGGTGAAGATCGGCGGCATAATAGAAAAGCTGGCGTCTCAGGAAGGGCTCGATAGGTTCGAATGGTCGTAATGTAATACGTAAGGAGTGATCCTGGTGTCCGGTTACGCATTACTCATTACCCGTTGTGAAAAACCTTGCGCCGGGGCCGGTGTTATGTTATAATATCCGTGCGTTAAGCTCGGTGTTTGGTTTCAAGAGTGGGTCACACGCCCACTCTTTTTATTGCTGTCCACTTGCCGGGCGGAGAAGGATTGCATTATGGACGGAGACTTCATAGAGGCGCTGCGTGCGATAGAAAAAGAGAAGGATATACCGCTCGAAGTACTCATCGAGACGGTAGAATCCGCGCTCGTCACAGCATATAAGAAGAATTTTGCCACAGTCGGCGATGTCAAGGTTCGGGTCCAGTCGAGCAAGGCCGGCTTCAAGGTCTTTTGCGAGAAGATGGTTGTTGAGGAGGTCACGAACTCCCACGCGGAGATCGAGATAAACGGCGCCCGAGATATTGACCCGGATGTGACCGTGGGCGATTTCATCGAACTCGAAGTCACCCCCGAGGATTTCGGCCGCATCGCTGCTCAGACAGCAAAGCAGGTCGTGATGCAGCGGATCCGCGAAGCCGAGCGCGACCAGATATTCGATGAGTATAGTGAAAAAGTCGGCGAGGTCGTGACAGGCATCGTTCAGCGCCGGGAGCAGCGCAATGTCTTTGTCAACGTCGGCAAGATAGAGGCGCTTCTTCCCGCGAGCGAGCAGGTCCCCACCGAGCCATATCGGTTCAACGACAGGATAAAGGTCTACATTCTCGAGGTACGGCGGACTCCCAAGGGGCCGCAGGTCATCATCTCGCGGACTCATCCGAGCCTCATCAGACGGCTGTTCGAACTCGAAGTCCCCGAGATCCACGACGGCATAGTGACCCTGAAGTCGGTTGCCCGAGAGGCCGGCTCGCGCTCGAAGATAGCCGTTTCGTCCAGCGAGGAGAAGGTTGACCCGGTCGGCGCGTGCGTCGGTCACCGGGGCAGCCGCGTGCAGGCAGTGGTAAACGAGCTTTATGATGAGAAGATAGACATCGTGCGCTGGCATGAGGAACCCGCCCGGTTTATTGCGGAGTCGCTCAGCCCGGCGAAAGTATTGTCGGTCGAAGTCAATGATGAGACTAAGAGCGCGTTCGTAATCGTGCCGGATAATCAGCTTTCGCTGGCGATCGGCAAGGCCGGGCAGAATGTTCGGCTTGCGGCCCGATTGACCGGGTGGCGGATTGATATCAGGAGCGAGGCTCAGCTTGCCCGCGAGGCGCTCACACTCCCTGCAGAGGAAGCAGCCGAAGCCCCGGCTGAGGAGACTCCGGCAGAGCAGCCTGAGCAGGCAGCAGCCGTCACGGAAGAGACGGCTGAAAAAACTGATGCGGCCGGCGAAGCCCCGGAAGAGGCTGAGCCGTCGGTTGAAACAAATGAGACCGCGTAGAGTTCCCATCCGAACCTGCACGGCGTGCAGGACAAGCGGGGATAAAAAGGGCCTGCTGAGGGTCGTTCGGACCCCGGCGGGCGAAGTGAAGATAGATGAGACCGGGAAGATGGCCGGCAGAGGGACCTACCTCTGCCCCAGCTCGGAGTGTCTGCGCCGAGCAATGAAAGAGAAAAGGCTTTCGCGGGCATTGAAAACGGAGATTCCGGAAGAAATACTCCGGCAGCTTGAACAAATGGTTGAGCAAGGGTCGGAAAGAATGTAGAACATAGGGTTTATTCGGCTAGGTTGAGTCACGGCTTGATTTGCTGGTGAATTGCCCGCCCTGTGTTTCGACGAAGGTGGTGGATGCAATGGCTAATGTGCGAGTTTATGAGCTGGCAAAAGAACTAAACATGAGCAATCATGACGTGATTTCCGCCCTGGCCGGTCTAGGTATTGAGGTCAAGAGCCATTCCAGCAGTCTCGATCAGGAGACTGCCTCCAGGGTCAAGGAGACTCTGCGGAAGAACGGTGGAAGCGCCGGCACAGGAGCGCCGACGGTCACTCTTCCGAAAGAGGAACCGGCGAAGGAAGAGCCGGTTCAGGAAAAGAAAGAGATAGAACTCCCGGCTCAGATCACGGTCAGGCAGCTCGCGGAGCAGCTTGGCGTCCCCACAGCCGAAATTCAGAAAGCCCTCGTCAAGCAGGGCGCCCTCGTTGCAGTCAATCAAGTAATTGCACCCGACCTGGCAAAGAAAGTCACCGAGAGCTTCGGATACACGATCGTCGTCCCCGAGCCGAAGAAGGTCGAAGAGCCGAAGCCTGAGGCTGAAGCCGCACCCGAAGCACCCGCCAAACCCAAGCCCAAGCCTGCTCCTCAAAGAGCCAGGCCAAAGCCCACTCGCCCGGCCGTGTTGACCCCCAGAGCCCCGGTAGTGACGATCCTGGGCCACGTTGATCACGGTAAGACCACCCTGCTGGATGCTATCCGACGGACAAAAGTTGTTGATCAGGAGTTCGGCGGCATCACTCAGCACATCGGCGCATACCAGGTAGACGTCAAGGGGAAAAAGATCACCTTCCTGGATACGCCGGGGCACGAGGCTTTCACCGCCATGCGGGCCAGAGGCGCGCAGGTTACCGACATCGCGGTTCTCATAGTCGCAGCCGATGACGGAGTCATGCCTCAGACGGTGGAAGCGCTCGATCATGCGAGGGCGGCCGCCGTTCAGATTATCGTCGCCATCAATAAGATTGATAAGGCGGACGCGAACGTTGACCGCACCAAGCAGCAGCTTGCGGAGCATAATCTCGTTATCGAGGAGTGGGGCGGCGATACCGTTTCAGTCGATATCTCTGCGAAGGCGCAGACGAATATCGAGGAACTGCTGGACATGATCCTTCTCGTCGCCGAATTGGCGGAGTTGAAGGCGGATGCGACAGGCCCTGCCGATGCGACCGTCATCGAGGCTCAACTCGATCGTGGGAAAGGGCCGATTGCTACGGTCCTGGTTCAGTCGGGCACTCTGAAGCATGGCGACGCAGTAGTCGTAGGCCGGTCATATGGCCGCATCAAGGCCATGCAGGACGACAAAGGCCATCGCGTGCAGAAGGCCGGCCCGTCAACCGCGGTGGAGATCAATGGACTATCGAGCGTTCCTCTTGCGGGGGATTTGCTGGAAGTTGTGAGCAACGAGCGCGAGGCTCGCCAGGTCGCCGAATCAAGGGCTCAGGACGAGCGGACTGACAGGCTCGGGGCAACCCAGCGGATGACGCTTGTGGACCTTTACAAGCAGCTCAAGGAAGGCGTGGTTCAAGAGCTGAACCTAATTCTGAAGGCTGACGTTCAAGGGTCCGCCGAGGCCATCACCCAATCGCTTGAGAGACTAGGCACGGAGGAAGTCCGTGTCAATCTCATTCACAGCGGGGTAGGGAATATCGGCGAGTCGGACATTCTGCTGGCGTCGGCGTCTAATGCCATCGTGATCGGTTTCAACATCAAAGTTGATCCTCAGGCAAAGGCCGCTGCCGAGGCTGAGCATATAGACGTTCACTTGTACAAAGTGATTTACGAGTTGTTGGATGAAGTTAAGGCCGGCATGGAAGGGCTTCTCGCCCCTGAGATCAGGGAGAGCGTCATCGGCCATGCCGAGGTCCGCCAGCTCTTCAAGCTCCCGCGGGGCGGCGTGATCGCCGGAAGCTACGTCACGGACGGCAGGATTCAGCGCAATGCAGAGGCCCGGGTGACGCGCAATGGCGAAGTCATAGCCACCGGAAAAGTCTCCTCGCTGAAGCATATCAAGGAAGACGTCCGGGAGATCGCCGCCGGATTCGAGTGCGGCATAATGGTCGAGGGCTTCAACGGCTTCCAGGTCGGCGACATCATCGAAGCGTACGTGATGGAAGAGATAGCAAGGAGAATCTAATGCGTAAGGAGCAATCCGTAAGGCCAGTCCGGTTACGCATTACATGTTACGGATTACGCTATGATCGTCGGCATCCTAACCATTGATATGGTCATCCCGGAGAGCAACTCGCTCAAGGACAAGCGCCAGGTTGTGAAGAGCGTCTTGGATGGCATCCGGCATAAGTTTAACATTTCGGCGGCCGAGTTGGAGAGCCTCGATTCCTGGAGGCGGGCCGTCATCGGAGTGGCGTGCATAAGCAATGACCAGGAGGTCGCCAATACCCTCCTGAATAGAGTCCTGGCGACCATAGAATCCAATCCGAGGCTATCGGTGACCGACTGCCGGCTAGAATTCCTGTGAAGTAAGCGATCTGATGTCAAGAGTCCGCATCGGGGTGGAATCCCGACGCTATCGCACCACAAACTCCGCTGAAGCGGACTGTGGCAGACAGGCCACCCACCCCCGACAGTCGGGGATTCGTGCTTTGGTAGCATACGGATTGGACCCGTATGCGGGCATGGGATTTTGCCGTTCACTACCGGGTATGTGAGATGACCACCAGACAAGAGAAAATCAAAGAACTGCTGAAGGTCGAGATAAGCGACATCATCAGGCGGGAATTGAAAGACCCCCGGCTGGGGTTCATCACCATCACCGACGCCGAAGTCAGCAAGGATCTCCGATACGCCAAGGTCTATATCAGCGTTCTCGGCGATGAGAAGGCGAAAGAGGAGAGCCTGGCAGTCCTCCAGCACGCCGCCGGGTTCATCCGAGGCGAGTTCGGAAGGCGGGCGTTCCTCAAGGTTATTCCCGAGATCACATTCAAAATGGACACTTCCGTGGAGCACGGCGCTCGGATCTTCGAGCTCCTGGAGCAGGAGAAGCGCCATGAGAAGTGACGTCCAGGAAGCGGCCAAACTGCTTCGCGACTCCAATCGCATCCTGATCTCGGGTCACATAAACCCCGATGGTGATTCCCTTGGCAGCATGTGCGCCCTCGGACACGTTCTTCGGTCGCTTGGCAAGACGGTGGTGGCCATCAGCCCGGACGGCGTTCCGGACGGCTACAAGTTCCTGCCGGGCAGCGACCACATAGTGACTCAATTGCCCCATGACCGCCAATTCGACCTCTGCGTGACCGTGGATTCGGAGAACGAAGGCCGTCTGGGCGACGTGGCTCAAGTATTGAAGTCCTGCAAGAAAACTCTGGACATTGACCATCATCCGGGAGGCGAGCGAACCGCGGACGTTCAGGTGGTTGACGCCACCTCGGCATCCTCAGGGGAGATCGTGTACGAGATCCTCAAGGAAATGGGCGTGAGGATCGGTCCGGCAGTCGCCGAATGCCTGCTCACCGCCATCGTCACGGATACAGGGTGCTTTCGCTTCAGCAACGTGAAACCCACCACTCTTCGAACCGCCGCAAGCCTCATTGAAAAGGGCGCTTCGATCAGCAAAGTGGTGCGAAGGGTCTATGAAACCCGTCCTCTTTCGAGCGCAAAGCTGCTGGGCGCGGCTCTCTCGAGCCTGAATACATCGGAGAACGGCCAGATCGCCTATGCCTGGATTTCACAGGAGCAAATGGCCGCAGCGGGAGCGGATGCGTCCGAAGCGGAAGGAATCGTGAACTACGTCAGATCAGTGCGAGGGGCTCGGATCGGCATCCTCTTTCGTGAAGAGGAGGACGGCACTACTCGGGTAAGTCTGCGGGCCGGGGAAGGATTCGACGTCGCCCAAGTCGCAAGGCTGTTCGGCGGCGGCGGGCATAAGACGGCTGCCGGCTGCACCATAGACCGGCCTGTGGCGGAGGCAGTTGACCTCGTGATAGGGGCCGCCCAAAAATGGATGGCATCTTAAACGTCAGCAAACCCTCAGGGCCCACATCGCACGACGTGGTCCAGCGAATCAGAGGGGCTGCCCACACCAAGCGAGTCGGCCATGCCGGCACCCTCGATCCCATTGCCACCGGAGTCCTCATTATCTGCCTCGGAAATGCCACTCGTATCGTCGAATATCTCATGGACTGGCGGAAGTCTTACCGCGCAACGGCCGTCTTCGGCGCTGAGACGGACACCGAGGATGCGACGGGCGAGATCATCAGGGAGGCCGACTGCTCCCATCTCACGAGGGAAGCCCTGGAAGCCGTGCTGCCCCGATTCGTCGGCGAAACCCTCCAGACGCCCCCAATGGTCTCCGCCGTCCACCATGAAGGTCAGCGTCTGTACGAGCTTGCCCGCGCAGGTAAGGTAGTCGAGCGAGCCCCGAGACCGGTCGAGATATACTCGCTGAGCCTGGTGGATTTCACTCTGGATGCCAAGCCCTCGGCCACTCTCGACGTCGAATGTTCGAAGGGGACCTACATCCGCACGCTCTGCGCCGACATCGGGAAGGCGCTCGATTGCGGGGCATACATGTCCGCGTTGACCAGGACCGCCGTCGGACGGTTCAAAGCCGAAGATGCCTTGTCACTGGAAGCGATCGAGGAGGGCCCGATTCAGAACTACCTGATCTCGATTGACGAAGCCCTAGCGAATATGCCGGAAGTCCACATATCCGAAGAGGACGAACATCGGATCGCCAATGGAGTCATGCTGCCGGTCGAGGCGCTTTCGCGCGCAGAGTTGCCGCAGATAGGGAATCCGGTTAGAATCAAGTCACCAAGCGGCCTCATAGCGATAGGAAGGCTTTGCCTCGTTCAGGGACGGGTAATGCTCAAACCGGATAAGGTTTTCGGCGCACAATAATGGATATCGTTCGAAGAATCGAAGACTTGGCACCTGGAACACCCTCGGTCGTGACCGTCGGCGTGTTCGATGGCGTCCATCTCGGTCATCAGGCGATCATGAGCCAGGTCCGCTCATCGGCTCAGGAACTGGGCGTGCGGTCGGTCGCCGTGACCTTCGACCGGAATCCCCAGGAACTCGTGAACCCCAGCCATCCAGTCCCATATATCACGAGCCTTCGCCAGAAACTCTCATTGATCGAGGAGCAGGGCATGGACATTGCCCTCGTGCTGCCTCTTGAGCGCAAGCTGCTCGATATGCCGGCCGAGCGCTTCGTGACCGGCATCCTGCACGAGAGACTTCGCGCCATGAGACTCGTCGTCGGCTGCAATTTCCGGTTTGGCAAGGGCAGGGCAGGCAACGTTCAACTGCTGGAGAAGATGGGCCGCGAGATCGGCTTCGAGGTCACATCCGTGTCGCCCGTGATGGCGGACGGCAGGACGGTCAGCAGCACCGCCATCAGGCGGCTTCTGATCGAGGGCAAGATCGAGCTTGCGGATTGGATGCTCGGCCACCCGTTCTCGCTGGAGGGAACCGTAGCTGCAGGGAAGGAGATCGGTCGCACGCTCGGTTACCCGACTGCGAACATCCAGCCGGCCGAGAAGCAGATCGTCCCCGGCAGGGGCGTCTATGCCATTCGGACTCCTTTGGGAGACGGCGTTGCCAATATAGGGACAAGGCCCACGGTTGGCGGGGAGCACAGCCGCATAGAGGTTCACATATTCGATTTCTCCGGGAACATTTATGGACGGGAATTGGAGGTCGATTTCCTCCATCGTTTGCGTGACGAAGTGAAGTTCCCGGATGCCGAGGCTTTGAAGAAACAGATCGAAGCCGACATTCGACAGGCAAAGCATCTGATCGGACGAGGAGACTGCAACCGGCATTGACACCCATATCCCGGTTGTGATACACTATCACAAACCTTAACCGGGCCATGCCGGCTGCGCACGCGGCGGGGGGGTTGCGGTGGACTAAGACTGCGGCCAGATAAATATCCTCACGGCTCGCAGCATTGGATCTGCTGCCTCCTTCCCTGCCTCTGCTCGTAGATCAGCATGTGCATCCAATTACCAGGAGGATTTGTTTTCAAATGCCTTTGCAGAAAGATGATAAGACCTCCATCATCGACGAGTACCGAACCCACGATGGTGATACCGGTTCGGCGGAGGTCCAGGTTGCTTTGCTGACTGCGAGAATAAACCAGCTCACAGAGCATCTGAAACAGCACAAGAAGGATCACCACTCGAGGAGAGGACTCCTCATGATGGTCGGTCAGCGGCGAAGGCTGCTGAATTACCTCAGCAAGAAGGATATCGAGAGATACCGCTCTCTCATCAGCCGGCTTGGTTTGAGGAGATAGGAGCGAATGGAGAGTAGATGATAGAACAAGTGGAGATGGACCTAGGTGGCCGTCCTCTGCGCATAGAAACGGGCAGAGTGGCCAAGCAGGCCGATGGAGCTGTATGGGTTACCATGGGAGACACCGTGGTGATGGCAACAGCCTGTATGAGCAGAAAGCCCAGGGAAGGCATAGACTTCTTCCCGCTGGTCTGCGATTATGAAGAGCGGAAGTATGCCGTGGGCAAGATCCCCGGCGGTTTCGTGAAAAGAGGAGGCAGGCCCTCAGAGAGAGCCATTATCGTCTCAAGACTGATTGATAGACCCCTGCGCCCGTTGTTCCCGGACGGCATGCGGAATGAGGTGCAGGTTATCGCTATCCCCTTATCGGTAGATCTGGCGACTCCGCCGGACATGATTGCAATGCTCGCGGCCTCGGCCGCATTGAGCATTTCCTGCATTCCCTTCCACGGGCCAATCGGGTCAGTGCGAGTAGCACGAGTTGACGGCAATCTGGTCATCAACCCCTCGTGGGAGCAGATAGAGTCCTCCGAGATGAACATCGTCATCGCGGGAACGAAGGATGCAATCACGACCGTCGAAGCGGAGGCAAAGCAGGTTGATGAGTCGGCGATTATCGCCGCCATTTCCCATGGTCACGAATATATCAAGAAGCTGATTGACTTTCAGAATGAGCTCGTCCGCATCGTCGGGCAGCCGAAAGCCGAAGTCTTCATCGCCAAGATTCCTGATGAGATCCTTACCGCGGTTCGAGAGAAGGCCGGCGAGGAGATTCGGAAAGCCATGCAGGAGCCGGACAAGGTCGATCGCGATGAGGCCGTCCGCATCCTTAAGGAAGAGATCGTTGAACGCATGCTGCCCGATTTCCCCGAGCAGGAAATCGAGGTCGGCGAGGCGGTCGAGAAGATCGTCAAGGAGACAGTCAGGCATCGGATACTCGACGAGGGGGTTCGCCCCGACGGCCGAAAGCCCGAGGACATCCGCCCCATCACTTGTGAGGTCGCATTCCTGCCGAGAGTCCATGGATCAGGCCTGTTCACCCGAGGGCAGACTCAGGTATTGACAACCGTAGTCC
>Ga0307380_10004539_pt1 | contig 18720 bp, 6 predicted proteins | sample UN3MG_FD_202239 | JGI IMG/M metagenome (GOLD analysis project Ga0307380, IMG submission 202239) | Soil microbial communities from Risofladan, Vaasa, Finland - UN-3 | ecosystem: Environmental > Terrestrial > Soil > Coastal area > Acid sulfate soil | place: Finland: Risofladan, Vaasa | collected...
AATTGTTGCTGAACGGTTAGCATATATGATCCCTAGAATTGGAACTAAAGTATTATCCGAAGTTGCACAGATTCCTGGATACCTTGGTGGTTTAGGTATGTGGGCTGCTACTGGTTTTGATCCTTCTGAGATTGGACAGATGGTTGATAATGGATGGATTCAAGCTGTACAGGGTGCAGAACAAGAAGTTAAAGAAGCTATGCCCGTCTTTACACCTAAATCTGTACAAGATGGAGGCCTAATGGCAAATATATTTTCATCTTCATTTTGGGCCAATGAGGGGGCCGATGGTATAGGATTTCTCCTATCTATGTTAGTTCCTGGTCAAGCTTTAAAAGCCTTAAAGGTTGGTAAAGGCATTGCTAACTTACCTAAGTTAGTTAAACCAGGATTTTCAGCTACTTTAGGTGCTATAAGTAAAGCAGATATGATGGCTGCTGCTACTATTAATACTCTTTATGAGGCAGGAGCAGAGGCCGGTGAATCATATAGAGATATGATGTCTCAAACGGGTGATAAGCAGAAAGCTGGAGAGGCCGCTGCAAATACCATGAAGGCTAATTTCTTAATTCTGTTAGGACCTAATTTATTACAACAACGTTGGCTATTTGGTGGATTTAATAGGGCCGCTGCTGCTTCAACTAATGTATCTAAAGCAGCACAGAAAGCAGGACTTGGTAGACTTATTAATAAAGAAACGGGAGAACTACTTACAGATGTAGCTGCTAGACCAAAATACTTCAAAGCTAATAAAATTGTTACTAATGCTCTTAAGGGTATTGGCATGGAAGGTTTCTTTGAAGAAGGTATGCAGTATGCTTCTGCAGAATATGCTAAAGAAAAGGCTGCTGATGGAGAACAGGAGAATATTTTTAATAGTGTTTTAGGCACTCTTGAGACTTACTTAGACAATATCACTGAGACTGAAATGCAAAAGAATATCTTCCTGGGTGCTGTACTTGGTGGAGGTATGACTACTATAAGTTCTGTTCGTGATCTACAGCAAGAAGAGCAAATGCTTAAAGGAACTACAGCTAAGACTCGTAAGGGTATTGCTAAGTTTATAGGTATGCAAGATCGTAAAGAATCTGCCGGACTTCATTCTCTTCTTCAAAATAACTATCTCAATAGATACCGCACTTTTATGGATCTCGTAGAAAGAGATGAGGCGGGTAATCCTGTTGAAGAAGATGGTAGATATAAATTAGATCCCCTTAAAGTTAAAGAGGCTGGATCTCATGCAATGAGGGAGGTTCAACGTAAGGCAGAAAGAGCTGCTGCTGCTCATCTAGGTGAAAGAGAAATGTATGAATACCTTAAGCAGCAAGATGATTTTGATTATATGCTGCCCTTCCTACAACAACCTGGAGGATACGAACTACTTAAGCAGCATATTAATCATATGGCTGAAAAAGATGCCGCTGCTTTTAAAGAAGAAACTGGTATTGATCCTGGTGATATAAATGATATTAAAGCTGATTTACTTACAAAGGCTGAAACATATAATAAAATTGTTAATAAGATTGAGCAAAGACATTCTCCTAATTTTAATATTAAACATGATAAAGCAGATCAAGCTATCTTTGATCAATATAGTAATACTGTAAAATATAGTAAATTTTCTGAGGCTGCTAGTCAGGATCATTATATTCGTAGAATGAATCTCATTAAGAAAGAACTTAGTGAGTATGATAAAGGCGGACAAAAAGTTCCTATTACTTCTACGGATGATACTATAGAAGGATATAAAGAATCTCTTAAGGAGCAGAAAGATAAACTCTCTGCGGGAGATATTGATACTATTAATAAGGCCATAGAAGATTTTGAAGTTCATGAGAAAAGTCTTAAAGAATCTAAGATTCGTGAGAAAGATTTATACAACAAAACTATTCTTCAAAAAGGTTATTTTGAATTAATTCAAAAGAAGCAACAGGCTGACAAAGATCTTGAAGATTCTAAGAGTAATGTTAAGAAGAATGAATCTCTTGCTGGACTTGATCCTAAGTTACAAGGACTATATGATATTCATACCCAACATGAGACTGTTAAGGTAGGAGCTGAGGAGTTTGATGCTGTACATTCTTCAGAACTTGAGGTTAGTTATAAAGATAAAGAAGGTAATATTCAGAAAGCTACTGTAAGTATTGTTCCTGGTAGAGCTGATACCCAACAAGGAAATCTTATCGTTAAAGATACTGATGGAAGAACTGCTTTTATTAACGCTGATAATACCTTTGGATATACCAGAGATGAACAATACGAGATTGAAAAGATTGATGTTAAGAAATCAGTAGACGATGTAATTAAAGATAGACACTTACAGAGTAGAGTAGACGCTTTAAAAGAAGCAATAGATTTTTATCAAAATAGTGTTTTAAGATTGCAGGGCCGTATTACTAAAGGTATTGATTATATACAAGAATTGTATGAAAGACAAGAAAAGTTACAACAAAAAGAGCTTGAAAGTCTAAAGAAATATGGTACTAAACTAACTCGTAAAGGTTCTACTAGAGTAGAATCTATTAAAGTATTACGCGGTAGGGGCAGTCGTATTACTCAAATGTATCTAAATGCTGATCAAATTCAGCAAGAAATAGAGTACACCAGAAATACTATTCTACGACTAGAAGAGGCCAGAGATAATAGAGTTGTAAGAATGGAACAACTTCAGGAAGAAAATGAGCAGGTCCTTGTTAGTACTTCTGATGAAAGAATGGGAAACATTCTTAATACCACTATAGATCTTATTAAAGAACAGATAGATCAAACTAATGCTACAATAGATGCCTCTAGTTCTGCACTAAACATTGCTGATAATTATTTAAAGAAGCTTCGTACTCTTATGAGAGGATATAATACAACGGCTGCTAGGCTGTTAGGTATATCTGATAGAATTGCTTTCATTAGAAATAATCCTGAGATGGGTGATTCAGAAAAAGCTCTTACTGAAGCATCTGCCATTGCTGCAGCGCTTCATGCATCTGATGGACTTACTGATGAATTTAATGAGATAGACGGTGTTTTAGACAATATAATAGCATTACGTAATAAAATTCGTGAAACAGAGGATACTATAGCTGCTCTTGCTTCGGAAGCATTTAATGCTGATTTTCAAAAAGATAGGCTTAAACTAGCATATAGTCAAAGAAATAAAGTTAAAGAGAAGTTCCAAGAAGTTTATAAAAACTATTTGGAATCTATGGGATTACTGTCTACTAATATAGACCAAGAGGCTGCTAAGTCTGGTACTCTTGAAGATACTTATGAAAATCTAAATTCTTCTGAGAGGAAGATAGTTGAAGGATTTGAAGAAGGGGTTAAGCACCCATTTGTGGATGAGAAATCGTGGTTATATACTACAAGTAATCAAGATGTATTATTAAATCCTCAAAAGTATGGGGATACTTACACTGATAGCGATATCAATGATATGATACGTTGGCAAAGGTTTGTAGGAGACTACGCTTATTGGACATTTACTAGTAATAAAAGTAAGTTCAAAGGTAAGAAGAAATTCTTGCTTAAGTCTTTTAGTTATAGTACAGTTGCTGATTTTAAAGAAAGTCATCCTCTTAGAACTAAACTTAAGTTTTGGGCAGGAAAAGAATATGGATTTAAATCTTATGAAGAATTACAGAAACTTCCTGAAATAGCTGTAGAAACTGCTAAAGAAGATATTAAAGTAGTTGCATATGAACGTAAGGAAATTGATGGTAAGATGACTGTCAACCTCTTAAGTGCTGATGCCCAAGGAGATATTACTGCTAAAAATGCTACTGATATATTCTTTACTTCATTACTTTCTGGTGATATTAAAACTGCTAGAAACTATGACAGATTTAGTCTTAAAAATATCTATGAAGCCAAGCTTAAAGAATTACTAAAAGAATCTAAACTTCAGGGTAAACTTGAAGATGCTCCAGAGAAACTTAAGAAACAAGCTAATAACTTTGCTCAAGCCACTTTAGAAAAGTCTGCAGAAGGATTTGCTAAAGTTCGTGAAGAACTTAAAAGTACTTCTAGATTTTTTAATATAGATTCTATTGCTCCAGGAGCAAAGAACTATAAGAATGCTGATAAGCAAGAGGTAATGCAGGCTATTGGTAAAGAAGATAAAGATATTCAGTTTCTTAGTTTTAAGATATATGATAAAGACGATGCTACTGTTAAGCTTAGTGGTACTAAGTTTAGCCCTAGGGCTGGATATGGGTATGTTAAGTATCGTAGTAGGCTAGAGATTGTTACTCCAAAAACATTAGATTCAACTAACAGTGTTGATGATATAGTTAACCTATTTAGATATCTTGCTAATGATCCTGAGAATAAGACACAGATAGAAACTTATATTAAGATTATTCTTAATATGACTAATACTGTTGAAGAAAGTAAACTTAAGTATAGAATGGCATTTGTACGTCCTTCAGGGCTTAAAGGATTACGTAGCGGAGAATTTACTAAGATATTGTTTGGTGATCAAGGAGAAGTAACCAAAGAGCAACTTACAAATAATGAAGGCCTCGCTGAATTTAAAGAATTTCTTAAAGATAAGTATTGGAACTTTAGTTTCAAGGCTTTAAAGGCAGAGAACTTTACAGAGTTTAAAGTTGATAATAGTCTGAAACAGACTGAAACCGTCTGGGAAACTAAAGATGGTGGTTACAAGGGTTTTTTATTTAGTTCTAAGGGCACTCCTAAAGGAACTATTTATATTACTCCCAGAGCAAGTACAGAGGTGGGTTCTACTAAGGCCCCTCAGTATATGAATCAAGCTATTAGACTTGTTCATGCTCCTACACAACAAGAAATTGAAGGTCGCTTACAGGCGCAGCCTACTAATATTGTACATGCTAAGATTCTTATGGGGGCTACAAATGCTCCTGTTACTCCTCAGGCTGGCGGAGTACTAGCCAGTTTAAACAAACCTACTACTACTACCACAGAAACTCCTCCCCCTCCTTCTGAACCACCTCCCGCTAGTGGCGGAATACTGGCTAGTTTAAATAAGCAAAATACACAAGTAGAGAATACTCCAACTGAAGATACTTGGAAGCCCACTAATCCTGCAGAAGTAATACATGGTGCATCTGAAGCGCAGAATAATACTTCTGATCAAGTATTAAAACAAGATGATCCTGCACCTCCTACCAATAGATTTGTAGATGCAGAGGCTTATTGGGCATGGCTGAAAGAAAATAATCCTACTAAGTACGATTACTATTTAAAAGATGCTTCTGAGTCTGCTGCTAAGACTAGAGCCTTTAGAGCATATCAAAAACAAGGCAATGATAATAATATCTATAGATTAGTTAATGATATTTCTAGATATAAAGCCATGGATATTTCTGCTGCTCGTCAATGGTTAGAACAAAAATTTCCTGGCCTTCCTGTTGAGATGGTGGCCGGCCTAATAGATGGTAGAGCATGGGGACAGTTTTATAAAGGATCTAAAGTTCTTCTTAGTAGTTTAGCCGCTGTTGGTACAGAATACCACGAAGCATTTCATGTAGTAAGTAAGATATTCTTATCTTCTGAGGAAAGTAATTCGCTCTATGTGGAGACTAGAAAAGTATTAAATAAACCTAAAGCTACTGATGCAGAAATTGAAGAGATACTTGCTGAAGAATTTCGTGAGTATATGATGGCTGATGGTAATTATAAATTTGGTAGTACAGTTGATATTAGAAAGAGTACCTTTCAAAAGATTCTTGACTACTTACTTCAAATAATTAATGGAATGTTTGGGACTAGCTTTAATAAGCCCAGCCAAGCCCTGACTTTATTTGAAGACATTAATACAAAAGAATTTAATTTAGTAGATCGTAAAAGTTGGTCTGAAGAAACTCTTAACAGAATAGGAGAGCTATCAGAGAGAGAAAGTACTGCATATGTAAAAGATATGAACTTTAGGTTCTTCCAAAAGCTATTTGGGCCCACTGAGATTATTTCTGAGGATGGTATATTTAGACTGCAGAAAGATAAACAATTTCAGTCTCAATTATATGATGCACTTAAACAAGACTACAAAGATGAACTTGCTGAAGATCTTATGGCTGAAGGAAGAATTCCTGAGGTAGAAGATGTTCCGGTAGATTTTAATTCTGCTGCTGCTAGTCTGTTGAGAAATTGGGAAAGCGCTGTTAAAAGTCATAGGGATTATGTTTTTCAATATGATTTAGATATTAGAGAATTTATTGAAGATGATGAAAGAATTTCAGATTCTCCATCTTTCTTTGAGAGCAATGTAGTGTCTATGAATACTGTTACTCCTCATGCTATTAGATTAACTATAGCTGGCCTTCCTTCTGTTACTAGAAATGGAGAGGGTACAACTGATTTAACTTGGTCAGACTTTGATATTAATTCCACTGCTGCTTATAATAAGATTATGAATATCCTTAAGAATAGTTTATCTAATATAGATACTTTCTGGGGAATGGTAGATGAATTACAAAGATTACGATTATCGGGATATCCTGAGATAGACCATCTCTTAAATAGACTAGGAGTTCCCTTGGATAATAATGATATTAAAGATGTATCTGATTCACAACTTACTCTATTAGTACAATTATATAAAGCATTTAGTAATAATAAGAATATTCCTAAGATTTTTGTTTTTGAAAATGATGGTAGAAAGTCTGTTATTAATGCTGTAGATATTCAAGATACTAAAGTTCTTAAGAACTCTTGGATGAATACTGCTAAAGCAGAGGCAGGCCAACCTAATTCTCTTATTAAGAAAACTAAGGATGGTAAATATATCGTAGATAAACCATCTTATATACAGAATGCTATTAATATGATTAAGGCTACTAGTGAGCAAGAACAAATGAATATTGCTTATGCTATTCTTAAAGCTACTGGTCTTAACTTAGATAAGTACATTTATAATATAGATAATCTTTCTATTCTATATGACTACGTAAATGAGACTGCCAAACAACTTAAGGCTGAAAAAGAAGATGTTACTTTACAGGACTTATTTAATCCTAAAGTTATTGAAAGTCAAGGAGAGACAAAGGCTTTATTAGAATATGTTGCTACTGTAATACCTAATGATGCAGATCTTATGTTTATTAACCAAGAAGGTAGATCTGAATATAGTGTTACTCTTAACTCACACATCTCTAATACTGTTACTAAACTTAATGAAGTTGCTGAGACAGGAGAAACCAATTCTTCCTCACAGTATCTGTTTGATAATTTGTTTGGAGCAAAGTCACTGTGGCTTAAGCGTATAAGAGAGGGCCGTAAATTACAAATGACTTTACTTAGAGGTGCTAAAAATAATACTTCTGGTGTTGATACTTCTAAACTTACTTATACAGACTACAAAGCAATGCTATTTAATAGTATTCTAGACAATACTATACCCATGCTTAGAGCTGCTGATAGAAAGCTTGAGTATGCCTTTAAAATGGATGCAACTAATTATGGTATTACTGATGGTAGATTCTTATCCGATTCTTATAATTATCTTAAAGATGAATTAGCTACTAGTTTTGCACTATTAGTTAATAAAGTAGGAAGTAACTTGGCTAACTATAGTACTAATGCCCAAGGATTAAGATCTTTTGATTATCTTTTTGATGAAGCATTCACTAAAGGATTTAAAGGCACTCTTACTAGTCTTAACGATTTTATATCTGATAATGTTGAGCCAGATATAAAACTTAGTAATGAAGAATTAGAGGAATTATCTGATAATTATATTTCAGAGAATAAAGCACTATTAGACAAGATTATTAGTAAATATAATAAACAGAACATTGATTTAAATATTGAATCTTTAACTGAAAGTGGAGTTATTATTCCAAAAAAAGATGATTCTGGTAATGTTATTGGATATATTATACCAGGGCTTGACACTTCTTTAGTGGCTGATGCAGGTATAAATATAGTACGAGGAGAAATAACTGCTCAAGAGATGAGACAGCTTGCTAGAGTTGCGTCTTATAATTCTTGGGTAGGAAATCAAGAGCAACTAAAGATATTTTTTGGTGATCTTGCTATGTACAGTAATGTAGATAACTTCCATAAGAGAACTACAGGGGCTGCTTCAACTCGACAAAAATTAATAAATGATCAATGGTATATTGATCAAATAAATGAACGATATAAAAGATTTGATAGAAGACCACACAGTAAGACTATGCGTAAGATTGTATACGCTGATATTACAAAGTCTATTAATAAAGTAGATCAAGATCTAATTAAAAATGTATCTAGTAAGTATGCTAAAGCTAACGGTGTAGATGCTCAGGTATGGGCTACCTTAGATGAATATCGTGGGATTATGCTACGTGATGGTAGTTGGTTTGAGGGTAATGAAAAAACTTACCAGTATGAAATGCAGAAGTTGGCTATTAAGGTTCTAAATAATCCAGAATTGCTGAAGGTATTCCCACTTGATGAAGGAATATTTATTGCAGAGGGTGGAATCTTTTATGATCATACTAATGGACAGATTCCTAGTAGCCCTATGTATGCTGGTAAAGTTATATCTCAAGAAGAAATGACTCCATTACCACCACTTAAGCCACAATCATTTGGGCATATAGCTAATGTATCTGATTTAAATGCTACTCAGTTTTATAAGCTATCAATGGCTCCTATATTTCCGAGCCTTCTAAATGATGATATGTTGAAGCACCATCTATCTATGTTACAAGAGGGCGTAGGTGCTTTTGGATTTGTAACTGCTGATAAAGTAACTCATTTGTTACATGAAGGGCAAACTAATCAATTATTAGATTCAGAAGGTAAACCACAACTTGTTAATGAAGCAACTACTGCTATACAAGAAATGAGTTATGATGAGTTTGGTATTCAACTTAATATAGCTGAAGATCCTAAAGGTAGTGTTACTAGATCTACCCAGAGAGAACGCCTGGAATTCTTGGATATGTTTAAATTAGGAGATATGGTTATTGAATCTGATTTATACGATGAGTATTATAATCTTATAAAGGAAATAGCTCAGAATGATTTTCAGACCCTAATCTCTGACTCAGGACTTACTAAAACTTCTGAGGGTGTATATGAATTAACTGAAGAAAATGCTGAAAGGTTTGGAAATCTTTTAGAGAAAGCATTCTGGAATAGAGCTATGCCCTATAATGCTATTGATGGTATTAAAGAGGTTATTAAAACTAAACTTAAAGTATTTGATATTCTTGTCAACAAGAATAAAATTGAAGAGGTCTTGCTTTCTATGGTTAGAAATAAACTTATTCATCGTGAGACTAATGGAGAACTCCTTATTCAGGAGTCTTCTTACTTATACTTTGGTGATGATCTTAATTTCTATAGGAGAAATGAGAATGAAACCGTAGCTATGCAAGTAGCTGTACCACTTCCTAAGGAATGGACAAGACTTGTAGAAGAAAAAGGTGGATTAGATTTACTTAACGGCCTTATTAAAGAGAGAAACTGGTCTAGATTACGTAGTATTTATGGAGATATTGATAAAGCATTAAATATTTCTGGTGTACGTATTCCTGTACAGGGACTGAACTCTATGGAAGCTATGAATATAGTGCAGTTCTTACCTGCTTATATGGGAAGTAAAATTTTAATGCCTCACGAAGTTACTGTTAAAGCAGGTTCTGACTTTGACATTGATAAGATGACTACCTACCTGAAGAATATGAAGATAGAAGGTGGTAAACTTATATATAAAGATAATAATGAAGATAAACTTAATGATATAGCCTTTACTACCCTACTTGATCCTAGAAGATTTAATGATTTACTTACTCCTAATGATGATAAGTATATTAAAAAACTAGCAAATGATATTATTGTCAAAAGAAAGCAAACTAACTTAGAACAAGCTAATAGTACTCAAAACTGGAGTAAGGCAACTCAAATGTGGTATAACTTCCAGAGGGCCGCTGAGTTCTGGGGAGGTAAGGCTGTTATTGGGCTAGCTGCTATACATAATAAATCTAACGCAACACATCAACAAACCCCCGTTGCAATCAAAAGTAAGTTAGTAAAATTATTCTTTGAGGGGCAAACAATATCTAAAGAAGATAGTCCTTTTGTTGAATACGTTAGCGGACACTTAGAAGACTCTGATGGTAGAAAGATATCTCAGAACTTATCTGAATTTATGACATCATTTCTTGATGTTGCTAAAGATCCACGGGTATTTTACTTGAATACTGGCACTGATGCTTTTGGTATATGGGCCTTTTTAAATAGATTTGGTAGAAATGAAGGTGTAGGAGCAGAAACATTAGCTCATTTTATGACTCAGGATATCATACTAGATTATCTTGCTATACAAAAGAAGTCTAAAAGCCTTTCTTGGAGAACCAGTAAAGAAATAAATCCAGGATTTGATGATGATAGAGTGAGTGCTTTATTAAATAAGTTAGGATCTATTAGTATTCAAGGTGTTCCTGATACATATGAGCAGACCTTGGCTGCTTCCTATAAAGCATATTTTGAAGCTCCTGAGGGCACTACTGAGAGGACCAAAGCTGAAGCTGAACTTGAAAGAAAACTTAATGAATATGATTATGTTCCTCTAAGTAAGGCAACGTTAAAGGGTAAGCTTTCTAATAAAGAGCAAATTCAAGTTTTGGATAATTTCTTAATGTATGAGTTCTTCGCTAATCAGTTAAGTAAACTCAACACTATAAGTAATGGAGATTCTAATTTAGAGCCCAGCATTAGTGCCATGGAATCTAAGATTGCTATACAAGAAGAACTTATGGATAATGGATTCTTTGATCCTGAGGATATACAGGCCCTAATGAAATCTAATCCATTACTTAGTACATTTAACACTGTTAGAGATGATACCAGAAAAATGTATTCTTGGGCGTTCATCACCAAGAAGTACCCGGAAGTAAACTCATTTTTCTATGAAAGGTTTGTAAAACCATTTACTAAAAAGATATGGGGGGCCAATAAACGTGCTGTTGCTTTAAGGACCATAGAAAGTGATTTTATAACATTCTTAATTGAAACTACTGGACGTAGCTACGATGAGGTACACAATGATTATGAAGATACTTTATTTTCAGAGACTAGTACTGCTAAACAATTATTAGCCATTAAACCTCTTATTAATAATGAACTTCTTAATGAAATTGAGCCTGTTATAGCTGAATATAACAGATCTACTAAAAGAACTTCACCACAAGATTATGTAACTACCTTCGATAAGAAGGCTGATTTATACGCTCAGAACTCGTTTACTTCTGCATGGATAGACTTATTAGAACATCCTGATAAAGGCGTTCAGGCATTTGCTAGGAAGCTTATTCGTGGCGCATTATATCAATCAGGAGTAAATAACTCTCCTATTGCATATCTTAAGTATGCTCCTAATGCTGCTTATAGTGAAGTAGCTAGCAAGGCTCTAGAAGAATTCTCTAATTATCCTGTTAAACTACAGCAAGAATTAATGAAGACTTTTGAAGAGCAGATGTATCGTAATAACTGGAATAATTCTGATATAGTTCCTAGTAGACGTAAGGTTACTTCTTGGACTAAGTATAAGAGCTCTTGGGCTCCATATTCTGATAGAGAAAAGTCTGAAGACAATCAATACTATACTAGAACTTATGTGAAGGACAATCAATTCTTTACAGTATTATTTAAGAAAGGTTTAAATACTAGAACTGGTAAGATAATGTTTACAGCCATTCCTAAGATGGGAAATTCTTTTAAGTTTAAAGAATATTATCCTGTTATGGCTGATGATATTTCTAGATCTGAATTTAGAAGTATGTATAATCCCAATCATGATCATTTAGGCAGACTTAATATAATGGACGATAAGGCTCCTCAGTTTAAGGCGGGACCTATTTCAGAATATGATAGAATTACTGAGGACAGGCCGGAAGCAGTAGAGCAAGCTCTTGCTTCTATGGTGGATAAACAAATGTTTGGTATTGAAGAAGTAGACCGGATGAAAGAGGTTTTATCTGAACTAAATCGTGAAGATATACCTGATTCTGTTAGAGAGAGTTTAGCCCAAGAACTAGAAAATTTATACTTTCAAGCACCAGGAGAGAGAGTAACTTTTGATCAAAAGAGAACCATAAGAGAAACTAAAGAACTTAGAGATAAGGTTGAAGAATTCTTTAAAGCGGTTGGGTTTGAATTACAGTCTGTGGAAAAAATCTATGATAAGTTTGGTAAAGAAGTTCCTAAGGCGGTAGCTATGGCTAATATAGCTCAGAGAACTGTACAAGCTGTTGATGGTAGGTTAGCAATACATCATCTGCCAGAAGAAGCTGCTCATGTATATGTAGCACTGCTTCCTGATACACACCCTCTAAAGAAGTCTATGATGAATAAGATTACCAACTATGATATCTATAATACTGTTAAGACAAAATATGCTGATCTCTATACTACTGAAGAGCAGTTTAAAGAAGAAGCTGTTGGGCAACTAATAGCACAGCATATGGTACAACTTAACAGAACAGATGTAGTACATACTCCTGCACTCTCTGAAAATCAGCAGGGACAGGTTAGTAACTGGTGGAAAGCTTTATGGACTTATGTTCGTAAGGCATTTGGACTTCAGGATGTTTTTAAAAGAAGTGCTTATAATATTATGAACTTAGAACTAGAGGGTTTAACTCGTAAGGCTGAAGAACTTGGTACTGATACTAGTTTATATGCTCTTGATTCTATGAACTGGAATAGTTTGTTTGCTGATAGGCAAATAGGGAATGTTAAATATAGGTACTTTAGAAGTACTTCTCAGGCAGAAGAATTCCTTAAGCAGGCTGGAAGTGCTTTTGGTACTCAAAATGTTTCTATGTCACCAAAACAAGGTAAAGAACTAGCTAAAGTTATTATACAGAATCCTGAACGCAATGTTAATAAAATTGAAGAGGTTAGTAAGGAAATAACTGCAGAAAATAACTTTAAAGAATTTGATAAGGAAGATGCTGGGGTAGGGTCTAAAAACGAAATTATAACTAATTTTGAAAAGTATTATCCAGCATTAGATTATATGAATGTATCTGAAAGGACAGCTTTTGTGGATGCCCTTTCTATAGGAGAACTAGAACAAATGTGTGGAATATGAGTTGTGCAGTAACAAATAAGACCAAAGAACAGCTTGCAGATATTGTCAAGCACCGTGGAGCGTTAATAGATCCAACGACTATTAAAACTCAGGCCGATCTTGTGGCAGCCCTTAAGTTTATTGATGAAAATCTAATTAAGCCTAAGGGAGAGAATGCAAGATATACTTTTATGGGTGTTGAAATTCATAAGCGTGTATCTGATATTCCTAAGAAAGTGTTTGAAAAACGATATGGTAAGAAGAGTAAAGAGGCACATGAACTTCCTGATAACATTATATTTCGTGAGGGAGGAACTAAAGTACATGCAGTTTTAGAGGGGCTGGTTAGATTTTATGCTAATAAGGAGGGTAATATCCACCAAGTTAAGAAAGATGCTATGTCTGGAGACTTTGCACTGGATGAAATTAAATATGGAAGGCTCGTTAAAACTGCTAAAGATTTAGTTAAGCAAATTAATGAAGTTCAGGATAAAATTGATTCTAAGGGTAAGGCAGAGATTCTAGTAGAACTAGGAGTACTTGATCCTGTTACTGATACTGGAGGTACTATTGATGTATTAGCAGTATTTAGTGATATGTCTATTGGTATTTATGATTATAAGACTATACAGTCTAAACCTGCTCGTGTTGTTAAGAGAGAAGGACAAGAGGCTCTACTGCTTAATAAACTTACTGATACATACAAGATGGATTCCTTTACTCTGTCTTTAGCAGAATATAAGAGAATAGTGTCTGATAGATACTTTTCTAAGATAGCTAGACAAAGTAGAATTATCCCCATTCATATAGGATATAAGACTAAGACTGATACTAAGCAAATTAAAAAAGGAGATGCTCTTACAAAAAGTATAGATATCTTACAATCTGGTGCTGATATGTCTACTTTTTTACGTCAGATACCTGTAGCGGGCGAATCCACTAAATTTCCAGGACTTGATAAACTTCTTGAAAAGCAAGCCGTTTTAATTAGAAAGCTTGAGGAAAAATTAGAAACTACTAAACTTTCTACTGAAGAAAGAGATCGTATTAATCGTAGAGTTAAAGCCCTAAGAGATACCATAGAAGAAACTATGGTTAGTGGAGATATTAGAGATTTACTATTTGAAGCTAGTAGAGCTATTGATACTTTTACTAATAGAGTAGATGAACCCCAGTTTAAAGAAGATAATACTCCTAATCATCTCTATTTAACAATTCAAGATTTACAAGATATTGTAAATGAATTAGAAGTATACCAAGATATTATAGAAGATACTGCATCTTATTTTGGAGATCTTAAGGATAAGAGGCCCGAATTATATGAAACTCTTAAACGTAATGTTGATTTTTTATCTGGTAAAGTACAAAGGGCCTATTACTATGCTAGAAGAGCCAGTGAAGAAAGAGTCTTGGATCATGTTACTTCTGAGTATAAAGATGAAGGGGGCAATCTGATTGCTACAGATGAACTTACATTTGGTGAGAAGAACTTTTCACTAATGTCAGAAATTGATCATCCCATCTTTAAGGCTGCTTGGGAGCGCATACAACGTATGCAATTTAATGTAAGAAGAGATTTTCTAAACTTAGATAAAAGAGTTGCTGATACTGAGAATGCATTAATTTCTTGGTCTAAAAGTCAGGGTATATCTAGACTTAAAGCCTATGGCAGATTAATTAATTTTGATACAGGAAGACTTTATAGTAGTATAAGTCCAGAACTTATAGCTATTAGAGATAAAGCATATGCGGACGGTAATGTAGAAACTTTAAAGAAAATCTATCAAATTAGAGATATAGAGAAATTTAAAAAAGATTTTGAGGCTGGGGCTATTCGTGCCTCTGAATATCTAAAGGGAGAGTATAATAACCTACAAGACACTATAGATCCTTCGGGTAATATAGTTATAATAGCCGCAGTTAATAAAGCTAAATATAATAAACGAATTACTGAGTGGGTAGAAGCTCATGATCTTATTAATTCTTCTCAAGCATGGTTTGAAGAATATAATAGAAATAAATTAGAGTTTAAGCCTGAAATTCTTAAACAATATAAATCTAATGAACTTAAAGAAATTGAACAACATAAGCCCTTGTTGGATTATTATAATATGTTTACAGAACTCAATGATGAGTTTAGAGAACTGTTAGGGTTGCGATATGCAGACCTTCCAAATAATTTTATTCCTAATATTAGAAGAGAACTTATAGAACATATTGATCAAAAAGGTACTAACTTTGGTACTGCCATGAAAGAAATGTGGCAGAGTATTTATACTAGAGTAGATGAGGACGTTCATCTTGGAGATGTAGATACTAATGGAGAACTAAGGCGTAATATACCTTTGTTATTTACCAATCCTCTAAAGAATCGTAATGGTGATATTGATAACACCATTAAGTCTTATGACTTAGGAAAGTCTTTGCGATTATTTGGTAAGATGGCATATAACTATAATTATATGAATGAAATAGAGCCAACTATATTAGCACTTAAAGATTTATTAGGAAATTCTACGCCTGACCAGGGTGGAACTCAGGTGACTGATACACTTGGTCGCCGGGTGAAGGGACCATTATCAGCATGGGCTACTAAAAAAGGTATTTCTACTGACACTTATAAAGTATTTGAGGATTTAACTGACGTATATCTCTATGGTCTGCGCTTTAAAGAGAAAAGTTTTGTTGGTGGAATGAATACAACTCAGGTTCTTTTAAGAATTAAAGAATACCATGCTAAAAGAGCATTAGCTTTTGCAGTTATTCCTGCTATTGGTGCAGCCATAGCTGGAAGAGTAGGCACTGTTGTAGAAGGACGTAAGGGAATGTCTTTTACTACAGCACAGCAATTAAAAGCAACTGGAGATATGTATCAGTTTAAACATTATAAAGGGCTTAGTATGTTTTTTGAGCCTTATGCTGAAGATCCAAGTGATAGAATAACTGCACAAAGATCTGCTACCTTTGCTTCTAGATATGGTAATACACGAACTATGTTTTTACCACTTAGAAAAGTGGATGAAAATATTACTGATAATGTTCTTAATGCTATGGCCTATAACTATGGTTTAGATGAGAATGGTAATCTAGTTAGAATGAATAAACCTGGAGCTGATCTTACAAGTGTAAAGTCTATTAAAGAACTTTATAAGTATGATGAAAAAACGGGTGAGGTAACTATACCTAATATAACTGATAAAGCTTATATAGCCTTTAGACAGGCCGTTAAAAATACTGTTAAGGGAATTATAGGTTCTTTATCACGAGAAGAAGTTGCTCGTTATGATGCTAATCTTATAATGAATCTTATGATGGCATTTAAATCTTGGATGCCAGGAGTTGTAACAGAACGTATAGGTAAACTTAAGTATGATCCTTATTCTCAGATGTTTAAGCTAGGTAGATTTAGAGCCCTAGCCGGTGAATTAAGTCCTTTAAGAGATGAACTTCGTAAGGGAGGACCATCAGAAAGTGCTTATGATGATGGTATAAAACTTATGAGATTTATGGGAGAAACAGTAGCTCCTGCTATTGGTAAGTTAATATTAGATCTTGGTACTTTTGGTTTAGCCCCTTCTCTTGGACTTAAACGTGTTAATGTAGCACGTGCTAAACGTAGATTTATTCAATGGCAGCTACAAGATAAGAAACATCTTGATGCTACATTTGAAGATTACCTTGAGGTTAAAGAGAAGCAGATTAAAGCCGCTCTTATTGAATTACGAATGATATTAGGATTTATGGCATTGATACTCTTCTTAGGAGGTGAAGGTGAAGATGGTGAGCCTAGATATATGGATACTTGGTTTTTCCGTACTATATATAAGGTGCTTACAAAGGCCGAGTCTGAACTATCTTTTATGTGGAATCCAGATGAATTTATGCAAATGGTTAAGAATCCAATACCTTTAACGGGTTTATTAGCCTCCCTTAAACAAACTGTTTTTAATACAGCAGATGAGGCATTAGATTGGGCTACTGGTAGGCCAGATACTCAAGATAAAACTCCAATAGGATACTACTCTATGCAGTGGATGTATGGAGGCAGTCAAATTGCTAGATTAATTGAGATATATAAACAGTATGAAAAAAGTCCCTATTAACTAGGGACTTTTGTTACCTCTTCAAATACTTTCCTTAATAGCACATAGATTCCATCTTTTCTATTGTGATCTACAGTATATGACTTTTAATTACTTTTATCGTATACAGTACAACCATATATAGCGTCTTGGTTTCTACTAGTGTGTATATTAGCTATTCTTATATTAGCTATCTCTTCTTTTCTTTTCTTATTACCATAGGGCCACAAATCTATTTGTATATCTATCACTTTAAATTTTGTTTAGTTATATAAGTCTTTAATTGTTGATAAGATACAGGAGTAAAATCATTACAATCCACACCTACATCATATTGATTAGGCTTTAACCTTCCTTGCCACTTACCATGTACATGTCCATAGGCTTGCCATGCTCCTCTATTAGAGTGATACCATGACCACATGGGGTAATGACAACAAGTTATTCTTTGGGTATCTCCAATCTCTTCGTCTCCGCTTATAAGGAGATTCATCATAGGTAACACATCTACAAACAAACTTGGGGTAACTGATCTATCGTGATTACCAATCACTAAATATTTTGTACCATTAAGTTGTTTTAAGAAATGTACCCAAGTTTTTTGACTACCAAAGCAAAAATCTCCTAATACAAATATTATATCTTTAGGCTTAACTACAGTATTCCAATTTTCTACAATAATATCATCCATTTTATTCACATCCTTAAACTGTCTATTACAATATTCTATAATATTATCGTGATGAAAATGGGTATCTGCAGTAAAAAATATATCTTGTTGCTGTAGGCTCAGCCTAATTGTCTTCATTCTCTTCATAATCATCCTCTATTCCTAACTCATCTAGTTTTAAGCATCTCTTACAATATAAATCGCCAGAGAAACCAGTGGTAATAATTGTTCTACATCTATGACATAGAGTAGCACCACTACCATTATTAAATTTATGTATTGGTTTCATATTAAAAATATTTATCGTCTATCCAGGTTAAAAATACCCATATTGCCCATAAAGCAACTATTCCAAAAATCATTATAAATACCATAATCTTACTTTTTAAAAAAGGGGAGGGTAACCACTCCCTCCCCGGAATTAACCACTTAAAATCACCATGAACAAAATCTTAAAACGTTGGTATAGTTCTCCAACTTACAGGAGTGGTATGAGGATGACCATATTGGTCTTCCCAATACCCTGCTGCTTTGTAATACATCAACCAATATTGACCAGAATTATTCTTTGTCAAAACTAGTTGAGATGGTTTAGGTAATTTATCTGGCTTTTCTTTCATAATTTTATCTCTATTCCAATTATATTTGCATAGACATAAGCTATAAGTAATGACACTGCAATTACTCCAAATGAAACATAACGAGCAATTTTAAGCCAGTTTAAATGATATCCATTTATTACAGTGGTTATAGTTGCAGAAATGAAACTTATTAAGCCTAACATTGCAATCATAACCATTATTTGTACTAATAACATAATTATTCTCCTTATTTTTATTCAATCCAACTTTCACATCCATGTTCGCCAATTACCTTCCCCCGTTCAATGCCGCGCTTCTCTGCTTCAGCGGCGTATTCATGCCCAA
>Ga0307380_10004540_pt1 | contig 18714 bp, 23 predicted proteins | sample UN3MG_FD_202239 | JGI IMG/M metagenome (GOLD analysis project Ga0307380, IMG submission 202239) | Soil microbial communities from Risofladan, Vaasa, Finland - UN-3 | ecosystem: Environmental > Terrestrial > Soil > Coastal area > Acid sulfate soil | place: Finland: Risofladan, Vaasa | collected...
CTGAAGCTGTTTATTCCTCAGACGGAGTAGCAACCACAACGGGTACTGGAATTGCAATTACAGGAGGAGTTTATTCCTCAGACGGTAACGCAGTTACTACGGGTATTGGCCAATCAGATGCCGAAGCCATCTATTCCTCAGATGGAGTAGCAACTACAACAGGTATTGGACAATCAGATGCCGAAGCTATCTACTCCTCAGATGGAGTAGCAACTACAACAGGTATTGGACAATCAGACGCTGAAGCTGTTTATTCCTCAGACGGAGCGGCAACCACAACGGGTATTGGAATTGCTATTACAGGTGGAGTTTATTCTTCCGATGGAGTAGCAACCACAACAGGTACTGGAATTGCTATTACAGGTGGAGTTTATTCCTCAGACGGAGTAGCAACCACAACGGGTATTGGTCAGTCAGACGCTGAAGCCGTTTACTCCTCAGATGGAAATGCAGTAACAAGTGGTATCGGTCAGTCAACTGCTGAAGCTGTTTATTCCTCAGACGGAGTAGCAACCACAACCGGTGACGGTGAATATATTATCGGTGGTGTTTATTCCTCAGATGGAAATGCAGTTACTACGGGTATTGGTCAGTCAACTGCTGAAGCTATTTATTCCTCAGATGGAGTAGCAGTTGTATTGGGTGTTGGTGAGGGGACTGGTCCTATTGAAGGTGTTTATTCCTCAGATGGATCGGCAACCACTCTAGGTATTGGACAATCAGACGCTGAAGCTGTTTATTCCTCAGATGGAGTAGCAGCCACAACAGGCGCTGGCGCGGCTATACTTGCTAGTGAAGCTTCCTCAGATGGAGTAGCAACTACAACAGGTGTCGGCCAATCAGACGCCGAAGCCGTTTACTCCTCAGACGGAGTAGCAACCACAACGGGTACTGGAATTGCAATTACAGGAGGAGTTTATTCCTCAGACGGAAATGCAGTTACTACGGGTATCGGCCAGTCAACTGCTGAAGCTGTTTATTCCTCAGACGGAGTAGCAACCACAACGGGTATTGGTCAGTCAACTGCTGAAGCCGTTTATTCCTCAGATGGAAATGCAGTAACAAGTGGTGTAGGCCAAGACGCCGCCAGCGGCGATTCCGTCTATTCCTCAGATGGTGTAGCAACTACAACAGGTATCGGAATTGCAATTACAGGTGGAGTTTATTCTTCCGACGGCGCGGCAGTTGTATTGGGTGCTGGTCAGGGGACTGGTCCTATCGAAGCCGTTTACTCCTCAGATGGTAACGCAGTTACTACGGGTATTGGTCAGTCAGACGCCGAAGCGGTTTATTCCTCAAATGGAAATGCAGTAACAAGTGGAGTAGGTGTTAGTGTAATACCTGGCGTTTATTCCTCAGACGGAGTAGCAACTACAACTGGTGATGGTCAATCAGAAGCTGAAGCCGTTTACTCCTCAGATGGAAATGCAGTAACAAGTGGTATCGGTCAGTCAACTGCTGAAGCCGTTTACTCCTCAGATGGTAACGCAGTTACTACGGGTATTGGTCAGTCAGACGCCGAAGCGATTTATTCCTCAGACGGAGCAGCAACCACAAGTGGTATTGGTCAATCAACTGCTGAAGCGGTTTATTCCTCAGACGGAAATGCAGTTACTACAAGTGTTAGCCAACTTATAAGAGCTGGTTCAGGTTCTTCAATTGGGCTATCGACAATTACAGGAATTGGACAAAGTGTTGCAAATGGAACTTACTCCTCAAACGGCACATCAATTGCTATTAGTGATATAAAAATTATTAAGCCTGCTGTTTATGTTGCATTTGGTACCTCAAGCAGCGTTGCGCATATCTTGGATGTGGGTCAGAATGCCACTTCCGGTATAGCATTATCTTTTGGAACATCAACCGCTCAAGCTGAAATAAGAGTAGTATCGGCAGCTAGAGCATCGACTCATACCCTATTAGAAGGAGTATTATTCTTAACGGAAGATGAAATAGAAATACTTACTGAAAATGGATTTAATTTAATAGATGAATTACTATTTGAAGGTGGTGGACCACATGCTGAGGCTTACGGAATTGGATCTACATCTCAGACTCAATCTATCATTCTATTACAAGAAATATTTCTAATCAACTTAGCTATTTCACATGCAGTTAGAGACCACAAACGAACAGCACTAATTAATTCCAGTTCAATAATTGAGGTGAATGGTGAAGCAGTAACGGCGACCCCATTAACAATAGATAACGGATACGCCGAACAATATTATACAGCGTGGAAAACACATAATACCGATTATGAAAGACGGTACAATATGGAGCAGGTAGAATTGATATTTACTAAGTTAGGGTATAACATTAGTAAACAGGATAACAACGGTAAACTAGCCTGGAAGGTACAATGGTGATAGTTTTTTATTAAGTGAATTTGAAACCCATAAGTATTATATGATTATTTCGAAACCAAAATACATAACTCTTAAACGAGACACAACAAAGACAGGCAAGCGACATTACCTTACTCCAGAGGGGCACAGGGTTCCTAGTGTCACTACTATTTTAGATGCTACCAAACCCCAGCGTGATAGGGAAGCATTACAAAACTGGAAGAACAGAGTAGGCCACGTTAAAGCTAAGGAAATCTCTACAGAGGCAGCAGGCGTCGGAACATTGATGCATAAGAAATTAGAGCTTTATTGTGAGGGCAACCTTAAAGCCCCCGGCTCCAATCATATTCAAAAAATAGCGGATGATATGGCGCATGTCATTATTAAGGAAGGCTTGTCTAATTTACAAGAAACATGGGGTAACGAAATATCCTTATACTTTCCAGAACTATATGCCGGAACAACAGACTTTGTTGGCGTATGGAAGAAGATGCCAACAATAATTGACTTTAAGCAATCAAACAAGCTTAAAAAAGCTGCGTGGATTAATGACTATTATCTACAGCTATGCGCCTATGCAGCAGCTCATAATGAGATGTACAAAACCGACATTCAACAGTGTGCGGTCCTAATGTGTACTAGAAATTTAGAATATCAGGAATTTGTCCTAGAAGGGACGGATTTTGCGGATTATACCAACAAATGGTGGGACAGGGTCGCTGAGTATTATAAAATTTGAAATAAATACTTAGATAATAGGAATTAACAAATGGCGATTGTTTCAGTATCTAAGATCCAGCACAGAAGAGGTCTTTTAGAGAATTTACCACAATTAGGAAGTGCAGAATTTGGATGGGCGATTGATTCTAGGCGTCTATACATCGGCAACGGAACAGAAGAAGAAGGCGCTCCTGAGATTGGAAACACTGAAATACTAACGATCTACAGTGATATTATGTCACTGCTAGACACATACACTTACAAAGGTGACCGCGGTGGATATACAGTTTCCACTGGCTTAGTTGGAAGCCCAATTGTTAGAACATTCCAAGACAAGATTGACGACATTGTTAATGTGCGCGACTTCGGCGCCAAGGGCGATGGCGTAACAGACGATACCATTGCAATTAATAGAGCACTTTTTGAATTGTTCTGTCGCAATGCAAATTCGGCAGTAAGAAGGGCACTGTATTTTTCGGCAGGTACATACATTGTATCCGATGTTGTCAAAATTCCTTCCTATGCTACAATATTAGGTGACGGATTAGAAAGTACAATTATTAAACAAACAGATATGAACTTTCCCTGCGTAAAGTTAGCAGATAGCTTACAGCAAATTGACGTTAACAATGGATCGGGTGCTGGTATTAGTTCTAGGTATATTGACATTAACAATATATCCTTTCAATTAGATAGGCCAGCCCTAACAGTACCGGATGGATCAACAGTAATTGAAACTGATGTTGTGATGATTAACAAAGTTGATATGGTTAAGTTTAACAGAGTTGGATTTATTGGATATAGAAACTTAGATGCAGATATTGATGACTTAAAAGATGATAAGTCTGGTCTCAAATTAAACTACACAGGTGCAGAAAGTGTTGTTAGACACGTTATCCTAGAAAATTGTGAATTTAAAAATTTAACTTACGGTGTGTCTGCAGACGAAGACGTTTCACACGTTACTATTAATGAAGCTAAGTTTTCTCATATTAATACAGGCATTAGTGTTGGATTAAATTCATCCTCATTCTATCCGAAGGGCTTTAATGTTCATCACAGTAGCTTTGATAAAATTTATGATTCTGCTATCAGAACATTGCCTAGCGTACTTGACGTTTCAAGTAGTTTTAACATTTACAGAGACGTTGGTAATGGTTTAGTTGGTGAAGGCTATGGTTCCCCTCCATTCCCAGTACTAGACTTTGGTGATGTAGGCTGTGTAAGTATTTGTGATACTTTCCTAAGAAGCGACGCCGCAGCGTTGGTGTCTCCAAGAGTAGAAATGAATGGCAATTCAATTTACTTCCTGCGCCCAAGGACAGGAATTACATTTGGTTATGTAACTACTGCACCTTCCGGGTCAGCGGCACTAAGCGACAATATTGCTACCCCAACAACGACCGGGGTTACGTTGGATATCAATATTAGTAATTCCGCAGATATTGTTTTCCAAATTATTAGATCTGCACAAATAAGACACGGAACATTCTCGTTGGCACACGATGCTACTAACCAAAGTTACAGTGAAGATTTTACTGAAAACAACGGTGACCTAGGAGTAAATTTAAGTATCTCGTATGCAGCCAATGTCACATCGGTAACTTACACAACTACCGATACAGGTAATGCAGCAACAATGCATTACCAAATGCGCTATATTTCTTAATGTGGGACCTCAGGTCTGATGCCCGCCTGAGCAAATGGCGAGAATTCAGGCAGTCCTTAAATAATTTACCACTATACGAGTCATTACAAAAAGTTTCTACCCTTTGGAGCTTCGCTCCGTTTGTCAATACCTATTTGGATCCGAGAGATACAACAGATTGGCCAGACCCCTGGGAATTATTACATGAAAATCACTATTGCGATCTTGCTAAATGTCTAGGAATGTTTTATACTATTGCACTAAGCAAACACGGCCAAGATTGTAAGTTGGCCTTGTCGGTTTTGAAGTACAAGAAGAAAAAAGAGTACCTCAATATAGTATCAGTTAATAACACCCATGTATTAAACTATGAATTTAATTCAATTGTAAATAGACAAACGGTGTCAAAATCATTTCAGTATGTTTATAACTACACTGAAGACGAGTTAAATATAGCATCATATTGTTAGTGGAGAGGTCAATGAGTCAAGAAATAATGGTAACAAAAAGAAACGGTGAAAAAGTACCATTAAACTTAGAAAAATTACACAAGGTCGTTTTTTGGGCTACTGAAGAAATAACTGGCGTAAGTGCAAGTGAAGTAGAAATTAAAAGTCACATTCAATTTTATAGTGGGATCAAAACATCAGACATACAAGAAACATTAATTAAGAGTGCAGCGGATTTAATCTCTGAAGAGACTCCAAATTATCAATACGTCGCAGGTAGATTAATTAATTATCATTTAAGAAAAGAAGTGTATGGAGATATTACTCCTTGCTCACTAAGTGAATTAATTCAACGCAATGTAGAATCTGGATATTACGATTCTGCGTTATTAGAAGTATACAGCAAAGAAGAATTAGAAGAACTAAACAGCCATATCAATCATAATAGAGATTTTAATTTTACTTACATTGCTATGGAACAATGGCGAGGCAAATATCTCGTACAAAATAGAGTGACGGGAGAAATATTCGAAACACCGCAAATGGCATATATGTTAATTGCAGCAACCTTGTTTTGTAAGTATGATAAAGAAACTAGATTGAAATGGGTTAAAGATTATTACGATGCAATTAGTACTTTTTGGATTAGCCTGCCTACCCCCATCATGGCAGGTGTGCGTACACCGCAAAGACAATTTAGTAGTTGCGTTTTAATTGAGTGTGACGATAGCTTAGATAGCATTAACGCCACAACAAGTTCTATTGTTAGGTATGTAAGTCAAAAAGCAGGCATAGGAATTGGCGCCGGCCGAATTAGAGCACTAGGCAGTCCGATACGCAAAGGCGATGTATATCACACAGGCGTTATTCCATTCTACAAACTGTTTCAAAGTGCGACTAGAAGTTGTAGCCAGGGTGGTGTACGGAGTGGAGCAGCAACCTTATACTATCCTTTTTGGCATTTAGAAGTAGAGGATTTACTACCGTTAAAGAATAACAAAGGCACTGAGGATACAAGAATTAGGCACATGGATTATGGTGTGCAAATGAATAAATTAATGTACGAGAGATTACTAGCAGGCGGAGACATTACATTGTTTAGTCCCGCAGATGTTCCTGATTTATATGAAGCATTTTTCGCAGACGCCGAAAAGTTTAAAGAACTATATGAACGCTCGGAACGAAACACGCATCTAAGAAAAAAGAAAGTAAAAGCTTTAGATCTTTTTACCGCCTTTATGACAGAGAGAAAAGACACCGGCCGCATTTATTTAATGAATGTTGATCATGCAAACAGCCACGGTAGCTTTAATCCTAAGGTTGCTCCTATTAAAATGAGTAACCTATGTTGTGAGATTGATTTGCCGACTAAACCGTTAACTGATATTAACGACGAGCAAGGCCGCATTGCACTATGTACACTGAGCGCGATTAATTGGGGACTTGCTAAGAGCCCTGAAGATTTTGCAAAGCCTTGTGAACTAGCAGTGCGAGGATTGGATGCGCTATTAAGTTATCAGCACTATCCAGTCAAAGCTGCTCTACTAGCAACAAAGGAGTATCGTCCGTTGGGCATTGGCATCATTAACCTAGCGTACTGGCTTGCTAAGAATGACTTAAAGTATAACGTTAATGCACTAAAAATGGTTGATGAGTATGCAGAAGCATGGAGTTACTACCTCATCAAAGCTAGCGTTGATCTAGCCAAGGAACAAGAATCCTGTGAACTGTATAAGAACACAAAGTATGCTAATGGAATATTACCGATCGATACCTATAAAAAGGATGTTGATGAGCTAGTAACCCGTAAGTTAAAAATGCCTTGGGAAAAGTTAAGAGGCGAGCTTAAAGAACATGGCATTAGAAACTCTACACTAATGGCGTTAATGCCTGCCGAAACATCGGCCCAAATTAGTAATGCGACTAACGGGATTGAGCCTCCTAGAAGTTTTGTTAGTGTTAAGCAAAGTAAGCATGGATCACTGCGTCAAGTAGCACCTGAATATAGACGACTGAAGAACAAGTATGATCTATTGTGGGATCAAACAACACCTGAGGGTTACTTGATGATATGTGCTATTCTTCAAAAGTACATTGACCAAGGCATTAGCGTGAATACTAGTTACAATCCACAGAATTATGAGAATGAAGAAATTCCAATGAGTGACATGCTAAAGCACTTATTGATGTTTTATAAATTTGGGGGCAAGCAATTATATTATTTCAATACTTACGATGGACAGGGAGAAGTAAACATCGATTTCAAAGAAGTTGAGGGAACGAAAACTACAGAGGAGATTATCGACCAAGACGATTGTGATTCTTGTACGCTTTAATTCAATAATGGGAATGTTCTATGAATAAAAATTTGACTGTATTTAATCTAAACAAAAAGAAATCACACCTGACGAGCCCGATGTTTTTTGATCCGCAAGGAATGCTGGGCTTACAACGATACGAATCCTTAAAGTACGATCAGTTTGAGAAATTAACTGATAAGCAACTTGGGTTCTTTTGGAGGCCGCAGGAAATTGATATTCTTAAAGATGCAAAAGACTTTAAAGACTTAAATGAACACCAGCAGCATATTTTCACAAGTAACCTAAAAAGACAAACTCTATTAGACAGTGTACAAGGCAGAAGTCCTGCCCTTGCACTACTTCCTATCGTCAGTTTACCTGAACTAGAAGCTTGGATTATTACTTGGGCATTTAACGAAACAATTCACAGTAGAAGTTATACTCATATTATTAGAAACATTTATCCTGATCCGTCGGTTGTCTTAGATGGCATTACTGACATTAAGGAAATACTAGAGTTAACTGATAGTATTACAAAATACTACGACGACCTATATGAATATTCAATGTGGTATAAATTATTAGGTACAGGCACACATATAATTAAAACACACAAGGGAGATACAAAAGAAATAGATGTTACATTGTACGATCTCAAAAAGAAACTTTGGTTGTGTTTAATGAGTGCCAACGCATTAGAAGGAATTCGTTTTTATGTGAGCTTTGCATGTAGTTGGGCATTTGCAGAACTAAAGAAAATGGAGGGCAATGCAAAAATTATCAAGCTAATTTGTAGAGACGAAAACTTACACCTAGCTAGCACGCAAACCTTATTGAAGTTTCTCTGCAAAGAAGACGGCGGATTTGAAAAGATAAGAAAAGATACTGAAGAAGAATGTACGCGAATGTTTGTTGACGTAGTTAACCAGGAAAAGGATTGGTCAAAATATCTATTCCGCGGCGGCAGCATGATTGGGTTAAATGAGCAGTTATTGAATGACTATGTAGATTGGATTGCGCACAAGAGAATGCTAACAGTCGGACTACCTAGCCAATTTAAAGCAGGAAGCAATCCTCTTCCTTGGACAACAAAATGGATAGCAGGGGGTGAGGTACAAGTTGCTCCGCAGGAAACAGAAATATCGAGTTATATTGTAGGGAGTGTAAAACAAGACGTAACAGAGAATACATTCAAAGGTTTTAGCTTATAAAGGAGAATAACAATGCTAACCGTCTATACCAGGACATATTGTGGTGCTTGCACCCAAGCCAAAAAATTACTAGAATCATATTCCATACCATTTGTTGAAATAAATATAGAGAGTGACGAAACTTTGAGGACATACTTAAAGAATCGCGGGCTAAGGTCAGTGCCGCAATTTTTCATCGAAGATGAGCACGTTTTTAATGGATTTAGTCACTTATCTTCTCTAACTAGAGAGGAAATATTAGTAAAACTTGGAGAATTACATGCTGATTAATCGAGGACTATCTAAGGGAACGTTAACTACTTTTAAGTTAATTACCGGAGATGAATTACTTGCTACTGTAGAAGTTGAAAACACCGATTCATATACGATTTCACGCCCATTGGTTTTGGTCCCTGCACAACAGGGATTGGCAATGATACCATATATTATGTCGGTCACAGATGATCAAACACTTGATTTGGCCAAAAAACATGTTATAGTGTGTGCGCCGACGAGAGAAGAAGTTGTTTCATCTTATATTAAAGCGACTACAGGAATTGAAACTATAAGATAACATGTCGAACGTAGTTAGACAAGGCGACTTAAATGAAGAAGCCGGCCAGGCCGTGGCAGACTTTGCAAGCTCAGTCATAGTTAACGGATTCCCCGCCGCGAGGATTGGAACGCTAATTACACCACACGAATGTTGCGGTGATTCAGGGTGTGACGAACATTGCCACGCAAGAATTATAACAGGCAATAATACAGTTCTAGTAGAAGGAATTCCGATTGCTATTATTACCAGTTTAAATAGTTGTGGCCATACTATGATTACTGGGAGCAGCGATGTTATTGCATGAGTTACACTCCATCAAATATTTCCGCAACATTAGGCCTATTAGGTAATTCTGGATTTGATCTAAGTTTTATCACGGGGAAAGTAAGTGGATATAATTCTGCTACACTTCCTGCTAGATTTAAAGACGTAGTTGCTGCATCAGTAGCAATGAACGTTGCAATAAACACTTCAACTATATTAGGCTTCGGTGGGAGTTATCTTCCTGGTATAATCGGATCAATGCCCGCGGCGTATGTCGGAACGTTGGGCGCTGCATCTACGTTGTCCGACAGAATGTTAACACAAGCTCAAACAATATTTCCAGGTGGTGACATAAGTTCCTTTGTCCAAAATTTATCTAAGGCTTCGGGCACAGCCTCAATAACTGGTGACTTATTTAGAACGGCAAACACATTAGTAGACCGACCATTTAGTGATTACGGTCCGCTAGAAAAATTTAGTGATTTGGGTACAGGTGGATTAGGACAATTAAGTAGCGTCAGTAATTCTGTACTTGATGAACTGGGAGAGTCTTTAAAGACATTAGGTGATAGTTTTGATTTAGAATCTTTACAAAAAAGTGCCGAGGCACCAATAACTGGCGATCCGAATTTTAATTCCGGATCCGTTGATCAATTATATGACCCGGATCCGATGAACAATTCAGTCAAGTATGCAGATAACGCAATTAAAAGAGGTGCAGGATATATTGCCGGATTAGAAGAAAAAATTAATGCTGCATTAGATGGAAATAGTCTTACCGACTTTGAGAACAACAAATTTGCGAAACAAAAAGTAACAGAGGTATTAACTTCGATTACTAATCCTCGGGATATTGGTGATTTTAAATCTGTACTAGGAATAGCAGATTCTGTGCAAGCCTCTAACCTAAATGATCTGTTACAATTCTCACAAAATGACCCAGCATTATCCTCAACAGTTAATAAAGAAACAATAGATCAAATTACTGGAATTTTGAAATCCATACCCGGCGGCCAAAAAACGAAATCCTTTGACGAGTTGGGAACAATGGTTGGTTCCTTTAAGGACATTCCTGCTATGCCTACATTGGATGCTAGGACAACATTCTTCACCTCGGCTGAATTGTCTAGTCTTAAAGGTTATATTCCAATATTCGATAACGATGATGTTGGTCCCACTACTGCTGATATGATTGGTGTAGTATCCGGCGGTCCCGCAGGCACTGCACTTGATGAAGCAAAGGTTGGAGCCACAAATGCTGCGACCACCACAGAAGGTTCTACTATACTCACTCTTCTAGATGAGTTATATATTGACCTAACAACTGATCCCGCAGACGATTATACGGCCAATTCGTTTCCGACCTCGGGCAAAACTATAGGGCAATACAAAACTGAAATTGAAACCGAAATGAGTACCTTAATGTCTAGTTCAAACGGGTTCGATCAAAGCATAGTTGCTGCTACGGGCACACAATTTGGTGAGGCCGCGCGCCAAGTTTCCAATCAAGTTACTAGTTTGAGTAGGATGGGAACCGATTTGACACAGGTGAGCGCAGGTGCTAAACTACCAATTATAGCCTTCGGGCGTTCTATAGGAGATATGGCTAAAGATCCGGCGAATGAAGCTATTTTACTCAAACTGTGTAGTAGTAATGCCGCTGGGGAAGCGTTGAGGTTACATATTTTGGAAAAACAAAATATAACATTAATGCAGAAATTCAACTTATCCCCAACTAACGTAATCCAAATTCCAAAATACGATCCGGACGACTTTAGCTTTTAAACAATGCGAAAACCAAATTGGCGTTTAATTGATTTGAAGATGCTGATTTTAACCCGCTGCATTATAGCGGCTTTCATCTTCATCCTATTTGTCTCCGTCTTAGTCAATGTTCAAATATTGAACAGGACCGAGTTCATTGTTATTCATCAATCTCACCGTGTTATGAAGTTGGTGAATTATGATGACAACATTTTCCATCGGGTGATTTTTAACAAGAAGCAAGCAAATCAAGAACTAAAATGCTTAGTGTCTAATATTTACTTTGAGGCAGCGCAGGAAAGTACTGCTGGCAAATTAGCAGTTGCCTTAGTTACAATTAATAGAGTGAAAGATCAGGATTTTCCTAATACTATCTGCGGCGTTGTATTTGAGGGCCAACATAGAAAAGATTTGTTGTGTCAATTTAGCTGGACCTGTAGTCCTACTGTAGGTAAACACGTTCCTAAGCAAACAACAGGTTGGGAACAATCAGAGAAAATTGCTAAAATAGTAATGTTCCAAAAAGAGTCCATTGTAGACATTACTGGAGGAGCTATTTATTATCACGCAGACTATGTTAATCCTAAGTGGAGTAAAATACATACAAAAGTGGTTACTATTGACAGGCATATTTTTTATAGGGCAGCAGATACTAAAAATGTAGACTTGAAAATTATTAAAAGGGAAATCGTTAATACAGAGCTTAGTCGGCTAAAAGGAAGAGTAACAAAGAAATAGAATAAATATTAGAGTACTTACAACTAAGGAAATAATATGGTTGACCAAGACGAAGAACAGTTTGAACGAGCAAAACTGTTTTTAGAAGAATTAGATATTGAGGACTACGGTTTTATTTTTGATAAAGCAGGAAAATTAAAGGCGATATATGTTCCGTCCGATCAGAAGTTTAAAATCCCACCAGCTGTTAGTAAATTGTTTAAGTTGGCAGGTCTTCCACACCCAGATCTAATAGAATTCCACACAGTGCATTAAGTCTTTGATTCTTAATAGATTTTTGGCATTGTAATGTTTACCTAACTATGCTATAATACTAAGATGAGACAAGTCACACTAATGAGCGATCTGCACTTGGAATTCTCCCCTATGTCGTTAGAGGGTGGAGACATCCTTATACTGGCTGGTGACATTTGCGTCGCTAACCATTTTATGGATATCCACTTCGAACGCCTCGCGCGGGAATATATTGCATTCTTTGACGTTGCAAGTAGATTGTATAACACTGTGATATACATTATGGGCAACCACGAACATTATCACGGTGACCTGTCTACATCGGAAGATATTCTGCGTGGAAGGCTATCGGAATTTAAAAACGTTCACGTTCTTGAAAATGCTACCCACCAAATTGGTAATACTGTTTTCGCAGCCACCACACTGTGGACTGACATGAACAAGGCGGACTTCCATTCTATGTATTCGATTAAGAAAGGAATATCCGACTTTGGTCTAGTTCGGAATAAAGGACGTAAGCTAGTGCCCGAGGATTTAATTGACCTACACAACTATGCTCACGGATTTATCCGTAGAGCAGCGTTGGACAATAAGGATAAAGAAGTTATAGTGGTTACGCACATGGGACCGACAATGAATAGCATTGATCCTAAGTATCGTGCCCATAACTTAACCAACGGGTTTTTTGCTTCCGACCTTAGCGAGACTATTTTGGAGAATCAAAATATTCGCTATTGGGTACACGGCCACACCCACACCGACCATGATTATATGGTTGGCGACACGAGGGTAATATGTAATCCTCGGGGATACATGGGACACGAAAGCCGTGCCCTTACTTACAATACTAACTTCACGTTCGACATTACGGGGTAACTTCGGTTACCCTTTTTTTGGACTCTGCAATGATCGAAATAACATTTTATAGAAGGAACAAATACAAATACGGAATCGCCTTATTTAAGAGATTCGCATATTGGAGCACCGACACCGTCTCCGCTGCATTAGTTACAAAAATGAATTACCATGCTGAACATGTTAATAAAGCAAAAAATAAATTGAGGGCATCAAGTATAGATTTTTATCTCGGCTTTAAGCCTAATTACGGGCCGGAGATGAGATTTAAAACATTAGAAGATGTGGCGTTCTTCAAGTTGATGAACAATGAATTACTACCATAAAAAGAATCCGATTATATTCCAACCCCTAGGTGATCCGTTGTTTGTTACCTACCCGTGGAGGGTGTGGGTGGCTGCGGCGGAGACGCTCTCGGTGAGTATTCGTATGTTTGGATTAGTCCAACGCCAAGTGTTAACTGATAAACAGATGAATTATTTAACTAGGGCAGGCGTAGAGTATCGAAGATACTTTTTCCCTGCTCCTAACGTTAGGTTCCGTACTGAGGAAGAGGCAACATTCTTCCTATTAAAATACCCCCATTAATCAAAGACTTACATTGCCCTTACATTTCTAACTAACTGTAGACCCTTGATTTATATAGGGTTTTTTGGTTGACCGCTTATCAAAAACCAACTATAATAACGTATGACTACACATTTAAAATCCACAGTTGCTGATAGTTGGGGACTGGCCTCGGATAGGATGTTTTATAAATTAGTACAGGAACGAAAGGCGACATTTTCTACTCCTAGATACGCTGAGGTTAATGGATTGCGAAGAACGGTAATTGATATTACATTTGTTGACGAAGCAGATGCTACATTGTTCCTATTAAAATATAACACTGTGAACGAAGATGAAAAAGAGACTTAAACCGCGTAACAAAGAATTGAACGACCTGCTGCGCTCTAAGCGCGGGGGTAGTCATGAAGAAAAGGAAGGCAAACTTATTAAGCGTTCTAAAATTAAGAAAGAATTCCGTAAACTTATCGAGGAAATTGTATGAATGATTCCATGGTGCCATATATGTTTGTGATCGATACTACTCTATATGCGGGTAATTTTGAAAGAGAAATGTGCGCGTATATGACTGCACTAACCGGGGATTGTGGTAAAGGTGAGGATGAAGCTGAACTTGCTTATAAAGAAATTCCGGGTAAGATACGGGATGATTTGGCTGACCGTATAATGTCCCCACCGGATGAATATGGTGTTTGCCGCCCAGTTTCAATTTATCAGTCGCCTGGTAAAAACAATGATTATAGGTCATTGGCGATTGCGTTTGGTGAACGTCCGTCAATGAAAATTATCAAATTTCTTAAAGACAGGGCATACAAATATGCTAAGAAAAAGCCCTGTGTGAAAGATTGGAATAAGCATTCATTCGACGGCTTAAAAATCGTTGGGTTTCGATTGGTTAAAACTGTTGTTAAAGAGACTAAAGAAAATGTTTGAACCTCTACATAGCAAGGCATTTAACTTTACAGTACAGCCGATTCATAACGGCTTGACTATTGTCCTCAACCATCCGGAATCAGGCAAATCGAAAACGTTTTTCTTAGCGGGTAAGAACGAGGCGAAGGCCGTTGAAGCTCTTACACGACACATGAATTCGTTAGTGGACGAACAATGTGCTTCATTTGTAGGATTAAAACGCGGTAAAAATAAATAAGGAGTTTCTATGGAAACCAAATGTATAAATTGCGGCACCGTTTTAACCGACGCAGCAGGTAATCGGTTATTGTCGGGCAACTTTGATTCGGCGTTGCCTGGCATTCCGATGACTGTGACTGTGAGTGTGACTTGGGCTCGGTGCGACAAGTGCACCGCGGCGGCAGCCGGCAATTCTTTCCGAGATAAAGCAATCGAACTAATTAAAATGCGGATTGCTGAAAAGGAAGATGGCGAATGTTCGCGTTGGTATCTTGTCCGTAAGTTTGTAGCATTTGTGCAAACTGGCAAGGAGTACGAAGACCAAACGCCGCAGGATATAGATTTGTCCACTGTAGATTATTCTACATTTAGCGACGAATATCTGACGTCCTTGTTTGAAATCGTTATTAGCTCGTACTACAAATAATGTCCAACAAATTACTGCTTAAATTTTCCGTCGAAAAGAGGGAGATGACTCTCCCTTATAAAACGCCTGAAGGTAAATTTTGTCCAGGAAAGCTAAAGAAGCTGCCGTGGGTGACAACGATTGGTTGTTATTTTCCGGGTGAGCAATGGAAGATACATTCCGAGGGAATCCTCGAAGAGGTTGAAGTTAAGTTAAAAATATTTGCCATAAAACGTCAAATTAAATTTTGGTCAACTATAAGACGAGGTAATATTAGTTTTGCTGTTAAAACGAGAGAAGATGCAGACTTTATTGCTCTTGCTTTTGCCGGGGAGACAAATGTCTAAATATGTTGAAATTGTTCCGTTAACGTTGCAAGCTTCCACTATACGGGATTTGCTTGCAATCGGCTCGCATCGATCATCGCGCGGTCTACCTGCGGACAGGTATTTTAAGATGGCAATGGATGAGGCTCACAAGCTTTTGACCATTGAAAAACGGTTAAGAACGGCCGGCGCAAAATTTACACACAAGGTTAGTAAAGGTAACAGACACGTTTTAATCTTTACAAACAAAAAAGACCTGGCTTTATATTATTTGCTTGTTGGGTGCATAGAGAGGAATTAGTCTCCGTAGACTAAGCTATCGATTCTTTTGTAGCGAATATTAAAAGCATTCATCAGCAGTTCTACTTCACGCAGGCATTCATTCCTTCCCCCACCCATTAAGTAAGCACCGTTAAATCTTTTTAACTGTGCAACTGACGTCCAATTTACTGTTATTGGATCGGCTAACATCCATGGCATGAAACTAGGACCGACAAATTCTCTCATTCTAGCTTCGTAATTAAGATCATCTTCTCCACCAAATAACATCCTAGAATCGTTTTCTTTTTCTTGATATAACTTTCGTATCATTTTAATTATTACTGCCGGATCCCCATTGTCGGTCATCCAAGCCCGCAAATATCCGTATCCTTTATCTACTAGAGTAAAGCGATTCCAATTTATCATCGGGCAATTTGGATCTTCAATGTAATCGCCGTATTCTTCATCGTATGTATATCTTTCCTCTTCTGGACAAATAGTATCATTCCAATACTGTTCTATAGAATTTACTGTATCGCCACTCAGACCTTGGTCTTCTGCATTAACAAACATTAGAACTGGTCCGGTTTGTCGGTTAACGAACTGTATTATTTCTTCGAACACCTGACTTTCTGCACCGTCGTGTATACCTGAATATTCTGGCTGGACGTCTACAACAATGCATGGATGGTTTCGACCCTCTGTAATAAATTCTTTAAGACGCATTTGGATTCCAAATCATATTCTTACTGTGCTTAGAAGTTGGTCGGAAACCTAGTTTCCTATAAAACCTCATTAAAGCTGATTGACTAACTACGCCCTTATCCCACGGAAACAGTGTTAATGTAATGCCATCTTCTTGTGCCTGTTGCATTAATTCTTTCATTGCTATACTACCGGTTCCTTTCCGTAGCGGATATGCTTGAAACCATTTAATTTCTACCGCGTTTTTAGCACTTTTACTGGGCACTAATTCAAACATTGCGAACGTTTGATCCTCGCCATCGCCGTACACAATTGCACGTTGCCGGTTGTTAAGCGGATTAACAGGGTACTTTTGGTAAATTTTATCTATCCATTGAATAGGTGTAATATTCTCTTCTGTTAATTCGTTAAATCGCACTCGCGTACTCCAATCAAATATTTATAAATAGTTAAAAGCAAACAAAATATGGCTACACTCGGCGGAATTCCTGCGAATATTGCACAACCATTTAATCGGCATGATTATAACGGTCACGCACGGGTGACGCCTAAGGCAGATAGAGCAAACGTAAAGGTTGACTGGACTACATGGGTGACTGATACCTATATCCCAGCCGCAGCCAACGCGATTCCACTAACTGATGTTACAAATGCCGATCCAGCAGTAGTAACTTCAGTTGCGCATGGATTATCGAACGGCAATGTGATTATTTTAATGGGCGTGTCTGGTATAGTTAATAACACACAGAACGATCGCAGCTCGTTAAATGAATTACAATTTACAGTAGCTGGTGTAACAGCTAACACGTTTCAACTAGCTAATACAAATACTGTAAGTTACACATCATACGCATCAGACGGAAGCTTCTTTGTACTTCCGACAGGATTTAGTTACACAGGACTAGCATACACATAATGGCCGGTCAGAAAATTACAGATTTACCTGATGGAAAACCGTTAATATCTTCCGACGAATTAGTTATTGTTCGAGGTGGAGTAAACTATAGATCCACCGTTGGAGCCGTTGCCGCAGGCGAAGCAGCAGGCGCAAATACAGAAGTTCAATTTAATTTAGTTGGAGGTTTGACTGGTAGTGCGAATTTAACATACAGTGATACATTATTATCTGGCAATGTTGGATTACAGATCGGCACAGGGGGAACTGATAGTACAGGATTAATACTCGGACATTATCCTCTGACTGGATTTTCTGCATTGTACACCACCGCAGTTACTCCAACGGGCCTAAATTATTCGATGGCAATAAATTCGCAGCATACTTATTTGAACTCACCAACTGACAACTTATTCCTTGCTACTGGTGGCCAAATAAAAGGAACATTTACTAATGTTCTCGGAGAAGGATTATTAATTACCGGATATGGTCCTGCAACAACAGATGTTAACGTACTTAATTTGTTACAGACATGGAACAATGCCAACGTTGCGTTTACTGCGACTAAGCTCAACGTCACCGACACAGCGAGTAATGCCGCCTCATTATTGATGGACTTGCAGGTTGGTGGAACAAGCGTTTTCAACGTAACGAAGAGGAACTTACTTCAGATTGGTAGCGGAACGACAACTTCTGCCGGTCTAATCTTTGGTCAATACGCCAGCGGCATTGGAGCAATCTGGACAACGAAGGGCGGCGCCGCGGTTAATCCGGTCTTTTATTCCAATAACACAACCACATGGGTCTATGGGCCAAACACGCTTGAGCTGCTAGGCAGTAGCGTCAACATTCAGAACAGCAAAGTACAAGTTCCGGGTACTAATGGAGTTGGGATTCTAATCAACGCGGAGACGGCAACCACGGATCAGAAAGCTTGGAGGTTATACGGTACATGGAATAACGGGGCCGTCGCATTTACTGCTGTTGAACTGGACATGACAGATACGGCATCAGCTGCTGCGTCGCTACTGATGAACTTGAAGGTTGGTGGTGCAACAATGCTGAGCATAGACAAAGTCGGACATCTTGTTGTTGGAGCAAGTCAAAATACCGGTTTGGGACTTCAATTTGGTACCACCGGAACAATTTCTCAACTTGGTAGAGGTAACAATAAACTACTTTTATATCCTAATATTGCAGGCGCAGCGAAATTTTCTTGGTCTTCAACATATTTTAAAGCATCCTCAGATATAGTTATTGGATTTAACCCAGGCGTTGATGCTAACCAAGATGTAGAAGCAGATGTTGCTTTTTCTCGTATATCCGCCGGCGTCATTGGTTTAGGAACTGGTGCGGC
>Ga0307380_10004541_pt1 | contig 18711 bp, 13 predicted proteins | sample UN3MG_FD_202239 | JGI IMG/M metagenome (GOLD analysis project Ga0307380, IMG submission 202239) | Soil microbial communities from Risofladan, Vaasa, Finland - UN-3 | ecosystem: Environmental > Terrestrial > Soil > Coastal area > Acid sulfate soil | place: Finland: Risofladan, Vaasa | collected...
ACGAAATGCTTTCAAAGATGTCATAGTAAACGAAAAGATTGCTTATCATACGACGTATTCAACGGTTTCGACAACTCTTCCAACAATCGTTTGCATTATGGACCAAGAAACAGTAATTGAAGAGAACAAACCTATCGGTGATGTTCTTGGCAGTGAAGTAATGGCCGACGGCACCGATACAGATGAATTCGGTAACATCATGCAAGGTGTTTATTCAATAAACATTCTTGCTAAACAGATACTTTTAGTACGTATTCTCGGAACTTTTGTGAGATTTATTTTAGAGAATTATTCAACGAATAATGATGACATGCCAGACCTTGACATAAACACGGATAGATTTTCACCGGACGCAGAGTTTTTCCCGAATGATGTGTTTCACATCCATCTAATCGTGAGATTCCGCTATGTGGAATCATGGAACGAGGTATACGGTCCAATCAGCAAGATCTACATGGATTCATGTGGTCAGGACTTCTGGCAAAACATTATGGGTGGAGAATGAAAATCGCCCTAAAGTCGCTAATTTATAAACATGACATAGGTTTATCTTCACTCTATGCGATAGGAGAAATTTAATGGGTGTATATTTCAACGGCAAGTACTACATTAAGCCACAGGTCGCAACCTTTGTCGATGACACTGCGTTAACGCCAGTCGGACTTGTCGGTTCAAACGTTATAGGAATGTTGGGTCCGGCTAAAGATGGTATCCCAAATCAGGCCTATCTTTTGACTTCACTAAATGATGCAACAGACATTTTCGGAGAAGGTCCATTAGTTGATGGTGCCGCCATGGCATTTGCCGGCGGAGCTCAATACATTTGGGCTACTCGTGTCGGTGGAACCTATACAGCGGGGAATATTCCTGCTTTTGCTACTCAACCTGCTCAGGCTGTTTATGGTATCGCTGATGATGGTACGCCTCCTTTTAGCTTCCTTTCACGAGCCTATGGCGCTCATGCTAACGGAATTTCTATTTCTACGGCAACTAGCACATCTCCAAAGGGCATTGATGTAACTGTTGTTGCGCAGGGAAATACGATTCTTGCTAAGGGTATTTATTACGATATATTAAAGATTGAAAACTCTGGAGCAGATACTACTTTTGCAGTCACGACAAGTACGGGCAACATGACGATAACTCAGGGTGCCCTTGTCGGAACAGTTGCGCTTGCTGGCATCGGTTCAACGACTGACCTAGTTGAAGCAATCAAAGATGCAATGGCTAATGCATCCGCTAGCTTCATCGATTCTTCAACTTTTACATTCACAGTAATGAAAGAAGTTCCTGGAACGCAACTCGATATTTCTGCTGGAACTGTTGGAATTGGTTCGCCGACGCCTCACACTATTTCCGCTAATGTAAAGGCCGTCTTTGATTGGTTCAACTCGGGCGCTCAGCCTTATATCTATGCTGAAGATACAGGCTCTATTTTTACAACTGCGACCGATGATAAAGCTCTCACGCTATTGGAATCTGCTACATTCAACATGGGAGACGCAGGAACGTCTGGAAGTATTGGTACGCTTGTCACGTCTTCATATACTGGTGCACTTGCAGAAATCTATGAAGATCTTGACCTCGACTTAGTAGTTCCAATTGTCGATAATTACCTTGGCTTGTCTATTACGAGTTCTGCTGCCGCTATCTTTACAGCCGTCCTCAATCATTGCAAATCAATGAGTACTACGGGCTCAGAAGAAAGAGTCGGATTAGTGGGTTATCAATTTGACGGTGTTTCACCAACTACAGCGACCGCCGATGGTGATTCTGATACTCTCAAAGACGCTTTAATCACGAGTGCCACCGCATTCAACTCACCGTACCTCGTGGTTTGTGCTCCAAGACTCAAAACGTTTGACATCAAGGGAAACTTGAAATTCTTCAACGGCACCTACACTGCGGCTTACATCGCGGGATTGGTCGCTCTATTCCCAGTTGGTGAGCCTATCACTAATAAGGAACTTTCAGGTCTCCAGGGCCTCTCAACTTACTTCAAGAACCGCCAGATCCTTGAGCTCATCGATAATGGTGTTCTCACAATCGAACGAGTCGGTTCAGCTCTCAAGGTTGTCCAGGGCGTGACTTCATGGATCTCTGATGATAACTACAACAAGAAGGAACTCTCGGTCCGCTTGGCAACGAACTACATCGCTAAGAGTTGTAGAGATAATCTCAAGACCTTTATTGGTCGAAAGAACTCTCCACAGATTCTTTCAATCATCAAGGGCTCTCTAGTTGCAGTCCTTCGTGAACTTGAAAATGAAGAAATCATTGTTGGGACGACAGCATACCCGGCTTATAGAAATCTTACATTGACAGCTTCAGGCGATGTTATTCGAGTCACATTCGAATGTTCACCCGTGCTTCCAATCAACTACATCTTGATCAACATTCACGCAACAGTTTTCAACGCAACGATCTAATATAAGGAGCTATAATAATGGCTAAAGTTTATTCAGGCAATACTATCATGGTCGTAATAAAGAACAAGCCAGTTGGCTTGCTTCAAGATATGACGGCCGATGAAGATTTTGCTCCGGAACCAGCTTCTGGGATTGGTGATCCTCGAGTTGTAGAGTATGTGCCTACAATGTATAGAATCTCCTTAGCAGTTTCTTCCATGTCTCTCAAGAAGGATTCACTCTTCTCTGTAGGTGTCTTCCCTGAAGGCATTGACAAGTACTTGGCAACTGACCCATTTACAGTAGTTGTCATTGACAAGGTTACAAGGAAGACTATCCGCCAGTATAACAACTGTATCTTCGCAAGAGGAACAGTTTCTGTTCGAAAACACACTATCGTCTCTCACAATTGCACTTTACTTTCGACGGAAGCCCTTGGTGGAGATGCAGATGGATTTGTGGAGGCTTCAGCTTAATACACCCAAACGAAGGAGCATGACAAATGGCCCAAAAAATATCGCAGTACTTCACTTATAAACTCGGCGATAAAGAATACAAAATCAGATACAAAACCCCAAAGGTCGGCGAACAGATAGCAATTGGTCAGCGTTTCGCTGCCTATAAAGCCGGTTTTCCCTCATTAGATGAAACTGCCAATGTACTAGCCTATGCAACTGCGACGCTCGATATCGTTATTGTAGATAAACCAGCCGATCTTAATTTCGAAGAATTAGATTCATCTGATTGGAAAGTTCTTCGACAAATGCTGGACGATTATCAGAACTTTGCCTTTTTTCGTAACGAGGCTCCGGCAGAACCTTCTCCGTCGTGAGCTGACGGCAGCTACTAAGAAAGATCCAGATGTAGCTGAAGACATAGAAGATTTTGCATTTAAGAAGTTAAAGAAGCAAGCTAAAGATGAGATACAAACTTCTTTGGCGCGACTGATTTATCGTGCTAAATACAATCTCCCTCCAAATGACCCTCGATACTTAGATCTTACCGATGAAGACATTGTATACGAACTCGTATTGCAATCCGAATACAGCAAGTGGAATGAAAATCGTTTTGAAGAAGAAGAAACAGACGATAGTAAGATAATCTATAGAAATACAGATGAATTTGACGAAATTGTAAAGAAATTAGAACGAGGCGAAGACGTAGATTTAGAATCTTTTATGACTCCTGAAGAAGACTGGGAAAAGGTAGATGGCAACTGACCAAGGTTTAATTAATGCTATTCAGTCACTCGTTTCTATGCTTAGAGCGAATGTTGGTTCTGCTCCTGGAGTCGTTGGTGGAAGTAGTATCCTTGATGCTACAGGATCGCCTGCGGGTGGAAAGAATATAAATGATATTCTCAGCGGTTTAAGTGATAATGTTGAAAAACTTACCGAGACGATGGGAAAATCTAATAAGGCCGCGACAGATAATAAAGATGCGCTAACGAATCACTTAAAAGGCTTAGAGAATCTTGGTAATGTTCTTGCATTAGCAGGCCCTATGCTCTATCAGTATGCCAAGTATTCGGTTAGTCGACCATATGAAATGCTCGGCGGAACAATGGGTCAAATTGGCGGTCGCATGATGGAGCGAGAAAGAGATACTGGGCAGATTGTAACGACCGTTGCAGCTGCTCTTGCCTTAGCTATACCAGTGATAGGACCGTTGCTTTCTGCGGGAATTGTAGGTCTTGGTGCAGCTGGTGGTAATGCACTGATTGGACGAGGTGCATTTCAGCAACAATCAATAAGCGCAGCTGGTGAAGAAACAGCTGCAAGATTAGCGACCGAAAGAGTACTTGGCGCAAGAGATAGTATGTATATGAATTATCGACTAAGCAGAACAGATGCTGCCGGTCGAGGCATGGGTGGGATGGGTGGCAATGCAGCAGCAGACGTTCTTGCTGGAATGGGATTAACAGGAAATGAATCTGCAGAAGTTATTGCAAGAGTTCAAGCTCAGGGTGCTAGAGGCTATGGTCGATTTAGTATGAGTAGAGCTAAAGATATTACCGAATTAGGCATTTATGGTTTTGACATCGGTGCTAATGCAGAATCTCTTCAAATGGGCAATCGACTCGGATTTAGTGAAACAGAACTATTAAGAGGTTCTCGTAGAACAGGATTTCAGCTTCCTCAAGTAGCACAAGCAGCACAAATGGCGCGAGGCCAAACGTTTATGTATGGTATGAATGCTGGCAATCAGCTTTTTAATGCTGCGACAAATACAACCATGGGCCAAGTCATGGGTCCTTCTGCCGCAATGGGGGCAATAACGCAAACAGCGGGCGCAATGGCTGCAGCTGGTGGCGACGAATCAATCTCGATGTTGCAATATCAGCAATTTCTTGCAGCGAATCCCGGTTCAACTTATTTAGATTTTGTTGAAGCAAGAACAATGAAGGAGACTAGTCCTAAATGGCGCAAGATGATGGCTCAAGCTGCAGGTGCGTATGGCGGAAGTCAAGCAATGAGAATTGCTGGTGTCGGTATGGGTGTATTTAGAGGTGCTGGTGCAGAAGCAGTAGCAACATCACAAACTCTACTTAATCAAGCGGCCGGCATAGGTGGAGCTGGCGAATTAATGAAAGAAGGCGATTTTGCTAGAGGATCTGCAGCCTTTCAGAAATTAGGGCGTTCCGATTTAGATCAAAGCAGAGCTGCGAGTACTTTGATGGAGGCCGAATGGGGCGGTGTGATCGGAGAGGTTACATCGGGTTTAAGTGAAGTTGCTAAAAGCTCTAAGACAATGTCGGACGCAACTATAAGATCAGCAGATATTATGGAAAAACATGTTGTTGGTTCTGCTAAGGTTTTAGAACGGACAATGGATGTATGGCAGAAAGATATTATGGCTAAATTCGGCATCGATATAAGAATAGACCATAATTCTAAGAGAGCAGAATAAGTGCAACAGATACTTAAATTCAAAATAGAGATCTTCGATACTAGAACTCGCACATCGATAAACATTATTGATGATACCGCACTAGTGAGCTCCATACAGATAAATAAAGGCACAACTTTAGATAATATTGCAACTATAGTATTCCTGAAGAGCAAGACATATGAAATGCTCCCAATGGAAACTATTCTCAAACTCTACAACTACGTAAAAATTGAGCTAGAAGTACGAAACTACAATCCTACCAACCTTGTCGACAACAAGGGCGAGATGTTCTATTTCTCTGGCTTCATACAGACAATAAATAAATCATCTCAGTTCGGTCAGACTCCTTCGGCTGCTGTTACAATCACTATCAGTGATTACGCAAACTTGATGAAGACGACATTTTACACGAAGAACCTAACGTTCCTTGAAATCTTGAATCAAGCGGTTCCTGAATTCAGAATGATAAATTTCTCTGAATACTTGGGCGATACAAAAAACGAACTGCTAGATTCTTTCTATTCTCCAACGCAGATGGGATTCATCTTTTTTGCCTTTATATTTTTTAAGTTCATGTATCGCATTGTGTATGATGAAAATGGTGAGACTAAAAAGAAGGCTTCTCCAGATAGTAAAGAAATCTTTAAGAAATTCAAGATCTATATGCCTTTTGGTTTTCCTCTTTCTTTTAGCACATTGTCTGAAGATACAGGAGATGAATCAGTTAATGTCGATGAGTCTATATTAAAAGGTCAAGAAACAGGCTTGATGATCTACAAGCAGCTTCAGGGTGTAGCTTTAGATCTCTTCAAATACCTTTATCCAGAACCTCTTTTTGAATTCACGACTTATGAGACAAAAGATTCGGTTATTTTGATGATTAGATTCACTCCTTTGATGAAGTTTGATAGACCCGTATTAGCACCTCAAAATATTACCTTTGGAGCAGCTGAATCTGATGTAAACGAAGAGGCTGTTTTTCATGAAAGAAGTGTGTCAACGTTGGGCTCTACATTTACTTCAGATTCTTACAATGTTATAGAGTTTCAAGATTTTGGGTTTAAGAGAATAAAGTCTATTAGAGAAAAAACAGGCGTCTCTCCTGCTCAGCAATTGAAATATCACTTGGCTGATAAAAATATTCTAAATATGCTTAGCAAGAATTTGGATGAGAAAAAGAATGTCAAGGTTGAAGATCTTATTGCTAACGATAGTGAATCAGATAAAATCACTGATTTATTCTTTAATCCTATAAAGATTGATACAAAGTATTTAGAGACTCTCAGCATGACTCGTTCAGCTAGCTCAGTCGTGAATGTTATTTGGACAGTTCCTACAACCGATACAGCTGTGCTGAAGATGTCTGGTCGGGAAATGGTTTACGCCTATATGCAACAGCGTCTCAATGAAGTAGGCGGAAACGATCAATTCGGAAATTACGTCTATCAGCAGTTCAATCCGGGCTTCTATGCTAATCCAGTATTTTTAATGGACTATAGAGGTGTTTTCGGTCAAGATTTTGTTTCTGGAGACATGAATTATTTTGGATTTAGAGAATTCGAGATTAAATGGAACTATTTGTCGGTCGAATATTCAACGATTGGTCATATTTTAAAATATGTAGATGTAAAAACTTTGGCAAAAGCTAAAAAAGGCTGTGGTAATAAAAAAATTGTTGCCGCTCTTGATAATGCCATAAGAGCCGTAGGAGATAAAACGCAACAAACATCTTCGGCAAAGTATAATACGCAAGCCAGAGACGCGTTTGAAAGATATTCATCATCGCAGGGAGCTAAAACAGTCAGAGATAAAAATGGTAAAATTACCGGCTATGATTTTTCTCAACCAATAAATACCTATATCCCTGCTTTTAATGAAACTAAAAGCAATTTTAATGAAGTCGTTGCTGCTCAGCCTACTTGGAACCCAATAAAGACATATCGTCAAAGTATAAGAAGCACAACGGATGCAAAGCCCTCTAAAAATAAGAAAGTCAATATTACTGAAGCGGCAAACGATGATAATTTCAAGAAAGCAATGATAAGATACGGATTATCTACAGAAGATCTCAAAAATGCAGACAAAATCTTTAACTTAGTTAAAAGAGCTAAAGACGAAGATACTAATTTGATGGGAGGATTTGTAAGTAAAATCAACAGTATTGTTGCTTCTGCATACAGAGAAAATGAACATCTTTATGACTGTCAGATGCTCAAGCCCATTGATGTGAAGATCCTTCCTGGCATGGTTGTTGAGTCTGATAACGAAAGCATAAAAGCGAAATCACCTCGATTTAAGGGTTATGTGACGTCTATCAGCCATTCGATCGATTTTAATGCTGCGACAATGAAGACGAATATTAATGTTTCTAGAGCAGCATCAGACGATTCTGCAGTATACCCTCTTCTTATGGGATATTATCCAGATTAATTATGAATAATTTATTAATAAATAATCCTGCTAAGGGTCCTGGAGCTAAAATATATTTTTGCAAGGTTATACGATTTCTTCCATCTAGTAATACTGTGGATTGTATGACTATTGACAATAATATTTCTCTCTTGGGCTGTAATATTGCTTGCTCCATGCCGGCTGGATTTGCTTATGGCACCCGGTATTTTCCTTCTCATGATGACCAGAATCCCGAGGCGCCGTATATAAACTCTCCAGGAGATCTGTATTGTGTGGCGGCATTTCTAGAGAATGACTATAATAATGCTGCTGTATTAGGTTTTTTGTTTCCAATGGAAACAACGCTGTCAATCTCTGAATATGGTCTTTACATTTTTAGGCATGAATCGGATGTTATTTGGATCATTCGTTCTGATGGAACAATGCAGATTTATCATCCGAGCGGCAGTATCATAAAAATTGGTGATAATGCCGCTAATGAAGTAAGTTCTGACATAGAACAAGCTGGATTATACCCGGCGAAAACCGATGGAATGTATATCCGATCAGCTTCTGATTATAATGCTGAAAAAGAGACTAATTTATACATCAAGTGGCACGCAGGACAGAACATCACTATAGATAATGTTGGAAATATAACCCTCGAGACTAGAGATTCAAAGATTCTAATGACTGGTAGTGAAATAGACATAGATAGCTATGTTAAAACAAACGGCCATGTTGAAGTAGGATCAGGAGCTACGGGTGTTTTTGCGTCAATGTCGGGTCAAGTTATAACGGTTCAGAACGGTATCGTTATTAGTATAGCCCCAGCGTAGGAGACTAACTAATGGAAACGCAGTATTTTGATTCGCTTACATCTAAGATTAATAGCGCGAATTCATGTGCTAGTTTATCTACTATTCAAGTCGATGTTACCTCTGAACTTAATAAACAGCTGGCGGCCGCCCAAGCAACGGTCAATAGACTTGCTCCTGTAATTACTCCGCCAACAACTCCCACTGAAGTTATTACATGGATTAATAATTATATATCACTCATAACTGCTCCATATAATGAAGCAACTTCAATGTTAACAACGATCCCAATACAAGCAGCTGCGTTCGCCGCTGCTATTGCTGCTAAACAAAGTGAGCTAGGATGTTAGTGAATGTCATCTATAAATAATCCAAGGTCAAAGAACCTCATAGTAATGCAGATCAAGCTTCGTACTAGAAGCGAGACTATTGACTATTTGTTTCCTTTGAATCCTTCTTCTCTTACGATAAATCAAGCAAGCAGAGTTAGTGCTACATTTACATATGGAGCAAAGGTATTTCAGAACCTTGGTGCTGGTCTCAAAACATTATCATTCGAAGGTCATACGGGATATAGACTAAGTAAGGATAAGTACGGTCTTCAAAAGGATACTTCTAGCTTAGCTCTTTCAGCTCTTCAGGAAACGCCGGGACCACTACAAAGAGGCGCGTCAAATACGGCGGGACAACCAACCGACGGCAAAATACATTGGTTAGATCTTTATTCAGTCATTCAGATGGTGAAGGGCGAGAACAAGTATCTGTCCGCACACAATTCAACTGGAAGCGGTGGAGTTACAGAGTCTTTCTCTGTTGACAATATCGACAATATAGAAGCTGTAAAGATAACAATTCCCGATCAAGGGATTACGTACGATGTTCTTCTTCAAAATGATTCATTCATGCGAAATAGAGAACAACCGCACCTCTATAAATACAAGCTAGATTTTATTATCGTACAGGAAGCCTTAGGGTCGCCGTATAAGGCTTTTTCTGATGTATCTCCAATTCCTGACCCTGGAACATTAGTTTCTAGATGCTCAAAGTTGGCTTTGTCACTCACAAATGCTAAATCATCATTTATGAGTTTGCCCGGTATTCAAGCAGTTTCAGACGCCATAAGCTGGGGCATGAGTGCTGTAGATAATGTAATAGATGCAGGAAATTTTGGTATAACAGCAATAAACTCTACGGTCAACGACATCAGGCGTCTTGAATGGATTACAGATTCTATCAACAAAGTTTCGGCTAACCTTGGACTTATTAGAGGAATAGTAGAACAGTTAAAGACATTTTCTTCTATAAGTACTGCCTTTTATGAGCCCTACATAGCATTCAAACATTTACAGGTTCAAACTAATCTATTAAAAAAGTCCTTGACGGGTGAGCAGCAGAATCTTCAATTTAACATCAATCTTAGTAGACTAGCATCCATTTCTGCGCCAATAACTCTGGCTGCAAATAAAGCAACTGTTGCACAGTTTCAAAAAGACATCCGTCAAATCAATCGTATTTCTTTTCCTTTTCCTGTTGATAAAGTTCAGGAGATTACAGCTAATGGTGTTACAAAAATTAACGTTTTCTTCAAGACTCGTCCTTCGTCTCTAGGGATTTCAAACGTCAAGATTTATGCCGTAAATGATTTTGGTAGTGAAAATGATTTGGTCGAATCTTTTAGTGATTCAAAATTGGTTTTATCTACGAGCTATAATCAAACTGGGTATGTCTATAATTTCTTTATTGAATATGACTATACGACATTCGAATCGATTGTTCAATCTAAGTATAAGAGTATAAAGCGAGTATTGATACAAAAGGGAGATTCATTAGATTCAATTATAAAGAAATACGCGCCGAATGAAGCAAATGCGTCAAAGTCCTATATGTCAGAAGTTGCTTATTTAAACGGAATTGAATACCCGTATATTGTGACGACTGATAATCCGAATTTTGAAGCTTATTTTGGCTCATATGGATATAAGATTTTTTCAACGCAAGGTGAGTTTTTAGATTATATTTATAACATAGACACTGGAGTATATTCTGGTCTTAATCTAACTCTTTATGATACTTCTGTCGTAGATGATCCTCTTTCATTCTGGCTGCAGGAAGCATTTGTATTAGAGCAGATCAAGACGTCTAGTAGCTTCTTTGTAGTATTATTCAAAGAGACCTACTCAAATAGATGCTATGCTGTTTTTGGAATGACAGATGCAGCAACATGTAAACTATTTGAAGCTGATAGTTATGTTATCTGCGCTCTAGAGAAGGGTCGCTCATACGATCTCGACAACAACTCATTGCTAGAAATACTCAGTCCATATACGCTGACGGCCGATCTCATTGATTACTACGGACAGAGAGCCTATTTCGAAGATAATTCTTCTGCTACTACTCCGTTATTTGACACAGAAGTTTTAGTAATAGAAGAGATTTACATTCAAAATGTGGGTAATTTTATTCAACACGGCGACTATCTGTTTACAACAGATGATAAAGAGTTTCTATCTGGAGATGAAGAGAATAAAAACTATGTGATTTTAACAACTTTCACCGCCGCCGGCTCCTCTACGACGAGCTCTTATGTTATTGCTGCATTTAGCAAGTATAGCATATTAGTAGATGGCCAAGAAGTAATGCTTCCATCACTTGAAAACAGATTCTTGCCCTTCGCCGAAGCATTTAGCAAGGAAGATACATACAAGATCGACCTAGATGTCCGCTTCCAGTATTTAGATGACATACATGTCTCTATTCTCCCCCGGCCAGATCTTGGACCTGGCGAGAATGGATATGAGCAAGGATATTTAGATTTTAGACTCATCAGCGGCTTAGACAACGTGAAACAGGCAATAAAGAATCGACTAGAATGCCCGCAGGGAGGCCTCATTCTACATCGTAATTATGGGCTGCCTGTTTTGATTGGTAAGAAGAATACATTAGAGCATCTTATTCTTCTTCGATATAATCTGTTCAATCAACTAATGTCAGATTCACGAGTCCGATCGGCCAATGACATTCAATTACGAGACGTAGGCGATACGATAAATTCCCAGGTTTCAGTTGTGCTTGTCAATAATGATGATGTTCTCATCAAGACTACGCTATAAGAGGACGCGATGACTATTCAAATAAAGAATGCCGACACAATAAAATCTGACTTCATAAATTTCTTGCGGTCAGCTATCGAGGAAAACGGTGGCCCGAATGTCACTGACTATAACATCGGTAGTGTTTTGAACGTCCTGGTTGAGGCATTTGCAGATGTCCTTGAAAACTACTATTTTGACCTCTTTCAGGTGACAAGAGATTCACTAGAGAACATCTATAATGGTTTCAACTTTTTCAAGATGCCCGGTAAGAAAGCCCTTGTGTCTCTCAATATTTATATCGATGCTCCCGATACTGCATCATTAAATTCTAACTTTTTCTCAATACCTCGAGGAACGAAAGTTTCTACTGATGACGGAACAATCTTATTTGAAATAGCAGATGATTATTCAACAGACGGAATGATTGTATCTGGATCAGGTGAATTCAACGGCAAGATTCAATACTCTGTTCGGGCACTCTGTACAGATTCTGGTACATCAGGGAATGTTGGAACTAATGCGATAACTAAATTCGCTAGCAATATTACAAATATAAATGGATACGCATATTGGATTAGAAACTCATCGGCTTCTGGTGGCTCAGAAGCTGAATCCGAACAAGACATGAAACTTAGGTTTCAGAAATATCTTATTTCTCTTCGGAGAGGAACAAAAGAATCTCTGGAATACGCCTTGGCATCTAATGCGGCTTTCACGGGTCTCATGTATTCGATCAGCGGATATAGATTTTTAGATATTGTTAAACAGACTTCGCCATATGTTGGTACGAACAACTATGATATTGATTTAACGCTAAAGAACAAGTTCTATCCTTCATATTCTCTATTTACTAATGAAGATGCAAGTGGAACCGATGCATTTTATCTTTATATTGGATCAGAGGATAAATTCAACAACGTTTTGTTCTCTACTCAATCGGTGCCATCGGCCGGAGACGCAGGTAGTTATAAAATTATTAGTGTCGGAAATCCTATTTATACAGGAATTGTTGCAGGCGGAATAGAATACTGGAATTCAAATACTCAACAGTGGGATCAAGCCGATGTTAAGAACGTAGACCTAACAATCGACACTCCAATTGTTGATGATCAATATTTAGCATGGTACATTGATACAACTAAATGGGGAAAATCACAAATAAGAGATTATACGGCTTATTTTATAAGAATTAGTATGTGCAAGGACGGCGGCGATCCTCCAGGAACTAATCGTCCTAACCTTGATGTATACAAAGTGATGACTTATCCGTTCCCTGGGTATATTGATATTTATTGTTTAAAGAATTATAGAGATAATGTTACTAATGATGACAAAACTTTAATTGCAGAATCAATCGATAATTTTAAGGCTGCGGGAGTAATAACAACAATTTCAAACGCCGACGTCATTCAAATTCATCCAATGATAATTATTCACACAAGCAATTTAACTAATTCGCTGATACCGTCTGATATTGTTGATAGCATTCGTACGGACATAATTAATTTTTCTAATCTTAAGAATATTGGCGTTGATTTTATTAGAAACGAACTCTACGCTTATTTATATCAGAGATATAGTCAATATGGAAATCTCTTTATTTATTATAGATATGATCCTTCTATATATGAAGACTTAGGAAACGATGTCTTTAAAGAGGGCTTTCGAGATAGCGTCCTTGATGCTTCTGTAAATGAAAAGATCGATCTATTGCTTTCTGATATCTATGTAGTCCGCAATCTCAATTCATTAGTCAATACGCTAACTGGATATGAATATGCCGACGATGGCGGAACAAATTACAACGATTATTATAAAGACACTACGTCTGATACTGAACAATTTTTAGCCTATTAACGAGGGAATAAAATGTCATCATATGATCAAATGTTTAGAACAGAAGCAGCAGGTCCGCCACCGAATACTGCCTATGATATTAGGGCTAAATTTCCGTATATTTATTTCGGAGATTGTGAAGAGGGCACTCACCCTGCATATGCAAACAATTCTCTTGAAGGGCTAGAGTTCGACCAGGCTACTCTTTCTACTGGACTTGTCAACATCCCGGAGCCTGTCTTTATGAACTATAAATATATGGATGCCGATGCTTCGTCGGCATTTAATATTAGTGAAGCTGTGATTGCCGATAATCTTTGCACGATTACAGTAACAGCTACAGTAGAAAACATTCTTTCTGTAGGCGATATTGTATCTATAAACGGAATCGGTTGGGATATAACAAGGCCATTTATAAATGGGACATGGGTTATCTATTCTATTGATGTGTCAGACTATCTTTCGTTCACCTTTGAAATCAAGGCTCCCGATGCTGACTATAGTACAGGTACACCAGTGGCCGATCTTGCATCTGCAGGTACTGTCTCGAAGGGTTTCGCTTTTCAAATTGCTGATTATAGAGCCGACGGTGATGCTCGAGGAAAAAGCTTTACATCGACACTCTTTACAATGAAAAGTGCTTATGAAGTTCCAGCGGCTTTTGATCGTATTCTTCCTTCTGACCTCTATACAAGATTTAGATTTCAAACTAATTCCGACGTAGATCCACAGGGTGGGATAAACTCGAATCTCTTTAACGTCCTCGATGAAGCCGGCAATAATATAAAGCCTGTATTGTGGGCTTATTTTTTCGGATATATGGATGGAACCGAGACTGCCGTAAATCATTTCGAGCTTGCTTTTAATTCATACGCCGTTGTTCTTCGCCCTTCCGGTATAGGATCAAATTTAGAGTTTGCCATTGTGAAGTTCAACTGGGGACTTTTTGGTGTTGATTGGCTAGATTCTATTGTTGGAACTGATTATTTCAAGAAATATGATACTGATGTGTTCTCTAGCGGCTCTCTCGGCTATCTCATTGCAACGAATCCAGAGGTTGGTAAAGCGACCAATTTTACTGCAGTGACAGAACTCGCCAAATCCGACTCTTTCACGTATGATGCAGAGTTTCCGGTAAAGCTTAACTTGAAAATAGCGATTAGAAAGCATCTTCTATCAGACTCTGAATTAGATGGCACTTATCTAGTTAATTTAATGATTAATGACAGCTATGACCTTTTCGGCCCTGGCGTTCATTATGATTCTATTTTACATGCTTATTTCTCTAAACCTTCTCCAGCTATATGGCCCGTGAATGGTGACGGTCGAGTGAGCGATAGTATGTTGATGCCGATGATGTATTTCAAATTCAATAATATTAATCAGGAAAACGTTGGAGATGCTACAGCTCTTCTTCCTGGTTCAAGTAAAATTGTTCAAGATAGTTTGTTTTTTAGACAGCTCAATTCAAATAACGTAAATCTTTACTAAGAGGAAATAATCATGTCACAACTATTCAGAAATAATGCAAAATCTCGGTTGGTCTTTCCATCGGGTTCATCTTTAGGAACAGCTGCACCTGCAACATTTACAGTAACTACAGATACAGGACGATTCTTTCCGACAACTTTAGCAGAGGATGCCGACCACTTTCTAGTTACTTTAGAGTCTGCAGATGGAACTCGAGAGGTTGTTAAAGTAACGGCTCATGCGGCGTTAAGTGATACGTTTACTATTTCTGAACGTGCCGTTGAAGATGTAGATGAGTCACCTAGAGTAGCACACGATTTTGTTAATGATGATTTTGTAGAGCTTCGACTTACTGCGGGTTTTATTACAAATATTGCAAAAGGCTCCATTGTCTATGTCATTGATGGCGGAGGTGCTGTAATTACAGCGGGAATGAAGGGCTTTATAGAAGCTCCATTTAGCGGCTCAATTAATTCAATAAAGCTTTTTTCTGATGCTTATACTTATGATGTGGCGGAAACTCCTCCCGCAATTGCGATATCGGGATCTAAAATATCGATCGATATTTTGAAAGACGTATATAGTGAATATCCTCCTAATGATACGTGGGACGTAATGGGCAATGTCCAGATTACAGATGGTACGTTCGTCAATCAATATGACGCCGCTGCGCTTATACTTGCAGGATGGACAGTCGATACTCTAAAATTTACTGCGGGAGATATTTTTGCTTTTTATGTTCGACCCGTTCCGACGCCGCTGTCGATCACTCGTGTCACTATTTCGATGACGGTTAGTAGACACTAATAATGTTCAATATTAGGTCGATAAATACAGCTGAAGTCAATGCTCCCGCTGCTCTACCTGGGGTACCTGTATTATCGATTTTAGCTTCAGAAGATGTGAGCGTGCTATCGTGGACTTCGCCGTATAACACAGACTTCTTTACACTCTATTGGTCAGATAATCCGTTTGAAAGTATTGACGAAACGGGTGTTCATGCTATCACGGAAGAGATGCCCACACCCGGTATTCCACCAGATGGAGAAGTTTCATATACTCACACTATTCCTGCTAGGTTTAGTCTTTACGTTCTTTATTATAGAGTCGCCGCTAGAAATTCTAATGGCGCAACATTATCGAATCAAGTAACTAACTATAATTACAAGCTAGCTATTTATGAAGAACTCTATAAGAAGACTCTTGATGATCTCACTCTTAGATTCACCCCTGAGATTAGACAGCAGTATGAAGACTCTCAACTATGGCGTTCATTTGTTCAATCTCTTTGTTCTGAACTTGCTCAAAGTAGATTCGAGATAAAAGAGGCTCTTAAACAGCTCAATCTCCAAAAAGCCGTTGATGTGTTCTTGAACATGTGGAACAGTGTCATCGGTATCTCGAGAGAGAATGTTACTGACTCTGCAACAGAAGAACTACGACCCGAAACAGACGAAGAGTACAGACAGCGTCTAGTTGATAATGTATTCTGGGATAAGATTTCAAACCTTGCTTTGAAGAAGACTATGCTTCTAAAGCTCGGTCGCGATGCTACTATTTTGGATGCTGGTGAGGACGCTTCTGCATTTAAGACGCTGCCCGAACAGGCAATTGCGAAATTATTTGCTAATCAAGGATTAATGTATTTTCCTAATGAAATAATGACTTTTGAGTTTGTAGGTCCTGATTATACTGCAACGTGTGTCTCTGATGATGGTACAACGTTAGTTTATTCAAACTATTCAGGCCCTGATGCTCAGCCCGATTTAATTCGAGGTGGAAATACTAGTGGTTTTTTTAGAGCAATTCCCACGGCACCGCTGCAACCCGGCTTAATTGAATTAATTTCAAAGGGTGATTTTCCTGTTGCTGGTTCAATTCAGGGTTGGGTAAATAAAGATTCTGGAGCCGAAGGTCCGCCATCACCTGATATTGTAACGTTTCGTCCAACTACTCATGCGACGTCGGGTAATGGCACTGTTCAAAATCCTGGATATGCATATGATATTAATACGGATTCATTTGCATATATTTTTAGAGCATCTGACTTTACATCGCCTCCGCGATATGCGAGGATTGATGTTTATGGATTTCCAGTGCAGCCAGCTGGCTCTCCAGACTATTTGGAGTTAAAAATAAAAATTAATATTCCATTTACATCTGTTTACCCCGATAATCCTAGTGCATTTACTTGGCTTATATATTCTCTTGATGATGGTGGTACTTGGCTATATCCGCCGATTTCAGCTAATCTTTTAAATCCGCCCTATCCCCCTCGCTTTTCGGGCATAGTTTCTGTTCCACTTCCGCTTTCGCAGAATCTATCTCTAGTTAGAGTTGCCACATGGAATGAATATCATGGAGCCCCAACATATCTTTATGACGTTCGAATAGAGGGTTCGGGTTTCAATGCCGCTGGTCTTTCTGATTGGTCTGCTGAATATGGCGGCACGATGAAACTCCGCTATGGAGTCGCAGCTAGAGAGTACATTATTGCTTCAACTGCCGGTCAAGATTGCTATTTATATTTTGAAGTTAAAGGGTCGGGCACAGTTATTTATAAGGTAGGAACGACGTCTGGCGCGTCCGATTTAGCAACGGGCTCCGTTTCTCCGGGAGTATATGGTCCTATAAATTTTACTGCTTCAGATCCTACTTATCTCAGGTTTGATGTATCGGGCACCGCAATTGGATACGTTGATAATGTTTCAGTCTTAGGTGAGGGACCCATAACTTCAGGTACTTTAATTCATGATGCTATTTATAACCAATACGGATTTTGGGTGACAACACCTGGAACGAAATTGACTTTTGTGAGTCAAGATGGCCTGACAACAACATACGGGAAATTTATTAGCAATATTGGTGGAGTTCTTACATTCGAAAGATACCCTGGTTCAGATACTCCAAGTCAGTATGACTATATTAAGGCAGACCGCCCAGTGCCGCCAGTACCGATATTAAATCATTTGGCGGTTTTGCTGACAGAACCGGAGGTGGTTACGTCGTCGAGTTCGCTTATAAATCCTAAGTTGTTGTCGAATATTTATAGTGTGAATCTTGGTGTCGTTTCATTGCCCGATAGCGTCCTGAATGAGATCTATGATGCGATTTCACCTCTTGGAGCAATTGGTAATGTTTTGACGATGATTATACAAGATGTTATTGCTTCATTCGATGACTGGGATACAACATTCGGTAACATTCCATATGGCCCAATATTTATGGGAATACCGTATGATGCAACGGCTTGGACCACGGGCGGCAACTGGGTCGATGGAGTTTCAATTTATGTCAGCAATCGATGGGATATGAGCACTACCAGTCCGACTTATTTGCCAGAGGGATCATGGACAGGTACTCCAAATGGAAACAGACTATTTGATGGAAACGATGGCCCTGATGATATTGTTGTTCTAACACTACAAGCACTATAATAAGGAAATCATAATGAGAGAACAAATTCTAAAACATGCAAGAGCAAATGTACAGATTGCCGATAAAGAGACAGGAGAGCCTCTATATCGGGGTCATAATCTATTTGTAGATTCTGGACGAGCTTTAATAGCGAGTATTTTCTTTGGTGGAGTTCTCTTTGATAGAGCAAAGCTGGTTTGTGATTTAGGAGAAGATGCAACAAATCCTGTTAGAACACAGCTAGATTTACTCAACTATATCTCTCCTAGAAGTCTTGAAGCTGCTGTTGGTTATCCTATCGCTCTTTCAGGAGCAGCAACGGGTGTTCACTTTCAATTTATTTTGGCTAATACAGTCGTCGCTGGTTTTGGGGTTGGTGATATTTTG